>OHKA01000582.1_pt1 | contig 13627 bp, 8 predicted proteins | sample 1568751 | NCBI WGS metagenome assembly OHKA01 (sample SAMEA3879525, study PRJEB24766) | human gut metagenome | biome: human-associated habitat; feature: feces | place: USA | collected 1985/1987 | reverse complement strand
CCCGCCGTAGCTGGATAATCGCCATACTCCAAAGCGCGGTCGGGCGACAGCAGCGAGCCATAGGTCTTGGTAGAGGTGTCGATCAGAAAATGCGACGCCTGTACCTTAACAAGGTATTTATTCTTCTTGCCAGCCGCACATGCGAGCGGCTCGCGTGACAGGAAGAGGTACGGCCCTCCCTCATTACCGATATACGTGCCCATGTTGCCCAGGCTGCCCACGCCGCTATAGGCCGCCTCGATAGAAAACACGAAGGTATCGCCCATATATACGGCCTCGAAAGGCGAGACTGACGAAGGGAGGACCAGCTGGGCACGCTTGGTGTTGTTGCCGTCGGTCAGATCGATTGCCGTTATGCCGTAGTAGACGCCCTCGTCGTTGCGGACACGCGGTGAGATGGTCAAAATGCCGTCGCTCGCTCGCGGGGCCGACGCAAAGCGGCCCGTCGATTTCCAAATTGCCTCGGCCTTGGATTCATCAAGCGAGCGACGATAGCAAAACGAATCACTACTCGTTTTATTGCCGCCTGCCGAAGGCATTTTATACCAGATAACCGATGACCCGAACGCCGTAAACAGGGGAGGATCATAGTCCTTGCCACCTCGATCGAGCTCAACCACGTCGCCAGAGAGCGAAGCGCCCGACAGATTTTGAGCGTAGAGCTTCCACGATGAATTGGCAAAGTTCATCTCAACCCACGCGAATACGCCGTCGCCGGCACGGACATCGTAGAATGCATATCCCGTGCCCTCGATAGGATCCTCGATTAATGTGGTAAGCGAGCCATCGCCCAGGTTAAGCACACCGAGTGTGTTGGCGTGCAGTGCCGATGCGGGCGCCATCATCGCCGCGGCGTAATCGCCGTCGCAGTAGTACAGCAGCGTACCCAGCGGCAGCGTCCACGACGCCGCCGGCTCAAGATCGATGTCGACTGCCTCGTACTCATCCGTAATCGAGATGATTTTGGAATCGTCCTTGATAACCTGCGGCTCGCCGGCGGCATCATCGCTGGTGCCCGTTTTTTTCGAGCATCCGGCAAGCAACGTGGCAGCGCCCGCGGCAGCCCCACCGAGCACAAAGCCGCGACGCGATATTCCGTTCTTGATGTGATCGGCGATACCCATTAGGCGATCTCGGCGCGAGCGGCCTCGATAGCGCGTGTAAGCTGGTCGGCGCAGGAGGTCTTTTTCATACCGCAGGTATTACCGGCGAGAACCTCGATTACGCGATCGGCAGGAGCGCCCTCGACCAGCTTGGAGATAGCCTTGAGATTGCCGTCGCAGCCGCCGGTAAACTCAACGCCCATCACCTTGTTGCCGTCATCGGAAAGGTCAAGGTGAATATTGCGAGCACACACGCCCTGAGGCTTGTAATCAAACGAAATCATGCGATCCCCTCTCAGAATGTTATTCGAGACGACTATTATCCCCGTCTTTCCCTAAATGCAACGAGGCGCTTTGCCGGCAACACACATTACCAGCAAAGCGCCCTAAAAAGCTAACGTTATGCCCGAACCTACTCGAAGCTCAGCTGCTCCAGACGATCAAAGACCGTGTCGATACGGGTGAGGAAGTCCCACGGATCAAAAATCTCGTCGAGCTTCTCCTGGCTAACGGTGCAGCGCGGGTCGGCCTCGAGACGTTCTTTAAAGGTGGGGCCGGAGACACAATCCTGTACCTCATGCCAGGTTGCCATGGCGTTCTCCTGCACAATGGCGTACGCGTCCTCGCGGGTGATGCCCGTGTCGACGAGGGCCAGCAGCACCTTGGAGGAGAAGATGAGGCCGCGGGTCTTATTGAGGTTGGCCATCATGCGGGCAGGGTACAGCTGCAGGCCGTCGATAACGCGGATGAGGCACTGGAACATGTGGTCGAGCGCGATGAAGCTGTCGGCCTGGGCGACGCGCTCGGCAGAGGAGTGCGAAATGTCACGCTCGTGCCACAGGGCGACGTTATCGAAGGCAACCTGAGCGTTGGACTTCACGACGCGCGACAGACCGCAGACCTTCTCCATGGTGATCGGGTTGCGTTTGTGCGGCATGGCGGAGCTGCCCTTTTGACCCTTGCGGAACGGTTCCTCGGCCTCGAGCGTATCGGTCTTCTGCAGGTTGCGAACCTCGGTAGCGATGCGCTCACAGGTGGCCGCGGTGGTGGCGAGAACGCCGGCGAGATAGGCGTGATGGTCGCGGCTGATAACTTGCGTGGACAGCGGGTCATGAACCAGGCCCAAGTGCTCGCAGACATATTCCTCGACAAACGGCTCGATGGAGCTGTACGTGCCGACAGCACCCGAGATGGCACCGAAGGCAACATTCTTGCGGGCGTCCTCAAGACGATCCAGATCACGCTTGAGTTCCCAAGCCCAAGAGCCGAACTTCATGCCGAAGGTCATCGGCTCGGCGTGGATGCCATGAGTGCGGCCGGCACAGAGCGTGTTGCGCTCCTCAAAGGCGCGACGCTTGCAAATCTCGCCGAGCTTCTTGACATCCTCGATGATCAGGTCGCAGGCCTGGGTGAGCTGGTAGCACAGGGCCGTGTCGCCCAGATCGGAGCTGGTCATGCCATAGTGAACCCAGCGGCTGGGCTTGGGGTCGCCATCGGGAACATCGGCATCGATGTACTCCTTCATGTTGGTCAGGAAGGCAATGACATCGTGGCGCGTGACTTCCTCGATCTCATCGACCTTCGCCTTCTCAAAGTTGGCATGGTCGCGGATCCACTGGGCCTCGTCTTTGGAAATACCGATCTTGCCGAGCTCCGCCTGGGCCTCGCAGGCCAGAACCTCGATTTCCTGCCAAATGGCGTACTTGTTCTCGAGGGAGAAGATGTGTCCCATCTCCGGGCGGGTATAGCGATCGATCATAGCGGCTCCTTTTTGGTTATTGGCACGTTGGTCGTAACCCAACCATTGTACCGTGCGCAGGTGCAAGTATGGGCAGCAGGCATTAACCTAACATTTTGGAATTGGAGCGGGCAACGGGACGTCTGCGCATTTGCTTCGCAAATCCGCACCGGCTTCAGGCGCCTGCCGGCGCCTTCGCCTGCTCGCTACAAACGCTTCGCGTTTGCTTAACGCTCGCACCCTGTCGGGTTCGAGTCCCGGCACTTTATTGAAAAAAGCACGGCACCGTGATGGTGCCGTACTTGTGCTCTTAACTGGAGCGGGCAACGGGACTCGAACCCGCGAGTGTCAGCTTGGGAAGCTGATGCCTTACCACTTGGCGATGCCCGCTTGTGTGTTGGCTAGTATAACGCAGTTGTCTTGTTCGATACAAGGGTGGTGATGCTTGTTTTAGCTGTGGAGATTCGTTTGAAAATCGCGTCAATTGTGGAGACGGGGACCTTTGACTTCATGTTCTCCATATCTTCTACCTGCACTTTTGCTTGATTGTTGTATTTGAGCTCAATTTGTCAGGAATTGGGCAAGCTTTTGGTCAGGCTCCGGTACTTACCCGCATGAACCTCGGGGGTAGCCTCATCCTACGCGTCGCAGCCTCCCCGTGCGACGCACGAGGGATAAGGAGCAGCCATGTCCAACGCACCCACGCACTCTGTCCACAGCGCAATCGCAACAGGTCCGCTGCTCCTGCTCCTCTTCCTGCTGTTCGGCTGCCTGACACCGGGAGGCGCATTTGCCGTCGATGGCTACGACCAGCTCGGCTTCCGTACTATTAGCGATGATTGTGGGCCCTTCTTCATCGGCAAATATGAAGCTCAAGACGCCTCGATTGCCTACTGCATGAACCAGGAACGCCCCGGGCCCACCAAGCCGGGCGGTCCATGGCTCAACTTTGATCAAGGCTGGGTGTGGCTCGACGACGAGTTCGCGGCAATCGTTTGTCACGGATATCCTACCGCCACGTCGTTTGGCGGTTACCACCTTTCACCCGATCGCGCCCGCGCCGCCACCCAGCTTGCCGTATGGATGCTCAACGGCACTACCCATGTCGACGGCACCTACTCCTACACGACCGCTCAGGGCAAAACCAAGAGTGGACACTTTACCGCCGACAATGAAGTCGTGGCGGCTGCGCGGTGGCTCCACGACAGCGCGAAATCAGGAAGCATCAAAGCCGCTCCGCACCGCGCGCGGCGCTATATAGGAACCGTATCGGGCGGCAGCAAACGTCAAGACATGCTCTATGTACTGCCGGCGGTCTCTGTTTCCTTCCAAAAGCAGTCTGCAAACGCTGCCATTACCAGCGGAAACAATACTTATCAGTTTGACGGGGCAACATTCGATGTTTTTGAGAGCTCCAGCGGCGCGCGTGTCGGCACCGTCCAGATGGACAGCAACGGTCGAGCGCAGGCAACACTCCTACCCAACACGGCATACTACCTAGTTGAGACAACAGCGCCAGCTGGTTATATCCCCCTGCACGATCGCATTGCCTTTACCACGACAGATAACGGCGGATACGTCACCATTGATGAACAACCCGGCACCATTACCTTGCGTATCGTAAAGCTCGACGCCGCAACGAATGCAGGCCCCCAAGTTGGGGCTTCGCTCGCAGGAGCAGAATTCGTGTGCGTATCGCAATCAACCCCTGGATGGACACAAACTCTCAGGACCGATGAAAGCGGTCAAGCTACCCTCACCGATGTCCCCCTGGGAACCTTTACCATCTATGAATCGAAGGCGCCCGAGGGCTATTTGCCCTCCGGTGACAGTTGGTCCTATACCGTTGGAGCCGACCAGCTCGGTGATTCAGGCGTGGTCGAGATCGAATCGCGCGTTTCCGATATCCCCATTGCGTTTGACCTTGAGATTTCCAAATTCAAGGACTACGGCAATAGCGATCAATCCGGCCTGGAACAGCCGGCAGGAGGTGTTGTCTTTGAGGTTGTCAGCAACAGCTCTCATCAGGTTGTTGGCACACTGACCACAAACATCTACGGCTTTGCCTCCACCAAAGATCAGTCAGAAGCATGGTTCGGCGCAGGCAAGCGACCCGCCGGTGTCCACGGAGCCATCCCATACAACCACGCTCTGTCGACGCATCTCCAGATTGTAAAACGCGATGCCCAAACAGGCACTTCTGTTCCGCTAGCCGGATTCACCTTCCAACTCCTCGACAGCAATCACAAACCTGTCTCACAAACATGCTGGTATCCAGCACATAATGTAATGGACACCTTTACGACTGACGCGACCGGCACCGTCACACTGCCCGAATCGCTCGTGCCAGGCACCTATTATGTACGCGAAACCTCGGCCAAAGAGCCCTATCTTGTCGGCGAAGAGATCGAGGTAAACATACCCGCCGACATGAACCTAACGCCCGTTGCAATCGCCTCGTATTATGACCACGCCGCGACCGGAAACATCAGGATCGTTAAAACCGATGCCATAGACGGCAGCAGCCTCGCGGGCGCCGTCTTTGAGATCCGTGCCTCGGGTGATATCGTGCGCCCCGACGGTAGCATTGCCGCGCTCGACGGTGAGACCGTCGCGACCGTCACGACGGATGAAACTGGAGAAGCACGCGCGGACAACCTCCCACTGGGATCTGGCACCGCACGCTACGAGGTTGTCGAGACTCAAGCGCCGGCAGGCTTCTTGCTCGATCAGACAACCCATATTGTCGACCTTACTTATGCCGACCAGAAAACACCCGTTGTAGAAGCACGGCTTAACGTATCCGACGATTACACCAAGGTTGATATCTCCAAGGTCGATGCAAGCGGTGAGCAGGAAGTGGAAGGCGCACAGCTCACCTTATATGGTCCCGATAAAACCGAAATAGACTCCTGGACCTCATCCAACAAGCCGCACCGCGTCGAACATCTTGCACCCGGCACCTACTCGTTGCGCGAAATGATGTCTCCGCGGACCTATGACCTTGCCGAGGAGATAACATTTGAAATAAAGGATACGGGAGAAGTCCAATCCGTCGCGATGAAGGATACGCCCATCGAGATCAAAGGACAGGTCGACAAGCGTCAGGAGCTTGTCCAACCTATCGGGAAGGGTCTGTTGGCCAACGGCGATGGTAAAAATCGCGCCGCGACGCAAACCAATACGGATGGACTTTTCTCCTATACCATCGACGCTCGAAACGATTCAGCTACCTGGGTTGATGAGTTCACAATTACCGATGATCTTGAGTGTGCCGAGGACGATACGGCGAGATTCGCCTCAATCGAAACCCCCGTCGCCATCGGCGACCTCAACGGTCTGTGCAACGTGTGGTATCGCACGACGCCGTTGGACTCGACAGACGTCGATGAGCCGGCAAACGCGACACTTGACGATGGGCACGAAAATCCTTGGCTTGAGTCCGACGAAGTAAAAGAGAGCCTGGGTGAGGATTGCCGCCTCGTCGATTACGACGGCTGGCACCTGTGGAAGGCGGATGTCTCGACCACGGAATCCACCACACTCGAGGCGAAAGAACTCGACCTTGCATCCAATACCGTCGTAACGGGCATTCGCATTGAATACGGTGTAGTAGCCGCCGACTTTACGACTCGAAGCGATGTGGATTCTTGGACCCGTGATGATCTCAAAGATGAGCACGACGACCTCGACGATGCCAAAGCAATCCTTGGCACAGACGCTCGGGGCGCAGTCGTGCACATGCAGGCAACGTCGGCTTATACACCCCAAACTGCACTCACCAACAGCGCACGCGTCGATCTTTGCCGCAACGGCGGCGGCGATAAACTTGAGTCACATGACGAGGACCGTGTCATTCAACGCTGTACCCTACCGCAGGACCTACCGGCAACAGGATCAGCTCCCATCGCCGCTTGCATCACCGCGCTCCTGACCTCGGGTGCCGCAGGGGGAGCCAGTCCCCCGGCTCGCCCGCTTTCAATCATGTAAATCGCCGTATCTACTCTGCAGACGAAGATCCACCATCAACGATTGCTTGCTCGGACTCAGGAATCCCATCGGCACCCGTGCTCTGTTCTTGCTCCACCTCTTCGCTAATTGCAGAGGCGGGGGTCGAGCCCTTCGCGCCCACGATGTAGGCAGCTCCAAACCCTAACGCAATGGCAATCAAGGTCAAAATCACGTAGACAGGCCAATGGCGCTTAATATACGAAAACACGTTGACTCCTTAGAGCTCCGTCTATGAACGGCGGATAACCTCGGTCACGACCTCGGATACCGTGGCAATGTTCGTCGGGTTGACATTGTGGGGCAGGTCGTCCTCGGTACGAGCGCAAGCCAGACGCGTGCCGTCCACGCCAGCGATGGTGAGGGCTCGGCGGCTCGCCTCGAGCGCGGCATAGGCATCGGTCTTGGCATAGGGCATCTCGAGCGCGCCACAATCGACATGGAACGACTTGCACACCTTGCTGACCAGGTTCATGATGCGGCGATCGCCCTTGAGCAGTTGCTGTTCGCCCTCAACCGTCACCACCGAAAGCCTACCGGCGCCGACGGATTCAAGATTGATGAAGAATACGCCGCGGAGCTTATCGCGATGCGAAGCCAAGAAGGTCTTCATACCGGCGCCATCACAATCCGAGGCGCCCGTTGCCACAAACCAGATATCGTGACCGAGCAGCTCATCGTCGCCCATAGAGGCGACAGCCGAGCATATCTTCGGAAGAAGCGCCATCGGAAGACGTAGCGCCGCCCTTCCAGCCATCGTTATCGTCCTCAAAGTTATCCCACGAACCGATACCGCGACCGGACTTCTTGGCATCGTAATCGTCTTCGACGCCCAGCCAATCACTCATGCTGTCCTGCTCGTTTTTCCTTTTACGACCGAACAGGCCACCCAGGCCGCGTTTGCGAGACTTGGGTGCCGCCGGGGCGGGAGCCGAAATGGTCTCGATCGGCTGCGCGCCCGACGCAACGGGCATAGAAGGCGCAACGGGTGCCGATGTGGGTTCGGGACCCTGGGCAGTAGCAAAGGGGTCGTTGACCTGGGCAGAGGGATCGGGAAGGTCGAACAGCGACGTGTGAGACGCAACGTTTGCCTGCTTCATAGACGGCAGCGACGGATCGGGGACCGAAGCCAGCGGAGACGAGGAAGGTGCAGGCGACGGTGCCGACGCCGGATCGGGAACATTCATCTGCGGACGCGGCGATGCCTGGGAGGAAATCTGGGCCATAAGGGAATCGACCGTTTCGTCCTGGGTGGGAGCGACATTGGCAACCGTGGCACCGGAACCACTCGGGGTCGGCATGGTGAAAATCTGCGTGGAGTAAGGCCTCGACTCATCCGTCTCGGGAGTCTCGGAAACCGCAGGCACTTCCTCCTGCTCGACCTCGGTCGAATCACCTTGATCGGCTGCCGCGTATTGTTCTTCGTCAGAGTTGACCTCGACGGGCTCGTCCTCGGTCGCATCCTGAATTTCGGCAGCATCAATGGGCTCGTCATCGTCTGCCGCGTCGTCCTGCTCATCGGAAGCAGGAAGGGGCTCGGCAATCGCGGTGCCTTGCTTTTCAAACGTTATCGTGGAATCGAACTGCGCAGCATCAAACGACATGGTGCTATCGACGTGCTGCTGAGCCTCGAAAGACGTCGTCGCCTCAACAACATCCGCGGACGTCGGCTGCTGGGACTCAAAGGAGGTTGTAGCTTCGGCGGCGTCGACGGGCACGGACTGCATAGCCTCGTTCTGCTCGAACTCTTGCGCCGCGCGCTCGCGTGCCGCCTCGGCTGCCTGCTGCTGAGCGATAGCCTCCTGCTCGGCAGCCTCGCGTGCGGCAGCGCGCTTCTCCTCGAAATCGTCGACAAATTTCTTGCCCTTTGCAAGCGCACCCTTAAAGAAGTTGGAAGCACTGGCGCCAATCGAAGAGAACGCGGATGCAATATCGGCATGGGGCGTTGCCGCGGGAATCTCGGCCGAGAAATCAGTATCGCTCTCGTAAGACACGCGCCTCGGCTGTTCAACGTAATCGTCGTCAGACTCGTCCGCAACGTCTTGCGCCGGCGCAGCGGGAGCCAAAATGTCCAGTCCTGCCGCGGGATCGATCGCGGACACCGCCTCGGGCTCGGCAACGGCAGCGGTAACCGCGGCAGACTCATCATCCACGGCGACAACGGGCGCAGGTGCAGTCACGACGGGGGCAGGCTCGGGCTCAAACGTCGGCTCCTCGCCTTCCTCGTAATCGAGCGTGCAGGACTCGGGAAGCATTCCGAGCGCACGGATGGCATCCGAACCAAAGCGGATGTTGCCGGCGGCATTGCGATAGAGCTTGGGCTCGGGCTCGGCCGCGACAGGCTCCTCCGCCGGCTCGGCAGTGGGAACCTCGTCATTGAACTCTTCGGCCTGGACAGCCTGATTCTGATCCTCGGGCACGATGGCGCCAATCAGCGTCTCGTCGGCAGACGCACCCTCAAAGCCCTCGATCTGCTCGTCGAAAGCCTCGCCCTGTTCGGGCTCGGTCTGAGCGTCGGGAGCAATCGGCTGACCGAACTCGTCCTCGGCGTAGGTAGGCTCTTCATACTCGATGGTGTTGCCGTAGTCGTTTTGCTGTTGGGCCGCGGCATACTCCGCTGCTGCGCGCGCCATCTCCTCGGCACGACGCTTCTGCTCCCCAAAATAGGTATCGAACGGAACATCGTCGGGAAACTCGTTTTCGCCCTGGAAGGGAGCAACGTTGTCCATAACGCCGAGCATAGCGGCGACAGAAGACTTGTTGCACACCGCGCCAGACGTATAGGGAAGAATGTAGCGGTTAGAAATGATGTTTGCCGCGTTGGCGAGCGCAACGAGGGAAGCGAGGATCGCGACAATCCACAGCAGAACCTTGAGCGCGCCGGGGAGCGGCAGGATACGCAAGATGGCAACGGCAGCAGGGGCAATCGTGGCAACGGGCAACAGCTTGGCGATGAGCGCACGATAAGAAGCATAGGGCTCGCGGGCGAGCAGCTCAGCACGGGGAGAGTCGTAGTGTGCGACAACGACCACCGGGCGGTTGCGCGGAGACGCGAGCGGGCCCGAGGCCTTGTGGTAGGCGATGACATTTTGGCTCACGCCCGTCTTGCCCAGGCGCGAAACCGCCGGCAAACGCAAGAATACCGGTAACGGCAAATGCCAACCTACTGGGCGCCGGGGCATTGAACTCCTGAACCTCGGGATTAAAGCCGTGGTTGCGGAAGATCTGAGCGATATCCTCGGCAGCCAAGCGCTCTTCTTCGCTGCATGCCGGCGTAATGCCGGTGTTCTGCAGCAGGTGGTTAATATAGTTCTGGGTGTTCGCCATGTGCGCTCCACATCCATAATCCGACAAATAGGCCCAATGCATGCACATTAGAACCGTATATAGTCGAAAGTATACCCCGAGCGAGCGCTAACGACCGAATTCTGGCCATCTTAACGCCCCGAGCGGACAAGGATATAGCCTAATCTCCATATCGGACTAAAATCATGGCAGCAAACCACCTTCTCATGCGAGGACTCTATGACGGCAAGCGACGCGACCGCGACAATTAAAAAGGGGAATTCGGAGCCCAGTTTCGATAAAACGGCTCAGCGCATCCTCAATCTTTTCTTTGTGCTCAACAGCTCCCCCGAACCGCTGACGACCGAGCAAATCGTCTTGGATTCTGACCTGGGATATGGCTCGGGCAACATCGACTCGGATAAGCGCAAGTTTCGGCGCGATCGTGACAAACTGCTCGAGCGCGGCATCTTAATCAAGGAGGTTCGCCCCGCCGGTGCGCAGGAGACCGAGGAAAGCTCGTGGACAATCGACCGCGAGCACACGTTTGCAGCAGGTGGCCTCATCACCGCAGACGACGCCGACATCCTACTCAACGCCATCGACCAGACGCTAGCGGCCGGCTCTTCCACCTTTGCCACGCCGCTTGCCGATATTCGCTCCAAAATTGCCTACCTCACCGGCAGGACGACGGCGGACGAGGCGACAATCAGCCGCTCTCCCACCGTCGATGCGGTATGGAGCGCCTTTGCCGAGCGATGCGCGCTGCGATTTTTATATCAGAACGGACGCGGTGAGCAAAAAGAGCGTACCGTCTGCGTCTACGGCATGTTCGAGCGCGAGGGCGTGGCGTACTTCTGCGGCCTCGACAATGCCACCAACGACATCAGGACATTCCGCTGCGACCGTATCGTTCACGCTTGGCGTCCTTCGAAGGCCTACACCATCCCTGTGGACTTCAACCTCAACGACTACCTGTTCTTTGAATTCGATTTTGCCGACCGACCGCCCGTTGCAGCTACGTTCTCATTCGCCCCTCAGACGCAGATCGATATGATCAACGGTCTCACGCGCGGGCGAGGTAAGCTCGCACACACCGATGCGGGATGGATCTGGACCGTTGACGTGCGCGACCTTGAAGCCGCCGCTTCATTTTGCATGGCCCACGCCATGGACGGCATGAGGCCCATGGCCCCCAAATCGCTCAAACAGGCGTGGAACCACCTCATCGAAAGGACGGTGCACGAGCATGCCCGTGCGTAAACTCACCAGCGAGCAGAGGCTCTCGCGCGCCATCGACATCATGGAGGCCCTCTACGCCGCCGGCGAGAACGGCATGACTCGAAACGAGATTTGCAGTCGCTTTGACATCACGGGAGTGTCGCTCGACGAGATTCTCGAGATCGTCTCGACGCTCGCGGACCGAGAATCGGGTGCGCGCATCATCTGCGAATGCCATGGCGAGCGTGTGGTCCTCACCGGTGACGCTGGGCGTGTGTTACCGCTGCGTCTGAGTGCCGCCGAGGGCGCTGTGCTCAACCACGAACTTGAATCGTTGGGGATCGAGCCCCAGGCGGCAGCTCGGATTCGACACGCTCTTCTACCCGAAGAGCTCGGCTACAACCAGCGCGTCTTTGACACCGTCAACCACGGGTCGCACTGGCAGCAGCTGAGCTGCGCCATTCAGGACGGCGTTCGCTGCCGTATCTCGTATCGCTCGATGGACGATGCACGGCCACGCGAACGTCTGGTCGACCCTTTGCGCATTACGGCAAACGGCGACCAAACATACCTGATTGCCTGGGACATCGCGGTCGATGAGCAGCGCACCTATCGCATGGATAAAATCGAGGGACTCGCCTTGACGGAAGACTCCGTCGTGCCTCACGCACCGGACGTCGCATCCCTCCACGATTCCCTTGCCCGGACGCAGCGTAGCGCAAAGCTCTTGATGCCATTCGATATGGCGGAGCATCTGGACTGGGCCGGCATCACCCTCATCGAGCGCAGCGGGGCAGACATGGCAACGGTAACCGTGCATTACGGCTCCGAGCGTTGGCTACTGAGCCAGATAATCGCAGCGGGCGGAGCCATCCGCATCTTGGATGACCCCACCCTGTCAAAGCGTCTGTGCGATATGGCAAAAACCCTCGTCTGTCCGCTTTAGCGCCGCCGCTCGTGGCGTGCGCGCCACAGCTGCAGATAGTGGCCGATCTGCGCCGATTCGATGCGCTGGTAGGAGCTCGTGGGCAGCGACGTTAAGAACTTCTTTCCGTAGCCCTTCGTCACCAGGCGCGGGTCGGCCAGAATCAGCACGCCGCAATCAGTCGACGAGCGGATAAGGCGGCCGGCCGCCTGCTTGACCTCGAGCACTGCCTCGGGCAGCGAATAGCGCGCCCAAGCGCGGTCTTCGCGCAGGTTGCGCTCGCACGAGAGCGGGTCCGTGGGGCTCGAGAACGGCAGCTTGGGAATGATGACGCAGCGCAGCGTCTCGCCGCTGGCGTCGAATCCCTCCCAGAAGGCCTTAAGCGCAAAAAGCGAGGAGGTCGGCTCGTTGATAAACCGGTCGCGCAGGCGACGAGGAGATGAGTTGCGCTGCTGGCAGTTGAGCTCCAGACCCGCACGGGCCATCTTGGGCTCAACGCGGGCGTACAGGTCTTCCATGTCGCGCCGATTGGTGAACAGCGTGAGCACCGATCCGCCCATGGCAAGATGGGCGTCGACCAGCACGCGCTCGAGCGCCGTAAGATAGCTCTCACGATCGCGCGGATCGGGGATATCGCCTGCAACGACCACAGCCATGTTCGAATCGAAGTCGTAGCTCGAGTCCAAGTGCAGCGATGAGGATGTTGAAGCACCGATGCGATCGAGGCCGACCGCGTGGTTAAAGTGTTCAAAGCTTTTGGACACCGTCATGGTCGCCGAGGCAAAGATGGCCGTGTGAACCTCGGGCAGCCACTCGGTTGCCAAGGCCTCGCCAATGTCGATGCGCTCTGCGGTCATTGACTCTCCGCCGGCACGCAGCCTGCGATTGACCTGCAGCGAATACACGTAGTGTTCATCGGTGCCGTCAATGATGAGTTTGAGGTTCTCGGCCAGCTCGTGCAAGCGGCGCGAGATATCACCCAGGTCGACAACAACCTCGGGCTTGTCGGCGGCGACGGCTTGCACCAGCGCGTCGACGCTCTTGTCAGCTTGCTCCAATGCGTCGATGGCAGTGTAGGCCGACGGTAAGAAATCATGCCAGTCGTCAGATTCGCGCAGCTCGGGGCCAATCCATAGATTGGCATTGTCATAACCCCCACGGGCACGGCGGCCGAGCTCGCGAACGCCATCGAACACGTCGGCGATTGCCATGCTCGCGCGCGCAACCGTCGACGTCGCCTTGGCAGTAAGGCCCAAATAGAGCGTAGAGCCCTCGGAGGTTGCCAAATCACGGGAAACCTGGCTTAGCGCGCCGGTGCTCGAGCCACCCAGGCGCTCAAACAAAACG
>OHKA01000570.1_pt1 | contig 13819 bp, 10 predicted proteins | sample 1568751 | NCBI WGS metagenome assembly OHKA01 (sample SAMEA3879525, study PRJEB24766) | human gut metagenome | biome: human-associated habitat; feature: feces | place: USA | collected 1985/1987 | reverse complement strand
TATACAGAATTACAGGAGGATGGTTACATGAGTTTAGTACCCTATGTCATTGAACAGACCAGCAGGGGAGAGCGTTCCTACGATATCTACTCCAGGCTGTTAAAGGAGCGTATCATATTCCTGGGCGAAGAGGTAAATGATACTTCCGCAAGCATTATTGTGGCTCAGCTTCTGTTTCTGGAGGCGGAGGATCCTTCCAAGGATATCCACCTTTATATCAACAGCCCCGGCGGTTCCGTATCCGCAGGCTTTGCTATTTATGACACCATGAAATACATCAAATGCGATGTGTCTACGATCTGCATCGGCATGGCAGCCAGCATGGGTGCATTCCTTCTTGCAGGAGGAACAAAGGGCAAGCGCTTTGCTCTTCCCAATTCCGAGATCATGATCCATCAGCCGCTGGGCGGGGCCCAGGGGCAGGCATCGGACATCGAGATCACGGCCCGCGAGATCCGCAAGACCAAGCAGGAGCTGTACGAGATCATTGCGGCCCATTCGGGCGCTCCGATCGAGAAGATCGAAAAGGATGCCGACCGCGATTATTGGCTGTCGGCCCGGGAGGCCAAGGAGTACGGGCTGATCGACGAGGTGCTGACCAAGCGGGGATAATATTTCTGTTTCAATCTGCAGGGGACGGTCGATTTCGGGAGAGAAAATGCATCGTTTCCGATCAGCGGAGGCAGAGCGGGGCGCTCGATAGGCCGAGCGGAATAAATGAAGAACCCGGTTCGATATTTCCGGTGTGCGACGTCGGAACGAGGCCGATCGACGGCCGGGTAGAGATGATGACGGGAGTTTGTTTTCGACTTTATCCCGGCAGAGGCTCGTCCGAAAGTTCGACCGGGACCGGGAACGAAATTCGAAGGAAAACTAAAGACCTATGGCTAAAAATTACGGAGAAGACCTTTACGGCAATGAGAGCGATGCGTGTTCGTTCTGCGGGGCCAAACGCCGCGACGGTGCGATCCTGTTGAGTTCGTCCAAGGGTTGCAATATTTGCAGCAAATGTATTGCGAAAGGATACCAGATGCTCATCGAAAACGATGTGCTGCATGACGAAGCCGCATCCCGTCGCAAGGAGCAAAAGAATACTTCGTTGAAATTCGAGGATTTGCTCAAGCCCAATGAAATCAAGGAGTTTCTGGATCAGTACGTGATCGGGCAGGACGATGCCAAACGCTATATGTCGGTGGCCGTATATAATCACTACAAGCGGCTGCTGCATGCTTCGGGCGAGGCGAGCGAAGTGGAGCTCGACAAGTCGAACATTCTGCTGGTCGGCCCGACGGGTACCGGCAAGACGCTGATGGCCCGCACGATCGCCAAATTGCTGAACGTGCCCTTCACCATCGTGGACGCTACGGTACTTACCGAGGCGGGATACGTGGGCGAGGATGTCGAGAGTATTCTCTCGCGGCTGTTGCAGGTGGCTTCCTACGACGTGGAGCTGGCCCAGCGGGGAATTGTCTTCATCGACGAAATCGACAAGATCGCCCGCAAGAGCGACAATCCGTCGCTTACGCGCGACGTATCGGGTGAAGGAGTGCAGCAGGCTTTGCTGAAGATTCTGGAAGGCACGGTGGTCAATGTTCCGCCCCAGGGCGGGCGCAAGCATCCCGAGCAGCAGTTCGTGCAGGTCGATACGCGCAACATTCTGTTCATCTGCGGCGGAGCGTTCGACGGCATCGAGAAGAAGATCGCCCAGCGGCTCAACACCCGGGCGATGGGTTACGGACGGATGAATGCCGATTCCGTGGACCGCAACAACCTCATGCAATACCTTATGCCGCAGGACCTCAGGTCGTTCGGTCTGATTCCCGAACTGGTGGGCCGCCTGCCGGTGCTGACCTATATGGAGCCGCTCGGCCGCGAGGCCCTGCGTTCGATCCTCACGCAGCCCAAAAATGCCATCATCAAGCAGTATGAAAAGCTGTTCGAGATGGACGGCGTGAAGCTCGTGTTCGACGACGAGGTGTTGGACTATATCGTCGATAAAGCCATCGAGTACCGGCTCGGTGCCCGGGGATTGCGTTCGATCTGCGAAGCGATCATGATGGACACGATGTTCGATATCCCCTCTTCGGGAGAGCGTCGCTTCGAAGTGACCTTGCCTTATGCCCGGGAAAAGTTCGAAAAGAAGAAATTTTTGGCGCTCAAGCAGGTCGGATAGACCGGATTTGTATTAAATTTGTACCACCGAACGCGGGACTGCGGCGGGGGACCGGTGTGCAGTCGCGCTCGTTCGATCCGAACGAGCAGAATGAGGAAAGAAGGAAGATCTTCGGCTTCGTCCTTCGTTTCCATATATTTTCTGCCGGTAACGGGCCGAGTTGTGCATATTCGGCCGATTCGTCCGGGATGGGCGCCGAATGTCGGCCCGGGCTGTGAGGCCAATACATAAAAAATATAAAAGCATACAATCTCTTATGGTTACTAAATCCGAACTCACGCGCGTTGCAGACAACATCCGTATCCTGTCTGCAGCGATGGTCGAGAAAGCCAAATCGGGACATCCCGGCGGCGCAATGGGCGGCGCGGACTTCATGGCAGTACTTTACACCGAATTCCTCCGCTACGATCCGGATCAGATGGATTATCCTTTCCGGGACCGTTTCTTCCTCGATCCGGGACACATGTCGCCGATGCTCTACTCGACTCTCGCGCTGGCCGGAACCTATACGGTGGAGGATTTGCGTAACCTGCGGCAGTGGGGCAGCGTCACGCCGGGCCATCCCGAAGTGGACGTGCTGCACGGTGTGGAGAATACGTCGGGTCCTCTGGGCCAGGGGCATGCCATGGCGCTGGGCGCCGCGATCGCCGAGCGGTTCCTCGCGGCTCGTTTCGGGGAGTGGCAGTCCCACAAGACCTATGCCTACATCTCCGACGGCGGTATCGAGGAGGAGGTGTCGCAGGGCGTGGGCCGCATCGCCGGCCACTTGGGGATGAACAATCTGATCATGTACTACGACTCGAACAACGTTCAGCTTTCGACCAAGGTCGATGAGGTGGATACCGAGAACGTAGCGATGAAATACGAGGCGTGGGGCTGGAACGTCATCACCATCGACGGCCATGACGTAGAGCAGATCCGCGAAGCTCTTACCGCTGCCAATGCCGAAAAGGAGCGTCCGACGCTTATCATCGGCCGTACGGTCATGGGCAAGGGTGCGGTTGCGGCCGACGGATCGAGCTTCGAGGACAAGGTTTCGACGCACGGTCAGCCGCTGACGGCTGCCGGAGCCGATTTCGCCGCTACCGTCCGCAACCTGGGCGGCGATGCGGAGGATCCGTTCAAGATCTTCTCCGAGAGCGGCAAGGTGTTCGACGCCCGCCGCGAAGAGCTTCGTGAATGGGTGCGCACGCAGCGCGAGAGGGAGAAGACGTGGCGTTCCGAGCACAAGGAGCTCTCCCGCAAACTCGATCTTTTCCTCTCGGGCAAGGTGCCGGAGATGGACTACAAGGGACTCGAGATCAAACCCGACGGTGCGACCCGCGCCGCCTCGGCTTCGGTGCTCTCCTTCTATGCGGAGCGGATCGAAAATATGATCGTCGCCTCGGCCGACCTCTGCAATTCGGACAAGACGGACGGCTACCTCAAGAAAACCAAAGCCTTCTCGAAGGGTGATTTTTCGGGCAAGTTTTTCCAGGCAGGCGTTTCGGAGCTGACGATGGCCTGCATTGCCAACGGTATGGCGCTGCATGGGGGCGTGATTCCGGCGTGCGGTACGTTCTTCGTCTTCTCGGACTATATGAAACCCGCCGTGCGTCTGGCTGCCCTGATGCACCTGCATGTAATCTATATCTGGACGCACGACTCGTTCCGTGTGGGCGAGGACGGTCCGACGCACCAGCCCGTCGAGCACGAGGCTCAGATCCGTCTGATGGAACATTTGAAGAATCACCGGGGGGAGCGTTCTATGTTGGTGCTGCGTCCGGCCGACGGCGAGGAAACCGTCACAGCCTGGAAATTGGCGATCGAGGAGCATCGTCCCGTCGCGCTGATCCTGTCGCGGCAAAATATTAAGAATCTGCCCGCACTCAATCACAGCCGCCGTGAGGAGGCTGCCCAGCTTTCGAAAGGCGCCTATATCGTAGTCGATGCCGCCAAACCGGCTGTGGTGATGCTCGCCTCGGGTTCCGAAGTCGCTACGCTGGTCGAAGGTGCCGAGTTGCTTTCGAAGGAGGGAATCGCGGTTCGTATCGTGAGCGTGCCGAGCGAAGGACTTTTCCGCGACCAGCCCAAATCCTATCAGCAGACCGTTCTGCCGCAGGGTGTGGTGCGTTACGGTCTTACGTCGGGTCTGCCCGTGACATTGCTGGGACTGGTCGGTGAAAACGGTATGATTCACGGTCTGGATCACTTCGGTTATTCGGCGCCCTACAAGGTCCTTGACGAGAAGTTCGGTTACAACGGCCAGACAGTATATGAAGAGGTGAAGAAGTTGATCGGTAAATAAGCCGGTTGTAAAACGGATAGAGGCATGTCTTCTGTTTGTTCCGTCGTTCTCCCGTTGATTTTTTTCACGGGCTTTTCGCTGTTTTTGCACCCGTCGGGTTTCCCGAAGACTTGTCCGGCGATGTTCGGGGAAGAACGGGTGCAGCTTTGAAATCGGATCGTGGACAGAGTGCCTCGGGGCGATCTTTTTCCGTTATTGTTGATAACTTTTCCATAAAATGCCGGAGGGGCGGACCATCGAATGCGATTAAGCCCTATATTTGTTTTCGGTATCGGTTCCCGAGGTGGAGGGCGAATCCACCGGGATTAAAAGGGAATCCTGTGAAAGTCAGGAACTATCCCCGTAGCTGTAAGTTTCTTTTGGGCGGTACATTCTCTCTGCCACTGGCCGTTCGGGCCGGGAAGGCGTGCCGTCCGGAACAAGTCAGAAGACCTGCCGTACCGAGACGAGATTCGTTGCTTTCGGGTGAAAAGCATCGGAACGGTTTCGGGTGCTTCGTCGTATCTATTGCCGGTTCTGTAAATTCCATTCCTGCCCGTGTCGTATCGGGTCGGATCGCTGCGAATCCGTCGTTCAAGAGGTGTATTTCGGTTTTTCCGAAGGGCGGTAAAAAGTCGTCGGATCGGACGACAACCGATATGGCCGACGAAGGCGTACGGTATGGCTCGGAACGTGCGGCTTACCGCATTTCTGCGGAGAAAGCCCGGCGGCTGAACCTTGTTTCCGCCGAGCCGGGTCGGAATTGGCCGAACTGCCGTCGATGGAGCGATCGGATTGGGGAATTCGAGCGTTGGAAGTATGAGTACAATAATATAATATTTGAGGAGAAGTTTAATCGTTATGGAAACATTCATTGTCAAGAGGGACGGAACGCGGGAGGCGTTTTCGATGGAGAAGATTCAGCGGGCGATCGCCAAGGCATTCCTTTCGGTCGGGAGTTTCGCTACGCAGGACGTGATCACCAACATCCTGAGCCGGGTCAGCGTGACCGACGGCATCTCGGTCGAGGAGATCCAGAACCAGGTGGAGGTCGCGCTCATGGCCGAGCGTTACTATACGGTAGCCAAGGCTTATATGCTTTATCGCCAGCGGCATACCGAGGATCGGGAGGTGCGCGACAAGTTGCAGTTCCTCATGGAGTACTGCGATGCTTCGAACGCCGCGACAGGAAGCAAGTTCGACGCCAATGCCAACGTGGAGAACAAGAACATGGCTACGCTCATCGGCGAGCTGCCCAAATCGAATTTCATCCGCCTGAACCGCCGCATGCTCACCGACCGCCTCAAGGAGATGTACGGCAAGGAGTTGGCGGACAAGTATATCGAAATGCTGAACGACCATTTCATCTACAAAAACGACGAAACTTCGCTGGCCAACTATTGCGCTTCGATTACGATGTATCCCTGGCTCATCGGAGGAACGATTTCGATCGGGGGCAATTCGAAAGCCCCGACCAACCTCAAGTCATTCTGCGGCGGCTTCGTGAATATGGTTTTTATCGTGTCGAGTATGCTCAGCGGCGCCTGCGCCACACCCGAATTTCTGATGTATATGAACTATTTTATCGGCCAGGAGTACGGCACCGACTATTTCAAACGGGCGGACGAGGTGGTCGATCTCTCGAAGAAACGGCGCACGATCGACAAGGTCATCACCGATTGTTTCGAACAGATCGTCTATTCGATCAACCAGCCGACCGGAGCGCGGAATTTCCAGGCCGTGTTCTGGAACGTGGCTTACTACGACCGCTACTATTTCGAGAGCCTGTTCGGAAATTTCCTCTTCCCCGACGGCAGCAAGCCCGACTGGGAGTCGCTCAGCTGGCTGCAAAAGCGTTTCATGAAGTGGTTCAACCGCGAACGGACCCGCACCGTGCTGACCTTCCCGGTCGAAACGATGGCTTTACTCACGGAAAACGGTGACGTGAAGGACAAGGAGTGGGGCGATTTCACGGCCGAAATGTATGCCGAGGGACATTCGTTCTTTACCTACATGAGCGACAATGCCGATTCGCTTTCGAGCTGCTGCCGCCTGCGCAACGAAATTACGGACAACGGGTTCAGCTACACGCTCGGCGCCGGAGGCGTATCGACCGGCTCGAAGAGCGTGCTGACGATCAACCTGAACCGTTGCATCCAGTACGCCGCACGTAAGGGTATGCCCTATCAGTTCTTCCTCGAGGAGGTGGTCGATCTGGTGCACAAGGTGCAGTTGGCCTACAACGAGAACCTGAAATACATGCAGTCGAAGGGGATGCTGCCCCTGTTCGATGCGGGCTATATCAATATGTCGCGCCAGTACCTCACTATCGGTGTGAACGGACTGGTCGAAGCGGCCGAATTTCTCGGCATTCCGATCAACGACAATCCCGATTACGAACGTTTTACGCAGGAAATTCTCGGAATGATCGAAAAGTACAACAAGAAGTACCGCTCGAAGGAGGTGATGTTCAACTGCGAGATGATTCCGGCGGAGAACGTGGGAGTGAAGCATGCCAAATGGGACAAGCGCGACGGCTACAAGGTGGGGCGCGACTGTTACAACAGCTATTTTTACATCGTCGAGGACGAATCGCTCAACATCGTGGACAAGTTCCGACTGCACGGCCGCAAATACATCGAGCACCTCACGGGCGGCTCGGCCCTGCACATGAACCTGCAGGAACATTTGAGCCGGGAGCAGTACCGCCACCTGTTGCGCGTGGCTTCGCAGGAGGGATGCAACTATTTCACGTTCAACATCCCGAATACGGTCTGCAACGATTGCGGGCATATCGACAAGCGCAACCTCAAGGCGTGTCCGAAATGCAACGGCAGGAATCTCGATTATCTGACCCGTATCATCGGTTATATGAAGCGTGTCAGCAACTTCTCTCAAGCTCGGCAGCAGGAGGCCGCGCGTCGTCACTATGCTACGCCTGGCCAGCTTTGATGTGGTGTTCCAGGAGATTCCGGGCGAAGTGACCCTCGCTCTGAATCTTTCGGGGTGTCCGAACCGGTGCGCCGGGTGTCACAGTCCCCATCTGTGGGAAGAGGTCGGGGAGCCGCTGGACGATAATTTGCTGAATAGTTTGTTGTCGGGATACGGAAATGCGATTACCTGCGTTTGTTTTATGGGAGGCGATGCAGCGCCCGGCGATGTCGCGCATTGGAGCGCCTGTGTGCGGGCTGCGACCGAGGGCCGGCTGAAGACAGGCTGGTATTCGGGGCGTTCTGAATTGGCCGCAGGTATCGACCCGCGCAGTTTTGATTATATCAAGCTGGGACCGTATGTCGCACATTTGGGAGGCTTGGATTCCGCTTCGACGAACCAGCGGCTTTACCGGGTGACGGACGGCGAAATGAAGGACATTACGGCGGAGTTGAGGAACAGGGATCGTATGTTATTGGGTTAATTGAATCATATTAAAAGGCTGCGAGGGCTGTGAACAAATAGTTCACGGCCCTCGCGGTGTATTGCCGGGCGGTTCGGGGACCTGCATGGAACGACCGTCGCGAAGTTTGTTTTTCGGTTTGAGAAGCCCGAAAGAATTCGGTGGTTCGATTCCATCGGGAGCTAACAACAAAAAGTCCCCGAAAAGGGGACTTTTTACTTGTGCGGTCGGTCGCGTTATAGTCCGAACTCTTGCTTGATCAGATCGACGGCATCGAGCTTTTCCCAGCCGAAGAATTCGATCTCGCGTTCCACCTCGCGGCCGTCCTCCCACACTTTCTCCTTGCGGGTGTAGGGGCGGTTGCCGAAATGTCCGTAGGATGCCGTCGCTTCGAAGATCGGGTTTTTGAGGCCGAATTTCTTCACGATAGCCGCCGGACGCAGGTCGAAGAGCTTGGCGATACGGCGGGCGATCTCCCCGTCGGTCATGTCCGCGAGTTTCGGATTGCGGCTGCATACCGCACCGTGCGTATCGACGAAGACGGAGATCGGTTCGGCGATCCCGATGGCATAGCTCAACTCCACGAGAATTTCGTCCGCGATCCCGGCCGCCACCATGTTCTTGGCGATGTAGCGGGCTGCGTAAGCTGCCGAACGGTCCACCTTCGAGGAGTCCTTGCCCGAGAAGGCGCCGCCGCCGTGGGCACCGCGTCCGCCGTAGCTATCGACGATGATCTTGCGGCCCGTGAGTCCCGTATCTCCGTGCGGGCCGCCGATGACGAACTTGCCCGTGGGATTCACGTGCAGGATATAGTCGTCGCCGATCAGTCGCGCCAACTTATCCTTGGCGCGTTCCAGACGGGCCTTGACGCGTGGAATGAGGATCGTGCGCACGTCCTCGCGGATCTTCTCCTGCATGCGTTTTTCGGCCATCTTCTCGGTGACGCCCTTGCTCGTGGGGATGAAATCGTCGTGCTGGGTCGAAACCACGATGGTATGTACGCGCAGCGGACGGTGCGTCTGTTCGTCGTATTCGATCGTTACCTGCGACTTGGCGTCGGGACGCAGGTAGGTCATCACCTGCCCTTCGCGGCGGATGACGGCCAGTTCCTTGAGAATGACGTGCGAGAGGATGAGCGTCGCAGGCATGTATTCGCGCGTTTCGTTGCACGCATAGCCGAACATGATGCCCTGATCGCCCGCGCCTTGTTCTTCTTCGGCCTCGCGTACGACACCCTGGTTGATGTCCGGAGACTGTTCGTGGATCGCGGAGAGCACGCCGCAGGAATTACCGTCGAACTGATATTCGCTTTTGGTATAACCGATACGGTTGATTACGCGGCGTGTTACGTGCTGGATATCGACGTAGGCGCTCGAACGCACTTCGCCCGCGACGACGACCAGACCGGTGGTGCAGAGCGTTTCGCAGGCTACTTTGGAGTTGGAGTCGTGACGAAGGAATTCGTCGAGAATGGCATCGGAAATCTGATCCGAAACTTTGTCGGGGTGTCCTTCGGACACGGACTCCGACGTAAATAAAAATCCCATTTTACATTTATTTTGGAAGTTAAACGTATAAAATGGGGAAAAATTGGCTGCTGGAATAAAAAAGCTGTTTTAGCTATTTTTTATTGTGGTTTGCAATCAGTCAAATCTTTCCACATTCCCCGCCGATCGGCGAGGACTGCAAAGGTAAACATAAAAAACGGGGAATAAAAACTTATTCCCCATATTATCTTACGAAAAATAGGTGCCGTCTTATAGGGCCTTGGTATCTATCGGGTTACGTTCAAGGTCGGCAGATTCAGGATTTGGGCTCGGGTGAATTATTCTGTGTGCCGACGGCGGAGTTTTCGCTTCGCGACACGTCTAAAAGCAGGAAACACAATAATCGTCTTTTCTGGGCGTTCTGTAACTAAATAGAAACGCTCAAACAGAAACAGCCTATGGAATAAAATTGCCTCCGTAATAAAACCAGTTAAATTATTTCAATATTGGATTATGAAAAAGGCATTGTTATTATTAGGTATGATTGCCGCAGGCGCCGCATCCGGCGGTGTCGTCGCCTGGAGTATTTTATCGCCGGCCGAAAAGAACGGCACGCATGTTGTTACGCCGCAGAGCGGGGCAGTGTCTGACGACCCCTTTTCTCAGGCGGGAACCCATTTCACTTCGTATCAGGCCGAGCAGTATCCGGATCTTACGTATGCTGCCGAGAATGCTGTCAAGGCCGTCGTGAATATCGAGGTGGTTCAGGAGATCGAAGTTCCCGAGCGGCAGTACGATCCGTTTTTCGAATTTTTCGGTATTCCCCAGCAGGGCCGGCGCGGCCCTTCGACACAGGAGCGTCGGGGCGGAGGATCCGGCGTGATTATTTCCGCAGACGGTTACATCGTGACCAACAACCATGTGGTGGACGAGGCTACGCGCCTTCGCGTGAAGCTGAGCGACGGCCGCACGTTCGACGCCAAGGTGATCGGTACCGACCCCACGACGGATGTGGCGCTGGTGAAGATCGAGGCCGAGGACCTGCCTACGTTGCCTTTCGGCAGTTCGGATTCGCTCCGGTTGGGCGAATGGGTGCTGGCCATCGGATCGCCCTATAACCTGCAATCGACCATTACGGCCGGTATCGTGAGTGCCAAAGCGCGTCAGTTGGATGTTATTCCGAGCGAATTCCGCATCGAGTCGTTTATCCAGACGGATGCGGCCGTCAATCCCGGTAATTCGGGCGGTGCGTTGGTCAATACGCGCGGCGAACTGGTCGGTATCAATACCGTAATCAAGACGATGACGGGCAGCTATGTCGGTTATTCGTTCGCGGTCCCCGAAACGATCGTTCGAAAGGTGGTCGTGGATCTCAAGGAGTACGGCGTCGTGCAGCGGGCTCTGTTAGGTCTGGCATTCCGCCCCATAGATCAGAATTTCATCGATCAGATGGGCGAGGAAACGGGTATCGAGGAGTTGGGCGGCGTTTATGTCGCCAGTGTGTCCGAAGGGGGCGCTGCCTCGCAGGCCGGTATCCGCAAGGGAGATGTGATTCTTTCGGTCGATGGCGTGGAGTTGAACGAGGCTGCGACGCTTCAGGAGCAGATCGGCAAGCACCGTCCCAACGACAAGGTAAAATTAATGATAAAAAGGTCGGGTTCGATGAAACAAATCGAGGTGACCTTGCGTAATAAAGCAGGTAAGACGGAACTCCTCACGCGGGATGACGTCGATGTGATGGAAGTTTTGGGCGGAAAGTTCGCCACGGCCGATGAGCGTCTGTGTCGCCGACTGGAGATCAGAGGCGGTGTGGAAGTGCTGGCAATCAAGGCGAACGGTATTCTGTCGAAGGCACGGGTAAGACCGGGATTCGTGATTACCCACATCAACGACAAGTCCGTGCGTTCGCTCTCCGATATGCAGCGGATGACCGATAAGGTTCGCAGCATTGACGGAGTATATCCCGACGGACGTTCGGCGAGCTATGTGCTTGTCGAATAGGGAGAGCGCCAGGAAAGCCGGGTATGTTTTACCGTTTTTTATTGCCGTAGTTTAAGAACATTCTTATAAAATTAAATATGCGTCAGTTAAAAATTACGAAGTCCATCACCAACCGTGAGAGCGCGTCTTTGGACAAGTACCTGCAGGAAATCGGCAAGGAGGAGCTCATTACGGTTGAGGAGGAGGTGGAACTTGCCCAGCGAATCAAGAAGGGTGACCAGGAGGCATTGGAGAAGCTCACCAAAGCCAATCTGCGTTTCGTCGTGTCGGTGGCCAAGCAGTATCAGAATCAAGGCCTCAGTCTGCCCGACTTGATCAACGAGGGAAACCTCGGTCTTATCAAGGCTGCGGAGAAGTTCGACGAAACCCGGGGTTTCAAGTTCATTTCGTATGCCGTGTGGTGGATTCGTCAGTCGATCCTGCAAGCTCTGGCCGAGCAGTCGCGTATCGTGCGCCTGCCGCTCAATCAGGTAGGCTCGCTCAATAAGATCAACAAGGCTTTCGCCCGTTTCGAGCAGGAGCACGAGCGCACCCCTTCGCCCGAGGAGTTGGCGAACGAGTTGGAGCTTCCCAAGGAGAAGGTGACCGATACGCTGCGTGTCGCCGGCCGCCATGTTTCGGTGGATGCGCCTTTTGCCGACGGCGAGGACAACAGCCTGCTCGATGTGTTGGTGAACCCCGATTCGCCCAATGCCGACAGAGGGTTGATTAACGAGTCGCTCTCGACCGAGGTGGATCGTGCCTTGGAAACGCTGACCGAGCGCGAGCGGGATATCATCAAATATTTCTTCGGCATCGGCTGTTCGGAAATGACGCTCGAAGAGATCGGCGAAAAATTCGACCTGACGCGCGAACGTGTACGCCAGATCAAGGAGAAGGCGATCCGTCGTCTGCGTCACTCCTCCCGCAGCAAGTTGCTGAAATCTTATCTGGGATAGAGAACCCCGTTTATGATAAAGCCGGAACTTTATGAAGTTCCGGCTTTTTTATTCCATTTCCGAACTTTGTTTTGCAATTGTCGCCGGTGACAGTCGGTGCGGGGCGATTACCTGTCGTCGGAATATTCGTCTTCGGTCATCATACGCTGGATGCGCAGGTTTTTACCCAAGACCAGGGTGATGGACAGCAACGCGAGAGCACAGACGGCGCAAAGAGCCAGCCATTCGAGCCGTCCCAATATGCCCGATAGCAGGACCCCCGCTACGGATAGTACCAGGACCGTGTAACAGATGACGAGAGTAATCTTAAGTGGTTGCAGCATATTTTTATGGTGGCGATTATATTTTGCAATGTATCCTTATCCGACGGTCGCAGCATTGAATTCGAGGGGCGCTATTCGCGGCCTGTGCCCGCATTTGCAATGCAGCCCTTTCTAAATCCTCTTCTCGGAGAGGGCTTGGGTCGCTGTGCTTTCAGAGAGGTACTCTAACGCGTATAATCAGGTTTTAGAAGTTATTATGCTTACCACAAAATCGGTGCCTTTCCGATGCTTTGCAGATATTCGTTGGCCCGGGAAAAGTGTTTGCTGCCGAAAAATCCCCGGTAGGCCGACAGCGGGGAGGGATGGACGGCTTTGAGGATGCAGTTGCGCTGGGGATCGGCGATGGCGCCTTTGCGCTGGGCGTAACTTCCCCACAGCATGTAAACGATGCCTTGCTTGCGCTGTGCGATGGCCCGCACGACCGCATCGGTGAAAGTTTCCCAGCCGTGTCCTGCGTGGGAGGCCGCTTCGTGCGCCCGGACCGTCAGCACGGCATTGAGCAGCAGCACGCCCTGTTCGGCCCAGCGGTCGAGGTTGCCCGTCGCGGGAGGGGGCGTCCCAGTGTCGTCGGCGACCTCCTTGAAGATATTCTGCAGCGAGGGCGGGAACGGCACGCCGTCGCCTACCGAGAAGCAGAGTCCGTTGGCCTGTCCGGGACCGTGGTAGGGGTCCTGACCGATGATGACCACTTTCAGCTTGTCGAACGGGCATTTGTCGAAGGCGCGGAAGATGTTGCTGCCGCGCGGATAGATGCGCCGCGTGGCGTATTCCTGCCGTACGAACTGCGTGAGGTCGGCGAAGTAGGGTTTTTCGAATTCGGGAGCGAGCAGCTCTTTCCAGTCGGGGGCGATCTTTACATCCATGTTGCAAGGTGGTTAAAGTGGTGTAAATGTAGTAAAAAGTCGGCAAATTCCAGCTGTTTTCGCTGCCGATATAAGGAAAGGGGTTTTGTTTTTTGCGCTTTGCCTGCTGACTGCGGTGTGTGCGGATGCGGAAAAACCGCCGAAGGGGGCCGTGACGCTGATTTATATGATCGGCGACGGCTTGGGGCTGGCGCAGGTCTCGATGCCGGTGATCGGGGGCGCTTACGTGCCGAAGGCATTCGACCGTGCGCAGGGCGCGGCCCTGATTCGGACCCGCCGGCCGACAACCGCGTGCCGGACTCCGCTGCGGTGTGATGGACAACACCGGACAAGTCCGGCGGATCATGGCGCCGCTCGGACCCGGCGGCTGACGG
>OHKA01000552.1_pt1 | contig 14078 bp, 11 predicted proteins | sample 1568751 | NCBI WGS metagenome assembly OHKA01 (sample SAMEA3879525, study PRJEB24766) | human gut metagenome | biome: human-associated habitat; feature: feces | place: USA | collected 1985/1987 | reverse complement strand
ACATTCTATTTACAGTATAGGTATTAATAAAACTATTGTCAATGACTTTATGTGATTTTTTTAACATATTTAATGTTATCATAAATTTTATTTATGATAATGAGATTTTATACAGCTTCTAATAAATAATTAATTACTTTTTTGCTTTTCTACTATATCTTTTAGCCACTTCGGCATATCTAATCCATAAATGCATACAAAACAATAAACGGTAATATATGTGTCAATCAAACTGTCATGAGCTTTTCCTAAATTTGGACATCTATAATACTGCGCGCAAGATTTCAAGCTAGGCATATTATTATCATTGCTATAAACTCGTGAAAAAGATTTTTGTAAATCATAATAGTATTTTTACCTACAAAAATTTTATCTTTTTTCATAAAGCGCAAATCATTTTCAATGCCATAGCCAATGACCATATCTGCATGTTTAAATAAATTTTTTATTGTTGCTTGATGAGCATTTATCGTAAAACAATCTTTTACCATTTCTGGTGTTATATGGTGTATAGCTTCTGTATCTTTCCACGATTTACATTTTCGTGGCTTTATATACTCATTGAATACCACACCTTTATATAAATCCACAATACTAAATTGTAAAATTTCATCATATCTAGTATTGCCACCAGTCATTTCTAAATCAAAAAATAATATAGAGGGATTTGTTTCTACTGATGCAATATATTCTTGTTTAAAAAACAAATTTTACACATCCTAAATCTCTAAAAATTATACTTTTACTATTCCTTCTTTTTATATAAGATTATTGCCAAAATTAAACCTATAGTCAAAATAACAGTTTCAAATACTACTATACCGCTCCAACCATAATTACTTAAAAAAGTACCGCCGATTGTACCAAATGTACTAGCACCAATATAGTAAAATAGCATATACATCGCAGAAACTTGCGCTTTATCATTTTGACAACTCTGCGGTGCCCACGCACAAGCATTTGAATGCACACCAAAAAAGCCATAAGTAAATATAGCAAGACCTATTATCTTCACGATTAAAGGCATAAATAAAGTCAATAAAATACCAACTAATTGAATAATAACAGAAATCACGATTATTATTCCATGACCATAATGGTCAGATAATGTTCCCATAACGGCTGAACTTACTGAACCTACTAAATAAAGCACAAAGATAAAGCCAATTATAGTTTGGCTCAAATTATAAGGTTCTGTCATCAATACATAAGAAATAAAATTATACGTACATACAAAACAGCCCATTACACAAAAAGCTATTAAATATATCATAATTATTTTCTTATTTTGCAATAAACTCAAAAAATCTTTCCATTGTATTTTAATTTTACCATGTTCGATTTTTTTATTTAAAGATGGTGGCAAGAAAATCCACATCATGATTGCACTCAATAAATATAATATACCGGCAATCATCAAGCCCATTCTCCATGAAGCTACATCTGTTAAGGTACTGATTAAAATACGACCAACTAGACCGCCAAGAGGCGTTGCTGCTACATAAACACCAATAGCAGCACCGATTATTTTAGGATTGAATTCCTCATTTATATAAGCTACAGCTAAAGAAGGAAAACCTGCCAATAAAATTCCCTGTACAAAACGCAAAGCCAAAATCAATGCAAATTCTTCTGTAATCGACATCAACAATATCAATATAGAAGAAATCCCCAAAGCAATTACCATGACTTTTTTACGTTCCAAATGTTTGGAAATACTAGCTATCAACAACATTGAAAAAGCCATACCGATTGTGCCAAAAGACATGGATAAACTTGCTTGTGTCGGAGTCAAGTTAAAATCTTGTGCCAAAATAGGTATAACTGGTTGCAAACAATACTCTGCCCCAAATGCTGCCAAACTACCAAAAAACATCATGATTAATGCACAGGTATATTCTCTAGTACCTTTATCTATTAATCTTGCCATCTTCAAGACCTCTTTTATTTATTTTTCATCAAATTAATTCACGGACAGACTTTATCAATCATAATATTCAACACTTCAATATCTGTTGATTTCATTCCTTCTCGACCAATATATCCTACCGCTCTAATAGTTTTTTCTAAATCATCTTTTACAATACCTTCATCAGCATGGAATACATCATCATGCATACTCATTGTATGAGCTAAAAGTGCCGCATCTAAAGCTGAAGAAATTTTCGCTGCGCAAGAAGGTTTTGCCCCATCACAGATAATACCACTTGTATTAGCTAAAGTATTAATGATAGTATTGGCAATCTGATTAAAATTACCACCTAACATATAAGTAATAGCTGCACCACAAGCATAACCTGCACTTACTGCGCCACAAAAAGCAGATAATTTTCCTATATATTTCTTTTGATGAATAGCTAATAAATTACTTACAAGCAAAGCTCTATATAATTTCTCTTGAGAAATCTTATATTCATCTGCATACACTACTAAAGGAATTGTTACAGTCATTCCCTGATTGCCACTTCCTGAATTGATTACTACAGGCAATGAACAACCACTCATACGAGCATCAGAACCTGCTGCTGCCATAGCTCTAGCTCGAACAGGTAAGCAATCGCCATATAAAGCTAATAAATTAAGTCCTACGTTAGCACCAAAATTATTTTTTATACCTTCTCTCGCAATAGCCATATTACAATTTATCTGTCTTGATAATATATCTTTTACATCTTCTAAATTTACAGTATCAGCAAATTCAATAATATCTTTTACATTTAATAAATTTCTATCCGCTTCGATTTTATCAGCTTGATTATCTATTTTATTCACTTTATCATATAATACTTCATCATCTTTTACTATTCTTATGATATTAGTATGATAATCAGATACAATAACTTGAGCTTTATGTTCATTTGCTACCACTGTTATATCTATATATAGATTATCTGTATTTTCCACTAAATCACAACTACAGATTTTAGCTTTTAATAACTGTCTTAATTTTACTCTATCTTCATCAGTTACAGATTCTAAAACTTCTAATTGCATATCAGCATTACCACCGATAATACCGAGTAGTGCTGCAGTATCAATGCCCTTTAAATCGCCAGAATTTGGAACTGTTACGCCTTTTACATTTTTAATGATATTACCACTGCATTTTACTATTACTTTTTGCGGAAATGTTTCCAAAATTTCACGAGCTTTAGCACCAGCATAAGCTATAGCAATAGGTTCAGTACATCCCAAAGCTGGCACTAATTCCTCTTTTAAAATATTTATATAATTATCGTATATTTTCTGCTCCATCGTATTACGCCAACCTTTCTATTAAAAAATTAATTATATCCTCTATAAAAAAAATATCGCAAAATAAGCAAAAAGGCAATATATTACAAGAAATTTATAATATATCACCTCTTTGACAAATTCACATACTAATTTTTATTTATTTCATTATATATATTTTCATCTAAATTACCTAATCTTTTATCAATAATCAAAGCATTCGTTACTGAGCCAGATACATTCAACATAGTTCTAGCCATATCAATCAATGGGTCTATAGCCAAAATTGGGCCAATCAAACTAAAAGAAGACGCCATGCCTACGCCAGATAAACCTACAGACGCTGCCATTGTCGCAGTTCCCGGAATACCTGCTATACCAAGTGAACCTAATGTTATTACGATTATCGTCATGACGATCATGCTAAAATCCATAGCTGTTCCTGTCAAATGGCATACATAGACAATTAATAACGAAGGAAAAATTCCTGCACAACCTTGCATACCTGCCGTTGTACCAAAACCAGCTACAAAACTTGCTGTTGCTTGATTTACACCTAATTTTTGCGTCAAAGTTTCAATCGTAACAGGCAAGCATCCTACACTAGAACGAGAAGTAAAGGCTAAAATAAGCAGGGCTAATGATTTTTTCATGTACACAATAGGATTTATGCCATTTACACTCAATGCTATCAACTGAATAATAAACTGTGCAATAATCGCTAAATACAATACAAAAATAAAATGTACTACACTTAAAATACTATCTAAGCCTTTTTGCGCAATAGTATTAGCTAATAGTGCAATTACTGCCCATGGCATATAATCTAAAATCAAAAGCGCCATATTCATCAAAGCTTTATGCAAACCATTGACTAATTTACGCATAAATTCCTCAACTTTTGGCTCATCAGCTTTTATCCACCAAATAGCTCTGCCTAAAAAAGCTCCAAAAATAACCATACCAATGATATTATTTTTTACCATAGCATCAACTAAATTTCCTGGTATCAGCCCTCTAAGTGTAGTTGCCACAGAAACAATCTCTTTTGCTTTTGCCTCTGTTGCTACATTTGTCAAAGCATCGCCACCAACATTGAAGAAAATACCAAACGCTATACCTACTATAGAAGCCACAGCTACCATAGACATTGTAACTAAAATAGTTTTCTTCACTAAACGGCTCATTTTTTGCTCAGATTTCATATTCACAATAACATGAGCGATAGAAACTATTACAAGTGGTACTACTATCATTTTGATTAAATCAATATAACCATTGCCAAATAATTGTAACCAATTCGTTGTTTCTTTAATAAAAGTAACCTGCATTGGGTCATTAGGAAAACCTGCCATATACTGCATGAGTATACCTAAAATACAGCCAAGACCCATACCGATTAATACCACTAAGGAAAAATCCATTTTACGTTTGCGATAGAGATAATGAATAATGCCAAAGAAAATACATAATAAAACCAAAAATCCTACCGTATATATATCACTTATCATTAAAAATGATTGCCAAAAATCGCCATTCATAATCATACCACCTTTTCATACTATTTCTATATGATTTATTATAATAACATATAATATAGAAAATTGACAATAACTTTAAATATTCATTTTTTTATTTCTTTACGATATAATATAGATTATCTAATTTTATATAAAAGGGTGATATGATGTTATATTTTGACAGCGATTATTTAGAAGGAGCACATTCCTCTATTTTAGAAAAACTTGTAACTACTAACTTTGAACAAACTCCTGGTTATGGCAATGATACATATTGCGAATCTGCTCGCGAAAAAATCCGTCAAGCTTGCAACTGTCCTGAAGCACAAGTTCATTTTCTCGTTGGCGGTACACAGACAAATGCTACTGTAATCGATGGTCTATTAAAATCATATGAAGGCGTCATTGGCGTAGATAGCGCTCATATCGAACTTCATGAAGCTGGTGCTATTGAATTTGGTGGACATAAAGTCATCACTTTACCACAAGAAGAAGGTAAACTCAAAGCTAGTGAAGTAGAAAAATATCTCACTAAATTTTATGGTGATGAAAGTTTTGAACATATGACTATTCCTGGAGCTGTATATATCTCTCACCCTACTGAATGGGGTACTTTATATACTAAACAAGAATTAGCTGATTTATCCGCTATCTGCCACAAATACAATCTACCATTATTTTTAGACGGTGCTAGACTTGGCTATGGTCTTGCTTCTTTAAACACTGATGTTACTATGCAAGATATCGCTAAATATTGTGATGTATTTTATATTGGCGGTACAAAAGTTGGTGCATTATTCGGTGAAGCAGTAGTAATCACAAAACCAAATTTAATACCTCATTTCTTCACTATCATCAAACAACATGGGGCATTACTTGCTAAAGGTAGACTACTTGGTATTCAATTTGATACATTATTTACTGATAATCTCTATCTTAAAATCGCTAAAAATGCCATTGAAAAAGCTGAACAATTAAAAGCTATCTTCAAAGAAAAAAATTATAAATTCTTCTTAGAAACAGATACTAATCAGCAATTCATCATTTTAGAAGATATTAAACTAAAAGAACTCCGCCAAAAAATCAGCTGTAGCTTCTGGGAAAAATATGACGATACACATACAGTAGTGCGTTTTGCCACTAGCTGGGCAACACCACAATCATCTATTGATACATTAAAAGAAATTTTATAAAAATCTTCAAAAAAAGTAGTTTGATATTATATTTATCAAACTACTCTTTTTTATTTTACATAACTTTCATTAAAAATTATTTGCGGATTAGCTGTATTTGCATCAAGTGTTATTTCTACATTCAAAGGCAAAAATCCATTTATCGCTCCATGACCTACTGGCATATCATAGACTACAGGAATATTGGCTTTATCTGCATATTGCTTGATTACCTGCATTACAGAGTAATCAAATTGTGTCGGCTCTGTTGGCTCACATCTTCGCATATTACCAATGATTAATCCCTTCACTTGCTTTAACACTCCACTTTGCCATAATTGCTGAAAACATCTATCTATTACATAAGAGTCCTCGCCGACTTCTTCAATGAATAAAATACTATTTTCACCATTCGGCTGATATTCACTGCCAGATAAAGAAGCTAATACAGATAAATTACCGCCAATGATTTTACCTTTAGCATAACCTTCTTTTAATACTTTCAAATTATGATTGCTTGGCAAAACAAATTCATCATTCATACCTAAACTCTCATTTGCCAAACCCAATTTTAATTGATTATCTGTATAATTATAGCCATTATCGTTGATATCTATAACCATAGCCCCATGCACTGGCACTAAATCTGCTTTTTTTATCAATGCCATATGCAATGCCGTTATATCACTATAGCCAATCACCATTTTAGGGTGCTGTTTTATCATTTCATAATTCAATAAATCAAGTATTCTACCGCTACCATAACCGCCACGCAGACAAAGTATCGCATCAACTTCATCATCAGCAAAAAAATTATTTAAATCATCAGCTCTCATTTGGTCGCTACCTGCTAAATATCCTGATTGCTGATACAAATTCGGCGATAATTTCACCTTATAACCCCAATTTTGCAATTTATTGATAGCGTCAGCTATATTCATATCTTCAATACCTGAAGCAGGTGCTACTATACCTATACAATCTCCTTGTTTTAGAGCATTTCCCTTCAAACTTTCAGCAAAAACAAATTCACTATGCAAACATAGACCGATGATAAAACATATACTCAAAAAATATTTAAAATAATTTTTCATCACTTCACCTCCAACCAACTATCAATCTTGCTCAACAATATGTTTACGCACCTTCATAGGTGTATCGCCAAAATGCTTTTTAAACAAAGTCCTAAATAATTTATAATTATTAAAACCATGTCTTGATAAAATCATAGACAAACTATCTTTTGTATTGATTAAATCTCGATAAACATAAGATAATTTCACTTGATTTTGATACTCAATAAAAGTAACACCCATATGCTTTTTAAAAAATCTACAAAAATAATTTGTCTGAAAATGTACCAATTTTGCTATATCCTCTAAAGCTATATTTTGCTTATAATTCTCTTGCAAATATTTTAAAATTATATTCAATCTAGCTAAATCTTTTTTCCGTTGACCTACATTGACATTCATCATTTTTACACTAAAATGAGTCTTCAATTCAAATAACAACGAAAACAATAAACTATTAAACTTCAATAAAAATCCGTCTTCCTTTGCGTCATAAACCCTTTTCATTTCCAATAATATAGATTTTACCTTATTTAAACATTCCTGTTTTCTTGGTGTATTTTTACTATCATTGAGTACAAATATAATCTCTTGTATATCTGGTACAAACTGCTCTAAAAAATCTATAGGAATTTGCAACAAAATAATTGTATTTGTTTCCATCAAATTCATAGAGTGAATAGCATTTGCATTGACTAAAACACAATCACCATCATGAAGCAAAAACGATTTATTTTCTATAGTCGCCAATCTTTCGCCCTTGATTAGATAAATAAACTCTATTGATTGATGCCAATGATTAGGTATATAATTACATTTTTCCACCAAAGTACAAAAACGCACCTTCGTTATCTCCGAAAAATCTATATGCTCATAGGCAATATTCTTATTCATATTCTCCATGACTACCTCTTATTATTTTATTTAGTACACTTATTTTAACATAAAAAGAGTTATCTACTAAATCTACAAAAAAAGACTATCTCTTTTTTTGAGATAGTCTTTCTTAAATTATTTTTCAGCTAAAATCTCTTTTAATAGATTTTCAGCACTTTCTTCATCAGGGTTATTTGTGCCTAATTCACCACGAAAAGCTTTAGCTAGTATTGCTTTTTTCAGTAATTCTATTTTTTCTAATTGCTGTTCTAAGTTTTTTATTTTATTATACTTAGCCAATAATTTATCTAAAATATTAACAATTTCCTGTTGTTCTTTAATAGTAGGCACTTTCATTTTATAATTTTCTAAAAAAGTTTTTGGTACACGTTGTTGACCTACAGCTCCTGTCATTTCTCCTTTGGCTTCATCTCTAAAAGTTTTTTGTCTTACAAAATAATGTAAATACTTGTTATTCAATTTATTTTCATCACATCTTAATACATAAAACTCAGTCGAACCAAAGCCTATATCATTTTCTAATTTATCTACTATTGCAGATTTTCCATTTTCCATACAAGGCGTTATTTTCGCAAAAAGTACATCACCTTCAAAAAAATTTGTATATCCTTTTTTTACTTCGCCTAGCTTTCGCAATTCCTTTTTTACTATTTTCCCCCAAATATCCGATACACATGGCATAGGAATAAATGATACTATCATATCATCATCAAATTCTTTTGTATTAATCTTTTTAGGATTTATTTTACAAAAATCCATTAATATACCATTTTCCCAACTAGATAAATCAATATTATTTTCTTTTCTCCATTTTGCTGTTAATTCACCAATAAAAGCTTTATGCAGTATTGCCATTTTATTTTGTTCAAATTGAGCTAAAGTATTTTCTATTAATTCCTTTGCTCTATCCAATTTAACAAATAAAGACTCTATTCTATTTACTATTCTTTGCTGTTCTTTTATTGGTGGTAAAGGTATTTCATGTTTTTTTATTATTTCTTGAGATAAATTAGGTTGTGCTCCACCTTTTGATTTATTTATAAAAGCTTCTTTTTGATAAATTACTATAGCACAAGCACAAGCCTGATTAGTTGTTGCTTCAATAGATAAAATTCCCACTTTTCCTATTGTAGCTCCGTACATAGCTATAATCACTGTATTTATAGGATATAATTTAGCACTAGAATTTTTTAAACCCAACTCTGTTATTTTTTCTTCTGAATTAAAAATATATCCATTATTCAATTCTCCTGTTTTTATCCACGGAATATTTCCATTATAATATTCCTTTCTTTTTCTTGAAGGCGTTCCACCTGAACCCCATTCTGCTATATTTTCTAATCTAATCCAACACCAATTACTAGGTATTTTATATGGTTGTTCTTCTTTTGGTACTAAGGCATTTTGCAATTTTTCTTCTATGGTTAACTCTATTTGTTTTTTCTTTGCCATTTTAAGCCTCACCATTTTCTAAGAGTTTTAATTCATTTACAACTTCACTAAGCAAGGCTTGTGCTTCGGATAAGTCTGCAATCATTTCTTCTGTACAATCAATAGGATTTTGCAAGTCTTCATAATCTAAGATACTATCATCTTTTATCAAGCCTAAATCAAGGCTATTGCCTTTTTCGGCGATTTGCTCTCTTGTAAATACAGAAAATCTTTCATCTTGTATTTTATGTCTATCTTCTGCTGTATAAGCTTTGATAAAATCAGCAAAATCACTTTTTTTGAGTGGATTTGTTTTACCAAAAGAAGGCATATTCGTTCTTAAATCATAGAACCACACTTCTTTTGTATTATCTTTATCTGTTTTGCCACGTGTGAAAAATAATACATTCGTTTTTACACCTTGAGCGTAGAAAATCCCTGTAGGTAATCGCAAAATTGTATGCAGATTGCATTTATCCATTAAATCGGCACGGATTTTTTCGCCATCACCGTCAGCAAATAACACATTATCTGGAAGTACAACACCTGCTCTAGCTTTGCCATTGGCTTTTAAACTACGATAAATATGTTGCAAGAAATTCAGCTGTTTATTGCTCGTAGGATAAGTGAAATCATCACGTGTTGCACGTTCACCACCTTTTTTCGTACCAAAAGGAGGATTGGCAAGCACTACATCAAAATCTTTTAATGCTTTTCCTTGATTGGATAATGTATCAGCAAGCATGATATCGCCATCAATATCGTGAAGCATTGCATTCATCAAAGCCAATCTATGTGTATCATGTACTAATTCGCAACCTGTAAAAGCTTCTTTATATTGAAAATCACTTTGTTCTTCATCTAAATCATCATAATCATCAGTTTGAGATTTTACATAATTATTTGCAGAAATCATAAAGCCAAAAGTTCCGCAAGCTGGATCATTACAACGTTCGCCTGCTTGTGGTGCTACAAGCTCTACAATCACATCAATGAGTACACGAGGGGTAAAATATTGCCCTGCTCCAGATTTTTTCTCATTGGCATTTTTTTCGAGCAAACCTTCATAAAGATTGCCCAAGCCTTCTTCTTTAGCACTGTACCAATCAAGTTCATCTATAGTTTTAATTATTTTTTCTAAATTCTTTGGTTCTTCAATATTAGTCGCTGAACCTTGATAAATCTCTCTAATTCTACCTGTAGTATTAGTGCCTAATTTATCTAATAATTCTTTATAGAAATTTTTTAATTCAATACCGCTCTTATTTACTAAACTATCCCAGCGATATGCTTCAGGAATATTTTTTTCTACACCTGTTTCTTTTGCCATTTTCAAAAATAAAATATAGGTGAGCTCTGTTACATATTGATGATAAGTTATACCGTCATCTCTTAGTACATTACATAAATTCCAAAGTTTTGCTACTATCTCTTGTGTATTCAAGCTATTTTTCCTCCATCTTCATATAAATATTGGTTTAATTCTACTATAATTTCTGCTAAATGTCCGCCAAATTTTTTATCAATAGTTTTAAAACCACCTTTTTTTACAAATCTTGTATCGCTATCAAAGGTTTCTTTATTGATTACAGACTCATGCAATAAATATTTCTCTATGCTTTTCAAGAAAGTTTCTTCACTTACAGAAAAATAATGATTTGCTTTCAATTTTTCCATAGCCTTTTTTATACGTTCTTCATGACTAACTCTAGCACTGCCAAGCATACATTGACGAATTATACTGATGATATCTGCTGTTATCTCTTGATTAGTCATTTGGTTTAAAGCTGTATTTAAATGTGTTTGACTAAAACCATTACTATCTAGTTTTAAGCATAATCTTTTTAAATCTTCACGTTTTAAATCGCTAGGTTTTGTACAGATTAATTTCAAAGCCATTATTTCATTCATATTATCTTTTAAATATTGAGTGAAGCTTTCTATATAATCTTGTGGTTTTTGCGTATTTCCATAATCTCTAGTATGAGATACTACTTCATCTTCACCCTCATAAATAATGCGAGTCTTGCCATGACAAGCATCTTTTTCTTGTAAAAAAGTAAAATAGCTTTCATGCTCTTGTATATAAGAGCTAATTTTTTCTACTGGCAAAGCTCTCAATTCGTCAATAAAATCAGTTGTTGATTTACCTGTCATTGTTTTGAAATCTTTTTTCTTTTTATCGCTCATAGATTGCTGTTTACGATTTAATTTACCGACTAATTGCTCTAATTGATTTTGTTTATATTTCAGTTCATCTGCTGTATATATGCCATTATCTTCTTTTATTTTATTGATGATATCTCCTATGCTGATATTAGGATTTACCACGACAGGTTTCATAGTATTTACACTGTCTAAAGCTTCATATACACCTACAGGATCATAAATCTCAAAACAAGTCTTATCAATTTGCGGACATAGACGAGTTGCCCTGCCTAACATCTGTTCAAATAAAATACGAGATTTCACTCTGCGTAAAAATACTAAAGTATCTATCTTCGGCACATCAACACCTGTAGTCAACAAATCTACAGTAACAACAATAGAAGGATCTTTTTCATTTTTAAAACGACGTATATATTCTAAAATACGGTCTTTATTTCCTTGACCTGCACTAGCAGTGATTTTGATAATTGTATCACTAGGAATATTATAATCAGGGCAAATTTCTTTTAAGATTTTTACGATTAAATCTGCATGATTATCGTCAACAGCGAAAATTAATACTTTTCCCTGCTTATCTTCATCTTTTTGATTATTTTTTCTACTGATACTCTCTATGATTTCGATTAAGACTTTGCGGTTAAAATCTTCGGTGATTACTTCACGATTAAATTTATCCACTTCGATATGAACTTCATCTTCTAAGCAAGCTACATTTGTTACCTCTTTTGTAGCTGTATCATAAAGTAACATATTATCGCCTTTATGATAGACTATACCTTCATTGTATAATCTTGTACGGATATTGTGCGGTACATCATGGTCTACTAGAAATCTATCATTAACAGCTTCACGATAAGAATAAGTAAATACTGGTTCGCCGAAAATTTCTGTAGTATGCAGTGCTGGTGTAGCCGTAAGCCCTATTTTTACGGCATCAAAATATTCAATGACATAGCGATATTTACTGATATAATCCTGTTGATTATTATACAAAAGTTCTTCTTCGCTCATTTGTCTATCCAAGATATAACCTCTATGAGCTTCGTCTACAATGATTAAATCAAAATCGCTAACAGACGGCATTTTATTATATTTTTCACCATCTTCATCATTTTGATACAACAATCTTTTAACCATACTTTGTACAGTTGCTATCTGTATTTTAGTCTCTCTATCTATCTGTTTATTATTTAACCCTTTTATATTATAGATTTCATCTAAAGTCATCAATTCTTCAAGCTTTACTTCACGAAAAGTTTCATAAGCTTGCTCACCTAGACTCGTTCTATCCACTAAAAATAATATGCGATGAAATCTCTTTGTCTTTAAAAATAGATATATCATGCCTAAAATAGTGCGAGTCTTTCCTGTACCTGTAGCCATAGCTAATAAAATATTTTTCTTGCCTGCTACTATAGCATCAACAGTTGCTTTTATCGCATTTACTTGATAATATCTCAAATTCAAACCTTGCTTATCTACTAAAAAGCCTTGATTATAATTTGTTAATTCACTATTTACTTTTTCTATATCTAATTGCAATAATTCTTTAAGTCCTTCTGGAGATTTAAAACCTCTCAAAGCTACAGGATAATTTAAACTACTGCGTAAATCTCTAAACCAAATACCCGAAGCTGTTTCTATTTGTTTTAAATATGGTCTACCATTTGTCGCAAATACAAAAGGAACTTTATAATCACCATATTGACCAATTAAATATTTTTCATCAATTATAATTTGACTAGCATATTCTTTTGCTTGATAATCCATTACAGATAAAATATCTTTATCTATACTTTTAGCTTCTACTACTGCTACAAGTTTTAAACCAATAAATAACGCATAATCTACATGACCTGTAGTTTTTTTATCTGTCATTGTAGGCCATTCTGCTATTGCCATATTTACATTTTTCTGTGGTCTTGAGCCTTTGCTATAGCGAATATTTCTTGTATCTACTTGCCAACCAGCTTCTCTTAGTTGTGCATCAATGATATATCTTGTCTGTTCTTCTGTTAATTTTAATCTATCTGTTGCTGATTTTATTAAATTCAAACGTTTATCTCTTTTAATAACTTTTGCTTTAGAAGCTGTTTGCAATGCAGATTGTGTTAATTGCTGTAATTCGGTTTCTTCAATATTTGTATAATAAATATCTTCTTTTTTAGGCAAAATAAATGGTCTGTGTTCATATCTATAATCTCCATAAGTTTGCATAAACCACTCACTAAGCACATAGGCAAATTCTAATAAAAGACCACAAGGCTTTTCATAATTTTCATGAACAGCTTTATTTCTTGCTTTACGCAAAGCATGTAAAATATTTTTAAGTTGTTCATCAATATAACCTTCACGAATTAAAATATTTATACGATTTACCGCTTTATCTTCTGTCGGTTTTTTTATGTTATCATATTCAAAAATTAAATTTACAACAGTTTCCCCTATCATGCCTAATTTAATCAAACAAGAATTAGGGTCTGTATATAAATATTTTTCTGCTAAATTGCCTAAATTTGCTAATACTGGAAATTTTTCTTTTAAAAAATCAAAATTACTCATAATCTATCACCATAAATTAT
>OHKA01000542.1_pt1 | contig 14263 bp, 8 predicted proteins | sample 1568751 | NCBI WGS metagenome assembly OHKA01 (sample SAMEA3879525, study PRJEB24766) | human gut metagenome | biome: human-associated habitat; feature: feces | place: USA | collected 1985/1987 | reverse complement strand
AACAAGGTGCAGACGCCCCTCAACCGCCAGCTTTCCAGGCTGGGCGATCTCATCACCTGGGCCAGCTACGCCATCGCCGCCCTCATCGTCATCGGGCGCCTCACCCTGTATTTTTCCCATCTGCCGGGCCCCGTGGAATGGCTGAGCGCGGGAACCTACATTCTGAATACCGTCATGATTGCCGTGACCGTCATCGTAGTCACGGTGCCGGAAGGGCTGCCCATGAGCGTCACCCTGAGCCTGGCGCTGAGCATGAAGAGCATGCTCGCCAACAACAACCTAGTGCGCAAGATGCACGCCTGCGAGACCATGGGGGCCGCCACCGTCATCTGCACGGATAAGACGGGCACCCTGACGCGCAACCAGATGAACGTGTACAAGGCGGATTTTTACGGGCTGGGGAACGCCGTCCCGGCGGAAGACGAGCCGGGCAACCTGATCAGGGAGGGAATCGCCGTCAACTCCACCGCTTTCCTGGATTACGCAGACCCGAAACATATCAGGGCCCTAGGCAATCCCACGGAAGGGGCGCTCCTCCTGTGGCTGCACGGGCTGGGCGTGAATTACCTGGACCTGCGGGAAAACGCCCGCGTGCTGGAACAGCTCACTTTCTCCACGGAACGCAAGTACATGGCTACCGTAGCGGAATCCCCCCTGCTGGGCAAAAAAGTCCTTTACGTGAAAGGCGCGCCGGAAATCGTGCTGGGGCTCTGCTCCACCGTCCTGACTCCGGAAGGCCAGGTATCCGCCGCGGACATGCGCCCCGCCATTGAGGAACAGCTCCTGGCCTACCAGAACCAGGCCATGCGCACGCTGGGCTTCGCGTACCGCATTCTGGAGGATGACGCCCCGGTGTTCGAGGACGGCCGCATCATCCGCAAAGACCTGGTTTACCTGGGCATCACCGCCATTTCCGACCCCGTCCGGGACGATGTGCCCCAAGCCGTGAAGGACTGCATGGACGCGGGCATCCGCATCAAAATTGTCACGGGGGACACTCCCGGCACTGCACGGGAAATCGGCCGCCAGATCGGCCTGTGGACGGAGGAGGATTCTCCGGACCGCCTGATGACGGGAGTGGAATTCGAGCAGACTCCGGACGCGGAACTGCTGGACCGCGTGATGGATCTGAAAATCATGTGCCGCGCCAGGCCCATGGATAAGGAACGGCTGGTCAAACTGCTCCAGAAGAAGGACCAGGTAGTGGCCGTCACCGGGGACGGCACCAACGACGCCCCCGCTCTGAACGCCGCGCAGGTGGGGCTTTCCATGGGAGACGGCACCACCGTAGCCAAGGAAGCCAGCGCCATCACCATTCTGGACAATTCCTTCATGAGCATTTCCCGCGCCGTCATGTGGGGGCGTTCCCTGTACAGGAATATCCAGCGCTTCATCGTCTTCCAGATGACCATTAACGTGGCGGCCTGCCTCATTGTGCTCATCGGCGCATTCCTGGGCACGGAATCCCCCCTCACCGTCACTCAGATGCTCTGGGTGAACCTCATCATGGACACCTTCGCCGCGCTGGCGCTGGCCTCCCTGCCGCCGGACGAACGCGTGATGCAGGACCCGCCGCGCAAGACCACGGACCACATCATCACCCGCCCCATGGGCCGGAACATCCTGGGCGTGGGCATCCTGTTCGTCGCTTTCCTGTTCGGCCTGCTGCAATATTTCAAGCATGCGGACATTACCAGCCTCACGCAGTTCAGCCTCTGCGGCTACTTCCGCAGCTACCTGGATTTTTCCGCCCCGGAACATAAACTGACGGGTTATGAACTGTCCCTGTTTTTCACCATTTTCGTCCTGCTCCAATTCTGGAACATGTTCAACGCCAAGGCATTCAACACGCACCAGAGCGCCTTTGCACGCATGGGCGCCAGCATTGGCGGTTTCGGTCTGGTAGCCCTGCTTATCCTAGCCGGGCAGTACCTCATCGTCACCTTTGGCGGAAAGATGTTCAACGTGGTGCCCCTGAGCTGGACGGACTGGGGCCTCATCTTCGCAGGCACCTCCCTTGTCCTGTGGTTCGGAGAACTGGCGCGGGCATTCACTCCGGATAAATCCGGCGCCCGCTCCTGAACCGTCCGGGGGAATTCCCCCCGCGCATGACGCGGACGGCGACGCCGCCCGGAAAACCTTCTTTCAACAAAGGCGCCCGCAGGCGTGTCATTCCCAGCATGGACTTGACACGCCTGACGGGCTCTATCTCCAGCCCCGCCGTTTTCCTCTTCCTGCTTTCCCTCTTTTTTGCCGGGTGTAAAAAGACGGAACAGGTTCCGCATGAAACGCCCACGCTTATTTATGAACACCCCGTCACCATGGATATTCCGGTGACGGGCAGCTGGGTGGGCCACCTGGACGGCGTGGACAACGCCTCCATCGTCCCCCAGATTACGGGCTACCTTCAAACGCAGAATTACGCCAATGGCGCTATTGTGAAGAAGGGGGAAGTACTCTTCCGCATTGACGATTCCACGTTCAGGGACCAGGTATCCAAGGCCAAAGCCACCCTGGCCCAGGCACAGGCCCAGCTACAGCAGTTGAATTACGACGCGGAAATTTACAGGCCCCTGGCTGCGGAGAATGCCATTTCCAAGCAGAAATACGAGGATACGCGCCTGTCCGCCCTTGCCGCGGAAGCACAGGTGCAGCAGGCGGCGGCGGCCCTGGCCCTGGCTGAAAAAAATCTTTCCTATACGGTGCTGTACGCGCCTTTTGACGGAATAGCCGGCATCTCCAGGACAAACATCGGCGACCTGGTCAGCCCGGAAAGCGGCCCGCTTGCCGTCGTCTCCTCCGTCAATCCCATCCGCGTCAATTTCGCCGTCACCCAGCAGGAATGGATTCAGCAGGCGGGGAAAAATGGGAATGAAGGCGTCCAGACGGGCAGCAAGCTGGACATTACGCTGAAAGACGGCACCAAATACCCGGAACAGGCCACGGTAGTTGCCATTGACCGGGCGTTCAATCCCCAGACAGGCACCATCCGCGTACAGGCCAACCTTCCCAATGCGGACTATCTGCTGCGCCCCGGCATGTTCATCATCGCCACGGCCCGGCTGGCCACCGTCAAAAACGCGCTGACCGTTCCGGCAAAATCCCTTCTTTCGACACAGGGGCGCTTTTTCGTGATTGTTCTGGACGGGAGCAACCACCCTTCCATCATCCCCGTACAGGCCGGGACGCAGCTTGGAGACCGGCAGCAGGTTATTCCCCTGAAACCGGATTCCCTCACCCCCCAAAGCAAAGTGGTCGTGGACGGTCTTCTCCAGGCGGAAGCAGCCTCCAGAAATCCGGCCGCCCGCCTGAAAGCGGCACCCGCCAGCAACCAATAAGCTCCTCCCGCCATGGCTGATTTCTTCATCAAGCGCCCCATCCTTTCCATCTGCCTCTCCGTCATCATTGTCCTCCTGGGGGCCTTTTCCATTCTGCGCCTGCCCATCTCCGAGTACCCGGACATCATCCCCCCCTCCATCCAGGTGACGGCCACTTATCCCGGAGCGGACTGTGAAACGGTGGTCAAGTCTATCGCATCCCCCATCGAACAGCAAATGTCCGGCGTGGACGGCATGTCCTACATGACTTCCGTCAACACCAACAACGGACAAATGAGCATGATGATCCTTTTTGAAATCGGCACGGAAGCCAACATGGACCAGGTGCTTTCCTATCTGCGCTACGGGCAGGCCACCTCCCAGCTGCCGTCGGAAGTCAGCGCGCTGGGAGTCTCCCTGCGCAAGACAAGCGGTCTGCCCGCCCTGGTCGTCAGCCTGTATTCTCCCCAGGGGACTTATGACGGCCTCTGGCTGGCCAATTACGCCTATATCAATATGGTGGACGCCATCAAGCGCGTGCCCGGAGTAGGAGACGTGCAGGTGTTCGGGGCAGGCCGCTACGCCATGCGCATCTGGCTGAACCCGGAAAAGATGGCCGCTCTGAATATTACGGCCAGGGACGTGATGCTGGCCGTTCAGGCCCAGAACGCCGTGAATCCTGCGGGCAAGATAGGCGCACAGCCCGCTCCGCCGGACCAGCAGCTTTCCTTCACCGTGAAAGCTCCAGGCCGCCTGACCAGCGTGAAGGAATTCGAAAATATCGTGGTACGCGGGCAGGACAGTTCCATCGTAAGAGTGGGAGATATCGCCCGCGTGGAACTGGGCTCGGAAACCTACAGTCTCAGTTCTTCCGTAAACGGCATGCCCGCCGCTTCCATCGGCATTTACGAGGCGCCCGGAGGAAATGCCATCCAGCTGGTGGACAATATCAAAGACCTGCTGAAGGATACGGATATGCCTCCCGGCATGGATTACCTCGTTTCCCTGGATTCCACGCTGGCCGTCCGCGCCGGGATTGAAGATATCGTCAGCACGCTGGTGATTGCCCTGGGCCTGGTGGTGCTGGTGGTTTTCATTTTCCTCCAGGGCTGGCGCGGTACGCTGATTCCGGCCTTTGCCGTTCCGGTGTCTATCGTGGGCGCCTTCATCGCCTTTCCATTATTCGGTTTTTCCATCAATACCATCTGCCTGATGGGGCTGGTGCTGGCCATCGGCCTGGTCGTGGACGACGCCATTGTGGTGGTGGAAGCAGTAAAGAACCATATTTCCAATGGAGAAAAGCCCCTCCAGGCCACTATTGCGGCCATGAAGGAAGTATCCGGCGCACTCGTCGCAATCGTTCTGGTGCTCTCTGCCGTCTTCATTCCTGTGGCATTTCTCGGCGGCATTGCGGGCGAACTGTATCGACAGTTCTCCGTGACCGTTGCCATCGCTGTGGTGATCTCCGGATTTGTTGCACTGACGCTCACGCCTGCGCTCTGCGCCATTCTTTTAAAACCTACCGGCGATAAGCCTGTCTCTAAGCCTTTCCGACTCTTCAATCAGGGACTTGCTGCCTTCACGATGGCTTTTCTGCAGGTCGTGCGCGCAGCACTGAAGCACAGAATCGCATCTGCATTGATCCTCATAGCCGTTTGCATAGGCGGGTGGCAGCTTCTGCAGATTACACCGACATCTTTCATTCCTAAGGAAGACCAGGGCGTCGTGCGTATGGCGGTGCAACTCCCTGAAGGTTCTGCTTTCCCGCGCACGGAAGAAGTTGCAGAAGGATTTCTAAAGAAGATTCAATCGCTCGACGGCGTACAAAACGTCGTTACCATGATGGGTTTTGACACGCTCGGCAGTGACATCAAGGCCAATGCAGCGACATTCATTCTTCAGCTCAAGCACTGGAATGAACGTCAGCAGACTGCCGACGACTACCAGCAGCAGCTTACGAAATGGCTGCGCGAAAGTCCTGATGCCCGCGGCATTGCCGTGCTGCCGGCTCCGATTCCCGGGCTTGGCAGCTCTAACGGCTTCTCGGGCTACCTGACCTCCCACGGCTCGGACAATCCGCTGGTGCTGCAGGGAATTGCTGAGGGCTTCATCGCCGAACTTTCCAAGCGCCCGGAACTTACCGGTCTGCGCACATCGCTTACTGCCGACAGCCCGCAGCTGCTGCTTACGGTCGACAGAGACCGTGCCTACGCGCTGGGCGTGGACGTTGATGATGTCTATGAAACCATCTCCGCCATGATGGGGAGCTCTTACATCAATGACTTCACCCGCAACGGCAAAACCTACCGCGTTGTCATGCAGGCTGAAGCGAAATATCGCTCGCTGCCGTCCGATATCGGCCGCGCGAGCGTACGCGCCTCATCAGGAGAAATGGTTCCAATATCAACCCTCGTCACCTGGGAGCGCGTTTCAGGACCAGACTCTCTCACCCGCATGAACGGATATCTTGGTTCTCAGATCATGGGAGCCGCTATCCAAGGCGTTTCCTCAGGCGAAGCGATCCGAATCGTAGAAGAAACTGCCCGCGACTACCTGCCGCCAGGCTATCAGGTTGAATGGATCGGTCAGGCCTACCACGAAAAGCGTATCGGCGCATCGTCAGCGACAGCCTTTGGTTTCGGTCTGCTCGTGATGTTCCTGATTCTTGCAGCGCTTTATGAACGTTGGTCGCTCCCAATCGCCGTGGTGCTGGCTGTGCCGTATGCATTCCTTGGTGCCATGACGGCCGTCTGGCTGCGCGGAACGGCAAACGACATCTACTTCCAAATCGGTCTGCTCGTTCTGATTGGACTCACTGCGAAGAATGCAATTTTGATCGTAGAGTACGCCGAACAGAAAATGGAGGAAGACGGTAAAGGGCCGTTTGATGCCGCTATTGAAGCTGCCGGGCTGCGGCTGCGGCCCATTTTGATGACTTCGCTCGCCTTCATTTTGGGCGTCACCCCGATGCTTCTAGCCACGGGAGCAGGTTCTGCTGCCCGCCACTCGATGGGTACGGGTGTTTTCGGCGGCATGCTTGCTGCAACCTTTATTTCAACCATCTTCGTGCCGGTCTTCTTCACTTGGTTTGCGAAGAAGCGCAAGGCAAAGCGATGATTCGCTGCTGAGGACAGTTGAAAAAGCCCGAAATCGATTGACGATTCCGGGCTTTTTTATGGGTCAATTTTGAGTGCGAAGATTATTTCTTAAAGAAGTTCTTCATCTGCTCAAAAATGCCTTCTGTTTTAGGACTGTGCTTCTCTCCGCCTTCCTTCAAAGAAGCATCGAACTGACGCAACAGATCCTTTTGCTTGCTCGAAAGGTTTACTGGCGTTTCCGTCAGCACGTGGATGTAAAGATCGCCGGGGGTGCCGCTACGCAGATTACGGATACCCTTGCCGCGCAGGCGGAAGGTCTTGCCGCTCTGTGTGCCCTCAGGCAGCGTAATGCGGCTTTCGCCGTCAAGCGTAGGCACTGTGACTTCACCGCCCAGCGCCGCAGTAGCGAACGAGATGGGCAATTCCATGTGAAGATCGTCGCCCTCACGTTCAAAGAACTTGCTGGGCTGTACATGCACCTCAACAAAGAGGTCGCCTGCAGGACCGCCGTTCACACCGGGTTCTCCGCGGCCGGACACGCGGATGCGCTGACCGTCGTTAATACCCGCAGGAATATTGATCTGCAAAACCGTGGTCGTACGCTTCCAGCCCGTGCCCTGGCAGTCGGGACATGGATCCGAAATCACCTCGCCGGTACCGTGGCAGTGCGGACAGGTCTGCTGCACCTGGAAGAGTCCGTTGCTCATGCGGACGACGCCGGCACCACGGCAAGTCGGACACGTCTTCTTCGACGTTCCGGGACGGCAGCCTGAACCCTTGCAGGTTTCGCACTTCTCCCACGCCGGCACACGGATATCCATCTTGCGGCCGTGTGCAGCATCCTCAAAGCTCACTTCAACCGTGAAGCTCATATCGTTGCCGCGAGTCGGCTGCGGGCCCTCGTCCGCCGCCGAAAAGATCGGAGAAGATGTCGCCGAAGGCGCTCTGGAAGTCCGCTCCGCCGTTCATCCCGCCGAAGCCTCCAAAACCGCCCTGACCGCCGCCGAAACCGCCGGCCGCATTCGGATCTACGCCGGCCTTGCCGAAACGGTCGTAGGCTGCGCGCTTTTGCTCATCGGAGAGCACGGCATATGCCTCACCCACCTCTTTGAACTTCGCCTCAGCGGCTTTATCGCCGGGGTTGCGATCAGGGTGGTACTTCATGGCAAGGCGACGATACGCTTTCTTGATCTCGTCCTGAGATGCCCCGCGCTCAACGCCGAGCACCTCATAGTAGTTTTGTTCAGCCATGGTCTTCTGCTGGTTTTCCGTATGAACGAAACGCTCATACGATTCTTATACGTTGAAAAGGAACCGCTGGACAGGATCCCGCCGCTCCTTCGTCAGGCATCTTAATTTGAAAGTGCCTGAAAGCACTACGGGCGGACTTCTCTTTCCGGAGGAATCCGCCCGTGAAGGGTCGAAGCCCTTGAGCTTGGAAGATTACTTCTTCACATCCGTGAAGTCAGCGTCAACGACATCATCGTCCTTGCCGCCCTGCTGCTGACCCTGCTGGGACTGGGCCTGCTGAGCCTGTGAAGCTTCTGCAGCAGCCTTGTTCATCTTTTCGCCGATCTTCTGCGCAGCAGTCATCAGACGTTCAACAGCAGCATCAATGGCAGCTTTGTCTTCGCCCTTGACCTTCTCTTCAACATCCTTGATGGCATCTTCGCAAGCAGCGCGGTCAGCGCTTTCGACCTTCTCTCCGAACTCCTTCAGGGTCTTCTGAACCTGACCCACGGCCGCATCTGCGGTGTTGCGGGCCTGAGCGAGTTCGAAGCGGCGGTGATCCTCTTCCTTATTGGCTTCAGCGTCCGAAACCATGCGCTTGATTTCCTCTTCAGAAAGTCCAGAGCTGGCCTTGATGGTAATCGTGTTTTCCTTGCCGGTAGCCTTGTCCTTGGCAGACACGTGCAGAATGCCGTTGGCGTCAATGTCGAACGTCACTTCAATCTGCGGCAGTCCACGCGGAGACGGCGGAATACCTTCGAGGTTGAACTCGCCCAAGAGTTTGTTCGAGGCAGCCATTTCATGCTCGCCTTGATAAACCTTAATAGTCACCGCCGGCTGGTTGTCTTCAGCAGTCGAGAACACCTGCGAATGCTTCGTCGGAATCGTCGTGTTGCGCTTGATCATCGCGGTCATCACGCCGCCCAGCGTTTCAATGCCGAGGGTAAGCGGCGTCACATCAAGGAGCAGCACATCACGGCGTTCACCCGTAAGCACCGAACCCTGAATAGCAGCGCCGATAGCCACCGCTTCATCCGGGTTGACGTCCTTGCGGGGATCCTTGCCGAAGAATTCCTTCACGACTTCCTGAACACGCGGCATACGAGTCATGCCGCCCACGAGGATAACGTCGGTGATGTCGCTCTTATCCTTCTTGGCGTCACGCAAAGCCTTCGAAACCGGTTCAATCGTACGCTGCACGAGGTCTTCAACAAGGCTTTCGAATTTCGCACGCGTAATGCTGATATTCAAATGCTTCGGACCGGTAGCGTCAGCCGTGATGTACGGCAGATTGATTTCCGTTTCCTGACGGCTCGAGAGCTCAATCTTGGCCTTTTCAGCAGCATCCTTCAGACGCTGCAGAGCCAAAACATCCTTCGAGAGATCCACGCCCGTATCACGGCGGAATTCAGTAATCAGATAGTCAACGACGCGCTGATCGAAGTCTTCGCCGCCGAGGAACGTATCACCGTTCGTGGAAAGCACTTCAAACTGCTTGTCACCGTCAACGTTGGCAATGTCAATGATCGAAATATCGAACGTGCCGCCGCCCAAGTCGTACACGGCGATCGTGCGGTCAGACGTGCCGCCCTTGTCCATACCAAAGGCCAATGCTGCGGCGGTCGGCTCATTGATGATGCGCTTCACATCCAGACCAGCAATACGTCCGGCATCCTTCGTCGCCTGACGCTGACTGTCATTAAAGTAGGCCGGCACCGTAATAACGGCCTCCGTCACGGGCTCGCCAAGATAATCCTCAGCGGTCTTCTTCATCTTGCGAAGCACTTCAGCGGAAACCTGCTGCGGCGCAAGCTTCTTGCCGCCCACTTCAACCCACGCGTCACCGTTATCGGCGCGAACGATGCTGAACGGAGCAAGCTGAAGATCCTTCTGAACTTCGGCATCATCAAAGCGACGACCGATCAAACGCTTCACGGCGAAGAGCGTGTTCTTCGGATTTGTGACGGCCTGGCGTTTGGCGGGAGCACCCACCAGAATTTCACCATTGTCAAGATAGGCGACAATCGACGGCGTCGTACGGGCGCCTTCGCTGTTTTCCATCACCTTGACGTGATCGCCTTCCATGACGGCGACAGCGGAATTCGTCGTGCCAAGGTCAATACCGATGATCTTTGCCATGTTTCGTAGTTCCTTAATGTTGCTTCCGCCTTCCGGCGCTCCTCATCCGCTGCCCTGTAACGCTCCCTGGCTGCCTCAAGCTGATCGCTTGCAAGCGCTGAAAGCACGGGTTTTATGAAATCTGTTCTGGGAGATCCTGAAGCTCCTCTGCGAAACTCTCTGATCTCCGTTCCTCTTTAATCCCTATATGGGGACACCCCATTTTTTTTCAAGGGCACGTCTGTAAAAAAACTTGTTTGCTGTTGAGCGGCAAAAAAAATCCCGGAAGATCCTTCGATCCGCCGGGACTTGTCTGATATCTGAAAGAGCAGTGTCTCAGCCCTGAGCAACACTCACCATTGCCGGACGCAGTACTCGGCCGGCAATGTTCCAGCCGCGCTGAAACACCTGCACCACCATGCCGGGCTTAACGCCTTCAGGCGCAGGCACCATCGTGATAGCCATATGGAAGTGCGGATCAAACGCCTCACCCTTCGGATCAATCGGCTTCATATCGGACACGTCAAGTGCGTGCATGAGCTGACGATAGGTCGCTTCCATTCCTTCACGGGCGGCGCTGTCCTTGTCGGCAGCCGTGGCTTCAAGAGCCTTCTCAAGACTGTCCACTACCGGAAGCAGGTTCTCCGCGAACTTTTCAATCGCGAATTTACGCGTCTTCACGAGCTCTTCGGACGAACGACGACGGGCGTTCTCAAGATCTGCCATCGCACGCACATAAAGATCGTAGTGCTCAATCACCTTCTGCTCAGCCGCCTTGAGCTGCGCTTTGAGCTCCTGAGGCGTAGGCTCCGCCGTTTCCTTCTTGGCAGCTTCAGCAGGCTTGTCGCTGCACCCGCAGCCGCCTTCAGCGGCGGCAGGCTTGGCTCCGCAGCCGCACAGATGCTCATGATCGTGGTGATCGCCGCATTTTCCGCCGCAGCATTCGCTCTTCTGATTCTGTTCGTTCTGATCGGTCATTTTCTAATCCTGTTCGCTGCCGCCCTTCAGGCGGCAATCAACACTGCTGATGGCCTTTATATGGGGACGAGTTCTATGAATTTCAAGCCGCAGCGTTAAATCCACCCGCCGAGCTCTCGACGAATGATCGTTTCATAGGCTGCCACAGCTTTGTCGCTGTCATTGAGCGCCGGAATGTAGTGGAACGCTCCGTCAGGATTCTCAAGCTGATAGGCGCACCGCAGTTCATCTCCGATTTCTTCAAGCGTTTCCAAACAATCTGCAGCAAATCCAGGACAAATAACATCTACCCGATTGCAGGTTTTTCCCAAACGCTGAACGGTAGGCAGGGTGTAAGGCGTCAGCCACTCTTCACGACCAAAGCGGCTTTGAAAGGCAACCATCCATGAACCCTCGCGAAGCTCAAGACGCTCGGCCAATGCTGCCGCCGTTTCTTTGCACTGCCTCTCGTATACGTCGCCTAATTCCGAACTTTTCTTAGGGATGCCGTGAAAACTCATGACCAGCATGCCGCCCACTTCATCATGCCGCCCAAACTGCTCCCATGACGCCTTCACCTGCGCAGCAAGTGCATCAATATAAGCGGGTTCCAGATGATAGTCGCGCACCGTGCGAAGCGACGGCTGGCTGCGCATTTTCAGCATGGTCGAGAGGACTTCGTCAACACAAGCCGCCGATGTCTGCGCGGCGTACTGAGCAAACATCGGCATCACAAGAACCTTTTCGCAAGATGCAGCAAGTGACTTAAAGACCTTCTTCACATTGGGGTTGCCGTAGCGCATTGCCCATTCGACCTTCACATCTGCGCCCAACGCCGCCTGCAGTTTTTCAGCAGTTTTTCGTGTGTGGACAATCAAGGGCGAGCCGTCCTTTGTCCAAACACCCTTATATCGCTGCGCCGACTTGGCCGGACGTACCGTCAGAATGATGCCGTGCAAAATGGGCCACCACTTCCATTTAGGCAGTTCAATCACACGTTCATCAGAAAGAAACTCTGCTAGGTAGCGGCGAACAGAGGCGGCATCGGGGGTGTCTGGCGACCCAGTATTAATAAGCAGAACTCCGGCTTTGTACTGAGGAGAGAGAGGGTCAGGGAAATTCATGGTGAGAGATATCTCTATTAAGTAGCGGCCATATTTTCGTCGCCACTGCTTAAGCACATCTTGCCGAGCAGTCTTTCGGATACAAAAAACCTCCCGCCAGAAATTCGGTCGGGAGGTCAAAAATTATTTTGCTTCAGCGATCAGATTGCAACCGCATCCGCTGCAGGCTCAGCACGGTGCTGCCGATAACGGATATACCAAAGCACTGCGCCGCCGAGGAGACTCATCCAGAACTTGCCAAGCACCTGTCCAAAAAGATAATCCAGCGAACCGAAGGCGAGCGACAGGAAAATCATGCTGTCGACCACCGAACCCACCAGACCGGACACAACTACTGCCGAGCTTGGGAAGCGCCGACGCATCGGCGTATAAACAGCAAAATCAGCAAGTTCAGAAAAAAGAAAGGCCGCTGTGGAACCAAGCACCACAGCCGGGTCTGCCAGCAGATAAGAGAGCAGCGCACCGGCGGCAATAGCTGCCACCGCCCAGAGATTGCCCAAAATCGACTGCACCGCATCCCGCAAAACAAGCGCGAGACCCGCTACCATCACGGCCGAAGGCGACCAAACGCCGGGCCAAACAGGAATAAGACACGGGCCGTGGGGGTCGCAGACGAGCCCCACATTGGTCACCACCCAATTCCCAAGCGGAATGGTAAGGATGAAGAGAACGAGGCTGATGAGGCCGAGACGGCCGATGCGGCCCTGGGGAAAGTTGAGGTTGAGCGCCACTTTTTCACTCCTTCGCGGACGCCTGCCGACAGGAAAAGCCGGAGCGTCCTTCAATTGCAAAAGATCGGCACCCGTCGCAGGCGGTTCAGCTGCCGGCACCGAAAAAGGTCATCACACGGCGCGGAAGGTACCATAGGTCTCCTGCGAATTTAGGGCCCTCCGGGAACCCCACGTGGCCGCCTTCCTCCGGGAATTCGCCCACCACAGACGAGCTCATCTCTGCGGCCGTGGGAAGAACCCAGGCAGGCAGAAACGGATCGTTCTTAGCATTGAGCAGGAGGAGTGGCACACGTACGCCGGGAAGATACTGCTTAGCCGAACACTTCTGCCAATATTCCATGGCTGAAGAGAAGCCGTGCACCGGCGCCGTATAGATGTCGTCGAAATCATACATAGTCCGGCACGCTTGTGCCTTTTTTAAATCAAAAAGATCTGGATATTGGCGGGCTTTATCTTCTAATTTGCGCTTCAAGGTCTTAAGAAACATGTCCGCATAGAGCGCATTGACACCCTTGCTCATGCGTTCACTGCCCGCGACGAGATCAATCGGAGCACAAATGGACACTGCCCCTTCGACCAAGCCAATCGCCTCACTGCCCAGATCGCCAAGGCACTTCGTGAGCTGATTGCCGCCAAGACTCACGCCGACGGCATAGAGCTTTGCATTGGGAAAGCGTGCTTTCACAGTATGAAGCACCCAGCTGTTATCGGCCGTATCACCAGCGAAATAAGCTCGCGGCTTTCTGTTCATAAGTCCGCCGCAACTGCGGAAATGCGCCACCAGACCACGCCATCCGAGTTCAGCGCATTTGGCCATTAGCGCCTCCGCATAATGGCTATCGCTGCCGCCCTCGAGGCCGTGAAAGTGCACAAGCACCGGAGCGTTCAGATCTGCGGGCTCCGGCGTAGACCAGTCCCACGCAACGATATCGCCGTCGGGCGTTTCGACGATCTCCCGGCGATAAGCAATATGCGGACGTGCAGTAACACGGGCCGGAATGACGGTCTGCAGGTGACCTCCCGGACACCAAGACGGAGCTTGGTATAAAGACTCGGATATCGGCATAGTTTGAAGAAAAAAAGATCGACGTCGGGCTTCATTAAGTCCTATACGGGTTTACCCGACATTTTGAACAAATGAGCTATTTTAGTGCGATGCGGCTTCAATGCTTAATTTTGATCTGCTGCAGTCCATGCATTTTTATTTGCCAGGCTCTGCGGTGCCAAATACGTGCCGCCAAAGATCAAGCACCGTGTTGCGTTCTTCCGCAACCAGCTCCGGCGGTACACGAGCCGGAACGCTTTCACCAGCATTGAGGCGAATTTCATGCTGGAGCGCCCGGTAACGACGATAAGCACGTACGGCAGCCTGGGCAAGATTACCGTCAATGAGACCCAGGCGGGCGCTCATTTCCAAAAGCAGAATATTGCCGAAATTGTTGACCAGTTCTGGATGAGAAGCGCTCCATCCAAGCACCATGAACTGCACAATAAACTCAACGTCTACCATGCCGCCTCGACTGTGCTTCAGATCAAACTGCGTTGTTCGATTGGGGTGGCCTTCCAGCATCTTCCGGCGCATCTCGAGCACTTCGGCTTTAAGCGGTTCGATTGCTCGCGGCATACGCAGAATCTCCGCACGCTCCTGCTCAAAACGTCTGCCGAGCTCCGGATCTCCGGCCACAAAG
>OHKA01000540.1_pt1 | contig 14282 bp, 8 predicted proteins | sample 1568751 | NCBI WGS metagenome assembly OHKA01 (sample SAMEA3879525, study PRJEB24766) | human gut metagenome | biome: human-associated habitat; feature: feces | place: USA | collected 1985/1987 | reverse complement strand
TATGCTTGACGAAACCGGCTTTTATGCGCCGTCCGTGGCGCATAACGCCTTGCCCCGCCGTCCATGGCGGTGCATTTCTGTGGTTCTAAGCATAATCCTACAGACACTAGGCAGCTTCGCTATGCGCTCTCGCAAGAGTATGTGTGTACGCCGTCCCCTGCGCTTACGTCCCTTACGCTGTGGCAAAATGTGTGGGGGTGACGTGTGCGCACCGGTGGCCAGTGCTTACGTCACCGGCCCTGCCTCACCGTGAACTGCGGGCCCCTAGCAGAAATGTAAGGGCGGGATTTACAAGTTTGGCAAATACATATATAATAAGGGGAAGAATATACACATGGAGAACTATTATGATAAAGAATAAATTTATGGCACTCACGCTTACCGTAGTGCTCACAGCAGGCATGCTTACCGGCTGTGGCTCCGGCGACAAGGCAAAGGACAAGGATGCGTACAGACAGTATGGCATCAACTGTATAGAGAACGGCAGCTATGATGATGCGGTCGATGCTTTTCAGAAGGCACTGGACCAGTCGGTGGGCTCAGTAGGCGCAGAGGAGCTTGACATATGTTATTATAAGGCAAAGGCACAGTATTTAAGCGGTGACGTGGATGGAGCAATTGATACATATACGGCTATTATCGACTATAATAAGGATTCTAACGCATACTATCTGAGAGGTTGTATATATTTTGCCAAGAATGATTCAGACAAGGGCTTGAAGGATTTTAAGACGGCGCTCAGTGAGAATAATGATAATTATGAGCTCTATCTTGGTGTTTATGAGACCCTGTCAAAGTATGGCATGAATGACCAGGGAAAGGAATACCTGGATAATGCCTTAAAGCTTAAGGCAAAAACTGCTGATGACTATATGCAGAGAGGCCGTATATATACCATGCTTGGTGATTATGATTCAGCAATAAAGAGTCTGAAAAAGGCTATTGATGAGAAGCTTGTCAAGGCAAACTACTATATGGGTGAGGTATATCAGAAGAAGGGCGATAATGACAGCTCGCAGAAGTATTTTAAGAAATACCTGGACAGCGGTGAGGCGGATTCGTATGAGCTGATGAATATGGGACAGGCGCAGATGGACAATGGTAACTATGACACTGCGATTACTTATTTTCAGAACGCACTTGAACTTGAAAGTGTGCCGAACAAGCAGCAGATAACAAAGGCTATGATTATAGCATATGAGTATTCCGGCGATTTTGCCACAGCAAAGAGCAAAATGGAGGAATACATGAAGGATTATCCCGATGACGAGGATGCAGCAAGAGAATATCAGTTTTTGGAGACCAGATAGATTATGGCAGATACTATTAAGATAGAGGATATTGAGGAGAGAGTAGTGCTCGTCGGAGTAAGTGAGCAGGACGGTGATGATGCAGATGATTCACTTTCAGAGCTTGCGGAGCTGGTAAAGACAGCAGGTGCGACAGTTGTAGGCACACTTATCCAAAGAAGAGAAAAAATTCATCCGGGCACGTATGTCGGAACCGGCAAGGTGGCGGAGATTGCAGAGCTTGTGGAGAGTACAGGGGCAACAGGCATTGTGTGCGATGATGAGCTGAGTCCTGCACAGCAGAAAAATCTGGAGATGTACCTTGACACAAAGGTCATGGACAGGACACTTGTCATTCTTGATATTTTTGCATCAAGAGCCACAACAAGTGAGGGTAAGATACAGGTTGAGCTTGCTCAGCTCAAGTACAGATTAAGCCGTTTGTCGGGACTGGGAAAGTCCATGTCAAGGCTTGGCGGTGGAATAGGAACAAGAGGTCCCGGAGAGAAAAAGCTTGAGGTGGACCGCCGTCTCATAAATGACAGGATAGCACAGCTTCGAAGAGAGCTGAAAGAGGTGCAGAAGCACAGAGATATCACAAGGGCAAAGCGTGAAAAAAATAAAGTACCGGTTGTTGCGATAGTAGGATATACTAACGCAGGTAAGTCCACGCTGTTAAATCACCTGACAGAGGCAGATGTGCTTGAGGAGGATAAGCTTTTTGCAACGCTTGATCCTACAACGCGTATTCTTGCGCTTGATGGCAAGCAGCAGGTGCTTTTAACTGATACGGTCGGGTTTATCAGAAAGCTGCCGCATCATCTGATAGAGGCATTCAAGAGCACCCTTGAGGAGGCAAAGTACGCTGACATCATTTTCCATGTGGTGGACGCATCAAATATGCAGCGAGAAAAGCAGATGTTCATAACCTACCGGACATTGGATGATCTTGGTGTAAAAGACAAGAAATTTGTCACACTTTTTAATAAGCAGGATGCCCGCACAGACAACGAACCACTGCATGATTTCAGGGCAGATTATACTCTTAACATTTCAGCGGCAAAGGACCTGGGATTAGATGAGGTAAAATCTCTTTTAGAGGAGATATTAAGAGAGAACAAGGTATATATTGAGAGAATTATCCCATATGATAAGGCTGGCGTGATACAGCTCATCAGAAAACAGGGCGAGCTTGTGTCGGAGGAATATGTGGCTGATGGGATACAGATAAAGGCATATGTGCCAATGGAGGTGTACGGCAGGCTCGATTAGGGTGCTGCTTCGCTATATCATTATATTAAGCGAGGAATTTAAAATGTCGAAAACGCGTTCAATCCGCTGGGACAAGCTGGACAACACAGCAAATCTGTTCCCTAGTATAGCGGGGGAGAGCATGACAAATGTATATAGGATCTCAGTCACCTTAACTGATGAGATTGACAGTGAAAAGCTGCAGGAGGCACTGGATATAGTGCTTCCGAAGTTTGGTCTGTTTAATGTGAGACTCAGGATGGGAGTATTCTGGAACTATTTTGAGGAAAATGGCAAAAAGGCACCAAAGGTGCATGAGGAAAATACATTTCCGTGCAGATTTATAAGACCGAACAAGAATCACAGCTATCTTTTCAGGGTGACATACTATAAGAACAGAATAAATCTTGAGGTATTTCATGTGTTGACAGATGGCATGGGCGGCATCAATTTCCTTAGGGAGCTCACCTACCAGTATCTGCGTCTCACACATCCGGAGATTGCAAAGCTAAAGGGCGATTCATTGACGCAGGGCACATCCTTAAATAGAGAGGACAGCTTTGTAAAGAACTACAAATCAAGTAAGCCAATAGACAATAATATCGATAATCTATGGAGTGTCCTGTTTACAACAGGTTATCTGACATATACAAAGATAAGTGAGGACAAAAAATATAGCCTTGTAATTCCGAATAGGGAGATTAAAGAGGTATTTAAGCTGCAGATACAGGAGTGGTTCAGGAATAAAATATTTTCCAATACCGAGCAGTTGCAGGACTTTTGGAAGGCTTTCAAAGAGGGAAATACACAGATAATAGAAATGTATTTAAACAAGGTGCTGAGCAATTCGGTGAGCGTTTTTGACACAAGAGCGAGAAATGAGGAAAAGGAAAGCTCCTATCATAATCTGCTTATTGGCATTTTGAGCGGCAATGAGGACTGGCTGGTAAAGTCAAATGTTGAGGCTGGCGAGGGCTTTGCAGATATTATTGTGGAGACAGATGATCCGGATGAAGGAATTATTGCAGAGCTTAAATATACAAAAGATTTTAAAGCTATGGAAAAATCCTGTGAAAAGGCTCTGAAACAGATAAAGGATAGAAGATATCAGGAATATTTGTTAAATGATAATCGACAGAATATCATGTATTATGGAATTGCATTTTGCAGGAAGAGATGCAAAGTGCTTGTAGAAAGATAAAAGGGGTGATTACATGGAAACAAATTTTGATTACCTTTTAAAGAAAGAAGAATACGCAGATTTTGCAAAGCAGGCTGTTGAGGCAGAGAAAAGTCTGTCAATTTCACCGGCCACTTGTGCCATTTTGTCGAGGCGTGCACTTGAGCTTGCAGTGAGGTTTGTTTTCTCATATGACGCGGAGCTTTCACTTCCGTACAGAGATAATGTATCAAGTCTCATTCATGAGCCAACGTTTAGAAGGATAATTGAGCCAAGGCTGTTTCCAATGCTCAAATATACTATTCATCTGGGAAATGTTGCAGTTCATACCAACAACAATATAGGCAGGGATGAAGCAATAATAGCGCTTCGTGATTTGTTTGAGTTTTGCGATTGGATTGATTATTCGTATTCGAGGGAATACGATGAGAAAACCTATGATGAGTCGATTCTTGCAAGCGGTAATGAAAAGCGTATAAAGGCCGATGAGCTTATGAAGCTGTATGAGAGCTTAAGCAGTAAGGATAAAAAGCTCGAGAGCGTATTGAAGGAGAATGAAGAGCTCCGCGAGCAGATGGCAAAGAAGCGTAGTCAGAATGTAAAGACAAGGGAGTTCCATGTAGATAAGATAAGCGAGGCAGAAACTCGCAAGAGATATATAGATGTTGCCTTAAAGGAGGCAGGCTGGGTTATTGGCAGAAATGTTACGGAGGAGGAGCCGGTTACTGGAATGCCGAACAGCACAGGAACAGGGTATGTGGATTATGTTCTGTGGGGAAAGGACAATCTGCCACTTGCTGTGGTTGAGGCTAAAAAGGCTTCTGTGGATGCTATGGTAGGAAGCCAGCAGGCGAAGCTGTATGCTGACTGCTTGCAGAATAAATACAATAGACGCCCTCTTATTTTCACAACAAATGGATTTGAATTTTTCTATACAAATGATTATATGGGATATCCAAGGCGTGAGGTTTCAGGCTTTTTCACACAGGAGGAGCTGCAGCTTGAGATGGATGGACGCACTTCAAGGATTCCGCTTGAAAATATACGGATAAGCGATGATATTACCAACAGACCGTATCAGAAGGAGGCTGTAACCGCAGTCTGCGATGCCATCATAAATAAGCACCGCAAGATGCTTATAGTGCAGGCCACAGGTTCAGGAAAGACAAGAGTGAGCATTAGTATTGTTGATGTATTACGGCGTCACAATTATGTGAAAAATATTCTGTTTCTCGCAGACAGAAAAGCTCTTGTGAAGCAGGCAAAAAACAATTATACGAATCTGCTTCCTGATTTGTCCTGTTGCAATCTGCTTGACAATAAAGATGACCCTGAGTCGTGCAGGATGATTTTTTCTACATATCCGACGATGATGAATGCCATAGATGAGAGGAAAAACAAATATGGTGAGAAGCTCTTTAGTCCGGGGCATTTTCAGCTCATAATCTGCGATGAAGTACACCGTAGCATTTACAAAAAATATCAGGAAATATTTGAGTATTTTGATGCGATGTTACTTGGTATGACTGCCACTCCAAAGAATGAAATCGACAAAAATACATATGGAGTTTTTGACCTTGAAAGAGGAGTTCCGACATTTGCGTATGAGCTTGAAAAAGCAGTGGAGGAGGGCTATCTGGTCAATTACTCTACACTGGAATATAAGTCAAAAATAATGGAAAGCGGTATTCACTATGATGAGCTGTCAGATGAGGAAAAAGAAGAGTATGAGGATACATTTTCTGATGATGACACTGTAGGCGATGATATATCAGGAGAGGCCGTAAATACATGGCTTTTTAACGCGGATACAATTGATAAGGTTTTAAGAGAGCTTATGGAAAAGGGTTTAAAAATTGAGGGTGGAGACAAGCTTGGCAAGACAATAATTTTTGCCAAAAATTCTTTGCATGCGCAGGCAATAGTCGAGCGTTTTAATAAGCTTTTTCCGGAATATGGAGGAGACTTCATAAAGCGGATAGATTACAGCATAAAGTACAGTGATTCATTGATAGATGAGTTTAGCACAAGTGATAAAATGCCACAGATAGCAGTATCTGTTGATATGCTTGACACAGGAATAGATATTCCGGAGATTTTGAATCTTGTATTTTTTAAGAAGGTAAAAAGCTATGCCAAGTTCTGGCAGATGATTGGAAGAGGAACCAGGCTTTGCCCTAATCTGCTTGGAGAAGGCATGGACAAAGAAAGATTTCTCATATTTGATTTCTGTAACAATTTTGAATATTTCCGCGTGAACAAAAATGGAGCGGAGAATGGCATAACAGAATCACTCAATGAGAAAATATATAACACAAAAGCCCAGATTGTCAGAGAGCTTCAGGCACCGGTATACAGTAGTGATGAGGTATACGCAGATTACAGAAAAAGTCTTGTGGATGATTTAAAGGAGGATGTAATTGGCTTAAATGGCGATAGCTTTATGGTGAAAAGACATCTGCGTTATGTGGAGTTTTTCAGGGCTTCATCATCGTGGGATAATCTGGAGACAATAGAGATTTCAGATATCAGGGAGCATATTGCGCCTCTTATCAGGCCTAAAAAGGAAGATGAGCTGGCGCGAAGATTTGACTATCTGGTATACAGTATAGATCTTGGGCTGCTGCAGAGCAAAAGCATACAAAGTCCGGTGAATATAGTGGTTCAGACGGCAGAAAAGCTGTCTGCAAAATACTCAATCCCACAGGTGGAAAAGAAAAAGGAGATTATCGAAAAGGTTCAGACAAATGAGTTTTGGGATAAAGTTACGATAATAGAGCTTGATACAGTAAGAGAAGCTCTAAGAGGTCTGTTGCAGTACCTTGACAGGCAGGTACGGCCAATATATTATACAAATTTCACGGACTCTATAACAGATGGTACACCGGGTGAACCTTTATATGGTGGAAATGACTTGAAAAATTATCGTAAAAAAGTCGAATTTTACCTGAAAGAGCATAGTGACAAATTGTCAGTATATAAGCTGAAAAACAATAAAAAGCTGACAGAAACGGATCTAAAGGAATTGGAACGAATCCTGTGGACAGAGCTTGGTTCAAAGGAAGATTATGTAAAGGAATACGGAGAGACACCGATAGGCAGATTAGTACGAAAAATAGTCGGTGTAGATAGAGCAGCAGTAAACGAAGCCTTCAGTTGTTTTATGTCAGAAGAGCGCTTGAACATAAATCAGATGAGATTCGTAAATTTGATAGTGGACTATATAGTAGCAAATGGAAATATCGAAGATAATAAAGTATTGATGGGTGAACCATTTAAATCAGTTGGAAGTATCACAACTCTTTTCAAAGATGATATGAGTACCGCAAAACAGATAATGGAGATAGTGAACCAGATAAAGCGTAACTCTGAAGAAATTGCCTGATGTATAGCGAAGCTGTTTAGATACTGTAGAATTATGCACATGAAACACAGAAATGCCCAGCCATGGATGGCTGGGCAAGGTGTTATGCGCCATGGACGGCGCATAAAAGCCGGTTTCGTCAAGCATAGAAACACTATAAGCATAATTCGTACAGAATCTTAACAGCAAAGCGTTAGCGCACATGAGGGTGTACCCACGGGCTGCGTTCCCGGTCTCCCGGTTTTCGTAGTCATGCCATGACACTGAATTATGCAGTCTTTCCTGTATAAAGCTGATAATACTTTCCCTTCTTTGAAATCAGCTCATCATGACTTCCCCTTTCAATAATGCGTCCCTGCTCCAAAACCATAATGCAGTCGCTGTTTCTGACAGTAGAAAGCCTGTGTGCGATAACAAATGTAGTACGGCCATGCATGAGCTTATCCATGCCGTCCTGAACAATACGCTCGGTACGTGTATCAATTGAGCTTGTAGCCTCATCGAGGATGAGCACAGGCGGATCGGCGATAGCGGCACGCGCAATGGCTAGAAGCTGGCGCTGGCCTTGGCTTAGGTTTGCACCGTCACCTGTCAGTACAGTATTGTAGCCGTCAGGAAGCTGGCGGATAAACGTATCGGCGTTTGCCAGGCGGGCAGCTGCGTATACTTCATCATCTGTGGCATCAAGCTTGCCGTAGCGGATGTTTTCCATGACAGTAGCTGTGAAAAGGTGGGTATCCTGCAAAACAATGCCAAGAGAGTGGCGCAGATCAGCCTTTTTAATCTTGTTTATATTGATGCCGTCATATCTTATCTTGCCGTCTGCTATATCGTAGAAGCGGTTGATAAGGTTAGTGATGGTAGTCTTTCCAGCTCCGGTGGTGCCAACAAAGGCAATCTTCTGACCGGGTGTTGCAAAAAGATCCACATCGTGCAGTACAATTTTCTCAGGCACATATCCGAAATCCACATCGTCAAATACCACATCGCCCTCGAGTTTTTTGTAGTCCACAGAGCCGTCAGCCTGATGAGTATGCTTCCATGCCCATAAGCCGGTGTGCTCAGGTGTTTCAGTGAGTTTTCCGTTTTCTTCCTTAGCATTTACCAGTGTGACATAGCCCTCGTCAGTCTCAGGCGCTTCATCGAGCAGTGAGAAGATACGGTCGCATCCGGCAAGTGCCATGATGATACTGTTGAACTGCTGGCTGACCTGCGAGATAGGCATGTTAAAGCTCTTGTTAAAGGTCAGAAAGCTCGCAAGCTTACCAAGGGTCAGACCGCCAAAGCCTGAAAGAGCCATAACACCGCCTGCAAGAGCGCAGAGCACGTAGCTTAGATTTCCAATCTGTGCGTTTACAGGACCGAGCATGTTGGAGTACATGTTGGCATTGTAGGCGCTTTCAAAGAGTTCATCGTTTATTTTGTCGAAGGCTTCAATATTTTCCTGCTCGTGGGTAAATACCTTGACTACCTTCTGGCCGTTGAGCATTTCCTCGATGAAGCCGTTAACCTTGCCGAGGTCGCGCTGCTGAGCGAGGAAATAGCGGCTGGAGAAGCCTGCAAATTTTTTTGTCACGACTGTTGTTACGATTACCATCACGATAGTTAGTATGGTGAGCGGAATATTTAATATGACCATTGAAACAAAAACGCTCACAACAGTGATAGCACTGTTAAGTATCTGCGGAAGACTCTGGCTGATGAGCTGGCGGAGTGTATCGATATCGTTTGTATAAATTGACATGATATCGCCGTGCGCATGTGAGTCAAAGTATCGGATTGGCAGATCCTGCATATGGGAAAAGAGCTCAACACGCAGGTTCTTAATGGTGCCCTGTGATACGTAGATCATTATTTTGCTGTATGCAAACGTACTGATGACGCCGATACCGTAGAATACGGCGACCCTTCCCATTGCTGCAAGGAGTGGTCCGTAGTCGGGATTTCCTGTCTTAAGCAGTGGTACTATATAGTCATCAATCAAATTTTTGGTAAACATGGTTCCCTGCACATTTGCAAGTACACTGACAAAGATACATATCACAACAATTATGCAGGCAGGTAAATATTTCTTGAAAATAAATCCCATGAGGCGCGCAAAAAGCTTACCGGGATTTTTAATTTTGGGTTTTGGACCTCGTGGTCCTCTTGGTCCTGGCATCAGGCAGCACCTCCTTCATCAAAGTCTCCTCCGCCGTTTGTCTGGGAATCGTAAACATCGCGGTAGATTTCATTATTTTTAAGCAGATTTTCGTGAGTGTCAAAGCCGTCCACTTTTCCGTCATTCATCACGATGATACGGTCAGCATCCATGACTGATGAGATACGCTGTGCGATGATGAGCTTAGTGGTTCCCGGTATTGTTTTTGCGAGGGCAGCACGGATTTTTGAATCTGTTGCTGTATCTACAGCCGAGGTACTGTCATCGAGTATGAGTATCCTTGGCTTTTTAAGCAGAGCCCTTGCGATACACAGACGCTGCTTCTGGCCACCGGATACGTTGGTTCCGCCCTGTTCTATGTAGGTGTTGTACTTGTCAGGGAAGGACTCGATAAAGTCATCGGCGCATGCCATTTTACAGGCCTCAATACACTCATCTGTGGTAGCGTTTTTGTCACCCCAGCGCAGATTTTCGAGTATGGTGCCCGAGAAAAGCACGTTCTGCTGGAGCACGACAGCTACCTTGTTTCTGAGAGTGTCCATGTCGTATTCACGCACATCGTGGCTTCCGACGATTACAGAGCCGGTGTCTGTGTCGTAGAGACGGCTTATCAGGTTTACAAGGGAAGATTTCGAGCTTCCTGTTCCTCCTATGATGCCGATGGTCTCACCGGATTTTATGTCTAGATTTATATCTGACAGAACCGGAGTTTCAGCGGTGTCTGAATATCTGAAGGTTACATGCTTAAAGCTTATGCTTCCGTCAGGCACATCGTAAAGCGGCTCCTTAGGATTGTGCAGTGTGCTCTGTTCATTTAATACCTCGCTGATTCGTCTTGCAGATGCGAGTGAGAGTGAAATCATTACAAACACCATGGAGAGCATCATGAGGTTCATCAGAATATTCATGCAATAGGTGAGAAGAGCCATCAGATCACCTGTAGTGAGAGTGCTGCTTACCACCATATGAGCTCCGAGCCAGCTTATTAACAGGATGCAGGCATACACTGTAAACTGCATGAGCGGAGAGTTGTATACCACAAGGCTTTCTGCCTTCACAAATACGTCGTAGATATTTTGTGCTGCCTTTGAAAAACGTTTCTTCTCATAATCCTCACGGACGTATGCCTTTACAACGCGGATAGCGGATACGTTTTCCTGTACGCTTTCGTTCAGGTCATCATAGCGCTTGAAGGCTCTGTCGAAGTATTTCATGGCCGCCTTGCTGATGAAAAGCAGTAAAGCTCCAAGCAAAATGACAGCGATTAAATATATTGTCGCAAGGCGAGGGCTGATGAAAAATGACATAGCCATCGCACATATTATGGATGCAGGGGCTCTCATAGCCATGCGAAGCAGCATCATGTAAGCATTCTGGATGTTGGTCACATCGGTTGTCATACGTGTGACAAGACTCGCGGATGAAAATCTGTCGATATTTGCAAAGGAAAAGGTCTGGATGTTGCGGAACATTGCAGCACGCAGATTCTTTCCAAAGCCCATGGCGGCCTTTGCACCATATTTTGCACCGAGACATCCTGTCAAAAGACCAAACAGTGCTGCGACAATCATCCACACACCCATGATATAGATATGCCTTGTGTCGCCCATATTGACACCGTTGTCGATGATTGATGCCATGAGAAGAGGGATTATGGTATCCACAGCCACCTCAAGCAGCATGAAAACAGGTGTCGCAATCGAAGCCCATTTGTATTCCTTTATTTGGGCACCTAGTGTTTTTAACATATGTTTTGTCCTTTCTTCTTATATTTCGTATTTGATTAAAACAAACTTCCCACATTTATGGTAATGTGGTTAACTAAAAAAATACTTGCATTTAATTAGTTAGTGTGCTAACTATATTATAGATATACTTTTTTTATTGTCAAGAAAAATCTATGAAAGGATTTCAGATATGAAGGAGTTTACACCGGATAAATACTTAGGACACAAGATAAACCGCATCAGCAGGAGTATAGACAAATATTTTGACAGAAAAAGGTGCAGTAAAACAGAATGTATACCGCGAAGCCAGGGTATGATGATTGGATATATAATGGATAATCAGGACCAAAATATATTTCAAAAGGATATCGAAGCAAAGTTTCATCTGTCAGGAGCCACAGTGACAAATATGCTTAAAAGTCTTGAGAAAAACGGCTATATTGTGCGCACACCTATGGAAAATGATGCAAGGCTTAAGAGGATTGAGCTGACGCAGAAAGCACTGGACCACGAAAACAGGGTGAGGGAAAATATAATGGTAATAGAGGAAGCCATGCACGAAGGCTTTTCTAAGGAGGAGTTTAACATGATGCTTGGCTTTTTGGACAGAGTGATTGACAATATGGAAAAGCTTAACAAGTAACAAAATAATTACAGAGTTGAAAAAGTAGCATAAATATTGTGGCTTTTTTTGTGCAATAAGTCAAAATGCTACAAAATATTGTTGAGCGTATTGACATAGCAACAATATCTTGTATAATTTAGATTGTCATCAAAAGACAGATGCACAGATTTGTATTAAATAATATGGCATTTTATATGTAGCTATATCGTAATTGTTTGGTGAAAAGCCCGCTTTACATTGCAGGGCAGTGACATGAATTAATGATTACATCTCATTTATAGCTGCATATTTTGTGCCATTACACATGATAAAATACATATATATAGTATTTGCATTGAATTTTACATGAAAATCATCAAGCGAAGCGGCAGTGAGGACATATTTGATGCAGCCAAAATTGTAGCTGCCATTAGAAAGGCAAACGATTCAGTGCTAGACTATGAGAAGCTTACTGCTGATCAGATTGAGGAAATTGCAAGCAACGTGGAGACTGCATGTGAGAACATGAAGCGCTCTCCAAGCGTTGAGGAGATACAGGATATGGTGGAGAACCAGCTTATGAACAAGCGTGCCTTTACCGTAGCCAGAAACTACATTACTTACAGATATAAGAGAGCCATCGTCCGTAAGTCAAACTCTACGGACCAGCAGATTCTTAGCCTTCTTGAGTGCAATAACGAGGAGGTAAAGCAGGAAAACTCCAACAAGAATCCTACTGTAAACAGCGTGCAGCGTGACTACATGGCAGGTGAGGTGAGCAAGGATATCACACGCCGTTTCCTGCTTCCTGAGGATATAGTGGAGGCTCATGAGAAGGGGCTTATCCATTTCCACGATGCAGATTATTTTGCACAGCATATGCACAACTGCTGTCTTGTAAACCTTGAGGACATGCTTCAGAACGGCACAGTAATCAGTGAGACTATGATTGACACACCAAAGAGCTTTTCAACAGCCTGCAACATTGCTACACAGGCTATCGCACAGATTGCCAGCTCACAGTATGGTGGACAGAGTATATCGCTTGCTCATCTGGCACCATTTGTACAGGTCAGTCGTGAGAAGTTCAGAAAGCAGGTGCAAAAGGAATTCGAGAGCGTAGGCCTTGATTTGGATGAAGAAAAAATCAACGAGGTAGCAGAGCTTCGTGTCAAGGAAGAAATCAACCGCGGTGTGCAGATGATTCAGTATCAGGTCATCACGCTCATGACTACAAACGGACAGGCACCGTTTATCACAGTATTCATGTACCTGAATGAGGTATCCGATCCGCAGACAAAGGCAGATCTTGCCGCAATCATTGAGGAGATGCTGCACCAGAGAATAAAGGGCGTAAAGAACGAAAAGGGTGTATATATCACACCGGCATTCCCTAAGCTCATATATGTGCTTGAGGATGATAATATCACAGAGGATTCAAAGTACTGGAATCTCACAGTGCTTGCGGCACAGTGTTCTGCAAAGAGAATGGTGCCTGATTATATTTCAGAGAAGGTCATGAAGGAGCTTAAGGACGGAGATGTGTATACATGCATGGGCTGCCGTTCATTCCTCACAGTGGACAGATGCTCACAGACAGCAGGCAATGTGGCACATGCCAAGAACTTTGATCCAAACAAGCGTAAATACTATGGTCGTTTCAACCAGGGTGTAGTCACCTTAAATCTCGTTGATGTGGCATGCTCATCAGAAAAGGATGAGGAAAAATTCTGGAAGATACTTGATGAGAGACTTGAGCTGTGTCACAGAGCACTTATGTGCAGACATAAGAGGCTTCTTGGTACCAAATCCGATGTAGCACCGATTCTCTGGCAGAACGGAGCACTTGCACGTCTGAAAAAGGGAGAGGTGATAGACCCATTATTATTTAACGGATACTCAACAATCTCACTCGGCTATGCAGGACTTTGTGAGTGTGTGCGCTATATGAAGGGAGTATCACACACAGAGCCAAAAGAGGGAACACCGTTTGCACTTAAGGTAATGCAGCGCTTAAACGATGCATGTGAGCAGTGGAAAAAGGAGTCAAACATCGATTTCAGTATATATGGCACACCGCTTGAGTCTACCACCTATAAGTTCGCGAAGTGCTTACAGAAGCGCTTTGGTATCATAAAGGGTGTTACCGACAAGAACTATATTACAAACAGCTACCATGTGCATGTAACAGAGCAGATTAATGCATTTGACAAGCTAAAGTTTGAGTCCCAGTTCCAGAAGCTGTCTCCGGGTGGCGCTATCAGCTACGTGGAGGTACCAAACATGCAGGACAATATCCCTGCAGTGCTTTCAGTAATGCAGTACATTTACGACAATATCATGTACGCAGAGCTGAATACAAAGAGCGACTATTGCCAGGTATGCGGCTACGACGGAGAAATCAAAATCGTAGAGGAAGAGGGCTCAGGCAAGCTCATCTGGGAGTGCCCACACTGTGGCAACCGCGACCAGAATAAGATGAGCGTAGCCCGCCGTACATGCGGCTATATAGGTACACAGTTCTGGAATCAGGGAAGAACCCAGGAGATTAAAGAGCGAGTGCTTCATCTGTAGAAGTTAAAGGAGGTTATTGGTGTTCTGAAAAAAGAGATATATTACATTAATAGTCTGATGTAACATAAAAATATGCCGTATGGCAGCTTTTGAAAATATTTCATAAGCTGCTGTATGGCTTTTTTATAAATA
>OHKA01000517.1_pt1 | contig 14749 bp, 10 predicted proteins | sample 1568751 | NCBI WGS metagenome assembly OHKA01 (sample SAMEA3879525, study PRJEB24766) | human gut metagenome | biome: human-associated habitat; feature: feces | place: USA | collected 1985/1987 | reverse complement strand
TGCAGTGCTACATCGATAAACTGGCAGGGGAGCTGGAAGACACCATGCAGATGTGCGGTGCCCACTCTCTGGCACAGATCACCCCGGATATGGTCCGGCGATAAAAAAGCGGCGTCTGCCGTCCCCAAAAAGGGGCAGCAGACGCCGTTTTTGCATCGGGTCACAGGATCACATTCTTGATCAGCAGCGAGACACTGCCGTCGGCATCGTGCAAAAACTCCAATTCGGCCTCAGAGGAGAGCACCTCGGTGGGGATCTTCACTTCAATGCCGCTGGCGGTGCGGATGCTGCGGCTCTCCATCCGGCGGATGCGGGCCGGGGCTACGGTGACCGGCGGCGCAGTAGGCTCCAGCAGATCGCTTTTTTCCACATAATCGTCAAAGGGAACAGCGGCCAGCGGGTATTCCTCGGCCAGCTGCTGGCGTACCTGGGCTACCGATACCTGGTTGTCGTGCAGAACAGCCTGCTGTGCAATAAGCATTGCGGCCTGCGCTTCTGCATGAGGCTCCTCTTCATAGGCTTCCCGCACAGCCTGGGCAGCTGCCTCCTGCAGTGCTTGCAGCTTCTTTTTTTCCGGCTCGGCCTGGGTGTACTGGAACACGACGGTGGACAGGTAAAACTCTTTATGGCCGTCGATATCATATTTCTTCTCCAGCAGACGCATGGAATAGTCCTGGAGGCTGACCAAGGCGCCTTCCTCCACGCGCCCGCTCTGTGCAGGCAGACAGGCCCGCTGCTGGATGATGGAGCTGACCGGTGCCCCGCCTACGGTCTCAGTGCAGTGGGTGTAGCCGTTTTTATAGTTCAGTTTCAGGATGCCCAGCCAGGGTTCGCCCTCCCGGCTGAACTCCACCACAGCCAAGTCAGCGCCGGGGATGGTGGTATGGGCGTGCATATAGTCAAACAGCACGCCGGCGATCCGGCAGGACAGATCGATAAAGTCCTGGTTATGCTCCAGCTCGTTGCGGAAAGCGGATTCAACCAGCGGACGGCAGAGCCGGATCTCATCGCTGGCAAACAGTTTTTCGATATGGCTTTGCAGATAGGCTGTTTTTTCGGCGGTCAACTCCATGCAGCTGCCGGACAACACCGGTGCATCCAGGGTAGTGTCCAGTACGTGCAGGATCGCCTGGTGAATGAGGATCTCCATAATAACGCAAACCTCCGGGTCATGTATTTTTCCATGCAAAGTATAGCATACCGCAAGGGTGCTGGCAATGCGCAGCGGAGAGAAACCCGGCGCACCGGTCGTAAAAGCCCGATGCTCTGCTAACCGGATCTTCTTGAAAAACGTCCTTGCGCAGAACAGCGCCCTGTGCTACAATGGGAAAAACAAAAGGGAGGCTTTTGGGATGGAGTTTCGCGATACACCGATGCAAAACTTGGTTTCGATCCGGGAAAAAGAGGTCTGCGCCAAGGTGCGGGAGATGCTGCTGGAGGGGGAGAGCCTGGTGGCCGCCTATAAGACGGTGCGGGATCAGGTCGTGTTTACCACCCACCGGATCTTTATGGTGGATATGCAGGGCTTGACCGGGACCCGGCAGGAGATCTTTGTGCTGCCTTACCGGAAGATCCAGCATTTTGGTATTCTGACGACGGGCTTCGGCGATCCGGTCCCTTCCTCTCGGCTGACGGTCTGTTATGCAGACCAGCATGAGATGGAGTTTGGCTTTTTGGCGGATGACAAAGACCTGATCCGGGTGTCCCGGGCGATCAGCAGCTGCATCTTATAAACCCATAAAAAGTTTTGTGCCGCACCGTGCATCCTCGGGAGAAGATGTGCGGTGTTTTTTTGTTTGGAGCAGAGTTGCTGGCATATGATACAAAACAGCCTTGCTTGCGGAATAATTTTCGTGAAAAATATGAGAATTTGGCAGAAAACCGGTCAAATCTGAAACTTTGTGCCATCATGCACAAAAAGAATTGACATTCTGTTCCGTTTTGCGTAAAGTCTGTGGTGACAGGGGCGATCCCCCAAAAACGAGAGCGCCCGGAGATGTTGCGTCCTGGGTGCAGCCAGGCTGCTGGCCGCCGCAGAGGATAAAGGAGGAAACGTATCATGGCTTTCAAATTTTCCCGCAAAGCTTTTCTGACGGGCGGCGCAGCAGGCGTCGGCCTGATGGCCCTTAATGTGTGCGGTGCATCCGCTGCAGCTCCGGCAGCGGCAGAGCAGGAGAACTGCCTGAATGTGCTGGCATCCAAGCTGACCAATGTCAAGGTCAGCCAGCTGTCTGGTCTGCCCGGCGGGCAGTGGCAGGCACAGCCGGTGTTCCCGGCCTGGGCGGGCTACGTGGACGATACGCTGGCACTGAACAGCATGTTCACCTTCCAGCATTACAGTGGCCAGGGCACGCTGTATGTTGCACCGGAAGCCGGTGTCGCCAGCTTTGCACTGTTTGTGAACAACAAGCCCATCAACACCGCACAAATGGCAGGCGGCGGGGTCTATGCCGTGGATATCTCCGGCTGCACCCTGAACGGCGACAACACCATCCAGGTCAGCGCCGTCCAGCCCGCAGGCAAAACGGTGCAGGTCTCCATCCCGTACCCGGTGGTCATTGAGGGCACGCCGGAGCAGGTCGGCCTGGACCGGGATGTGCTGGAGGCTCTGGAGCAGCTGATCCAGTCTGACGTGGACAACGGCTTCCCCAGCGCACAGATGGCAGTGGTCAAGAACGGCCGCCTGGTGTACCAGAATGCCTGGGGCCGCGTGAATGCTTATCTGCCGGACGGCACCCCCAACACCGCCAGCCCGGCTGTGACCAATGACACTCTGTACGATCTGGCTTCCAACAGCAAGATGTATACGGCTAACTACGCACTGCAGCTGCTGGTCACCCAGGGCAAGATCGACCTGGACAGCCGCATCGTGGACCTGCTGGGCCAGAGCTTTGTGGATGACACCATCGACATTACCTTCTCTGGCTACGAGAATCCGGGCCTGGAGGTCAACAAGCAGTGGAAGAGCGAGCTGACCCTGCGGGACATCCTGCGGCACCAGGCAGGCTTCCCGGCTGACCCCCAGTACCACAACGACGCATTTGATCAGCACACCCAGAAGCCTGCTGCAGGCGTGGCAAACCCGCTGTTCTCCGGATGGGACGGCACCCCTGCGACCCGTCAGGCGACCTTGAAGGCTATTTTTAAGACCCCGCTGATGTACAAGCCCGGCACCAAGACCGTCTATTCTGACGTGGACTATATGCTGCTGGCTTTCGTCATCGAGTCGGTCATCGGCCAGCCCCTGGACCAGTACCTGGAGCAGAACTTCTGGGCACCCATGGGCCTGGATCACATCACCTACAACCCGCTGCTCAACGGCTTTGCCCCCAACGATTGTGCTGCAACCGAGCTGAACGGCAATACCCGTGACGGTGCAGTCCACTTTACCGGCGTGCGCACCGCTACCATCCAGGGCCAGGTCCACGACGAGAAGGCGTTCTACGCCATGGGCGGCATCTCCGGCCACGCAGGTCTGTTCTCCAACGCTGCCGACCTGGCAAAGCTGGCTTCCGTGATGCTCACCGGCGGCTACGGCCAGCAGAAATTCTTCTCCCGCAACGTCATCGATACCTTTACCGCCCCCAAGAAGGAAAATGCAGCCAACTGGGGCCTGGGCTGGTGGCGTGAGGCCGACGACGGCCGCTGCTGGTACTTTGGCACCCAGTCCTCTTCCGGCACCATTGGTCACCAGGGCTGGACGGGTACCCTGACCCTGATCGATCCGGTGGAGAACCTGGTGGTGGTCTACCTGACCAACAAGATCAACTCTCCGGTTACCAATAAGGCCGCAAACCCCAACAAGTTCAACGGCAACTGGTACACTTCTTCTACCCTGGGCTTCGTGGCACAGATCCTCTACCAGGGTCTGAGCAACCGCGCCGGCAACCCCAATGCCGCCCTCAGCGCTCTGCTGGCCGATATGGCGGCTGGCAAGTTCCAGCTGGTGGCAAAGGCAGGGGCGACCTCTCCGGACCATCCCATCGTCCGGGCAGGCTACGCTTTGGTGGAGACCCTGTTCGATCACGCCAAGGCTACCCACTCTGCAGCCGACCGTGCCAATGCAAAGGCCGCGCTGGCTCTGTTGGACCCGAACCGGGATGCAGCTGAGCTGGATAAGCTGAACCGGCAGCTCAAGACCCTGTGGTGATCTACTAAACCTGTTTTTCTGGCTATACTTCCTCCTTGAAAGAGCGCCAAACCAAAAAGCAAGCAGCCCGCTCCGGTTTTCGGAGCGGGCTGCTTGCTTTTGTTGTGATGTCTGAAAGGACGGGAAAGGCCGATCGAGGGGCAGCTCAGCAGGCCTGGGGCATCTTACGACCAGCCTCCAGCATATAGCGGAAGAAACCGTTCACGTCAGCGGGGTTTTCCAGGCTGATGGCCAGCCCCTGGGAGGGAGCCTCCATCTGCTGGAGCAGAGCCGAAGCCACATGGTCCTGCTTCAGGTTGCAGACGGTGCCGTCCTCCAGATGCAGGAACACCCCGCCCTGGCTGGCCTTGACCTGGTGCATGAAACGATCTTTATCAATAACTTGAATATACAGCATAATAAGAACCTCCTTTGGTCCAACCGATTCAGATGGGATCTGAATGTGTGAAGGGTGTGGCCTTGCGCACCAAGCGATGGTGCATCCAGGCCATCAGACCCAGCAAAACAAGTAGATAGAAGGGGAACAGCGCCGGGGTGATCTGCCGGGCCATCAGCCCAAACAGCGGGGGCATAGCCATGCTGCCCACATAGGCGCTGGCCATCTGTACCCCGATCACCGCCTGGGAACGGTGCGCCCCAAAGTGCGCCGGGGTGGAATGGATGATGCTGGGGTAGATCGGTGCGCACCCCAGTCCGATGATCACCAGCCCTGCAAGAGAGACCGCCGCAGGCCCCGGCAGCAGCAGGGCTGCCAGACCCAGGCCAATGCCCCAAAGCCCCAGACGGATCATGCCGTCGTCCCCCAGGTGCGGGGCGATCCATCCGCTGACCGCCCGCCCGGCGGTGATGCCCAGATAGAACAGCGCGGCAAAACCGGCGGCCGTCTCGGCGGGGATATCCCGGGCCAAGGTCAGATAACTGGCGGCCCACAGGCCAGCGGTGCTCTCCAAGGCGCAGTAGCCAAAAAAGCAGAGCATCACTTCTTTTGCACCGGGGATCGTCAGAACCTCCCGCAGGGAAAGGGCGGCGGTCTCTGTCTCCGAGCCATTGCCGGAAGTCGGACGTCCCCAGAGAGGCAGGCTGAGCAGCAGGACCGCCACGATCAGCCCCTGCACCAGAGCGGTCAGCAGATAGCCGCCGCTCCAGCCATGACCGCCTGTCAGGGCTGCGCTCATCAGCGAGGGTCCGATGATGGTGCCCACGCCCCACATACAGTGCAGCCAGCTCATATGGCGGCTGGCATAGTGCAGCGCTACATAGTTGTTGAGCGCAGCATCCACACTGCCGGCGCCCAGCCCGTAAGGGACCGCCCAGAAGCAGAGCTGCCACAGGCTGCGGGACATCCCGAACCCCAGCAGGGCGATGGCGGTGAGTGCGGTGCTGAGCAGGGTCACCTTGCCGGCGCCCAGTGCCCGGGTCAGGCGGCTGCTGTTCAGGCTGGAAAGGATCGTCCCGGCGGAGATGATCATAGAGAGGAGCCCCATGCTGGACACCGGCACCCCGAACTGAGGGTAGATCATGGGCCAGGCTGCCCCCAGCAGAGAGTCCGGCAGCCCCAGCCCGATGAAGGCTAGATAGATGACTGCAAGCAGCAGCGATGTCATGGGAAACACATCCTCCAAATTGTTTTATACCAGCCTCGGGCGTTGCATCTATGCCCTGGCTGTGCTACAATAATATCACTACAAGCGCAAAAAATGTAGAACAAAACCGCCTGTATTTTATGACAAAACCGGCTTGTATGCAAAAGAAACGAGCAAGAGGGGAGAGCTTTTATGGCATTGGCACAGAATTGCGAGGTTCGCGCCACCCAGCAGGGACGGGAGCTTGCGCAGCATGGCACAGCCTGGTTCCCGCTGGCGGCCTACCAGGAGGATCTGACCTGCTTTTATGTCCCCTGGCACTGGCACGATGATTTTGAGTATATCCTGGCAGCCAGGGGCACGGTGACGGTGGGGGTGGGCAAAAGCCGCCTGTGCCTGCATCAGGGACAGGGGGTGCTGATCAACTGCGGCGGTCTCCATGAGGTGGAGACGGTGCCGGAGGGACCCTCGCTGCTGCGGTCTTTGGTGTTCCACCCCCGGCTGGTGGGGGGCATGGATACGGTGTTTTGGCAAAAGCTGGTCTCCCCGCTGCAGGCTCCTGGTGCGCCGGCTTATGTGCTGCTGGATGCGGCTGTGCCCTGGCAGGCGCAGGCGTTGGAGTGCTTTCGGGATGCGTGGCGGGCGGTAAGCACCGATGCGATGGATTACGAAAACTGGGCGCGCTACCGCATCTGCACAGCGCTGCGGCTGGTCAACCAGCACTGTGCCGCCTGTACAGATACGATCTCGCAGCAGGAGCAGGTGGCCTCCCGGCGGATGAAGCGGATGCTGCGCTTTATAGAGGAGCATTATGTGGAGGAGCTGACCGTGGCCCGCATTGCGGACAGCGTAGCCCTCAGCGAGAGCGCCTGTCTGCGGAGCTTTCGGCAGATGCTGGGGCTTACGCCGATCCAATACGTCAAACAGTACCGGATCGAAAAAGCGGCCGAGATGCTGCTGACCACCCGCCTCAAGGCGGGCGAGATCGGCGCAGCCTGCGGTTTTTCGGATATGAGCTATTTTACCAAGAGCTTTCGGGAGGCAAAGCATTGCACCCCCAAGGAATATCAGCGCCGGTTTGCCGGTAAGGAAAGGGAAGGAGAACCCACAGATCTATGAATCACAGTTTGACGCAAGGCCCCATTACCCGCAATATGCTGTTGTTTGCGCTGCCGCTGATGCTGGGCAATTTGCTGCAGCAGATGTACAACCTGGCGGATGCCTGGGTGGTGGGGCGTTTCCTGGGGCCGGATGCGCTGGCGGCGGTAGGCTCCTCCTATACGCTGATGACCTTCCTCACCTCCATTTTGCTGGGACTGTGCATGGGCAGCGGTGCAGCCATCTCCATGCAGTATGGTGCGGGCCAGCAGGACCGGCTGCGCCGCTGTATCTTTTTGTCCTTTGGGCTGATCGCGGTGCTCTCTCTGGTGCTGAATGGTGCGGTGTATCTGGGGATGGACGGGATCTTGTGGGTCCTGCGTGTCCCGGCGGAGATCCGCCCCTTGATGCAGGATTACTTGGCGGTGGTTTTCCTGGGCATTTTGGCCACCTTCCTTTATAATTATTATGCCAGCTTGCTGCGTGCGATCGGCAATTCCGTGGTACCGCTGGTGTTTTTGGCGGTATCCGCTGTATTGAATGTGGTGCTGGACCTGGGCTGTGTTGTGGGCCTGGGCTGGGGGGTGAAAGGGGCTGCGCTGGCCACAGTGGCAGCACAATTTGTCTCCGGCATCGGCATTGCGGTGTATGCCTGGCGGTGCTTCCCGCAGCTGCGCCCCCGCCGGGAGGACTGCCGCTGGGATCGGGCAGCGCTTGCCTCCATTTTGAATCTGTCGGTGATGACCAGCGTGCAGCAGTCCATTATGAACTTTGGCATCCTGATGGTGCAGGGCCTGGTAAATAGCTTTGGGCCGGTGACCATGGCGGCATTTGCGGCGGCGGTAAAGATCGACTCGTTTGCCTATCTGCCTGTGCAGGACTTTGGCAATGCGTTCTCCACCTTTGTGGCGCAGAACCACGGGGCGCATCAGCCGCAGCGTATCCGCCAGGGCATCCGCAGCGCCGGAGCGGTGTCGGCGGTATTTTGCCTTGTTATCAGCGGTTTGGTCTGTGTGTTTGCTGCGCCGCTGATGAGTGTTTTCATCGACCCGGCACAGACCCAGATCATCCAGGCGGGGGTACACTATCTGCGGATCGAAGGTGCCTGCTATATCGGCATCGGGGTGTTGTTTTTGCTCTATGGGTATTACCGGGCGGTGGAGCGGCCTGCCATGTCGGTGGTGCTGACCATTGCTTCCCTGGGCACCCGGGTGGCGCTGGCGTATGCGCTCAGTGCAACGGCTTTGGGTGTGACTGGTATCTGGCTCAGCGTTCCCATCGGCTGGGCGCTGGCAGATGGCATCGGCATTGGGTATTACAGATAAATTTTTTAAATGAAAATTGGGTATTATTTCTTTTTGCAAAAACAGGGCAGGAAAGTACGCCCCGGCGGAACTTCATGATAAAAACACGGGCTGTGCGGCGGCGCAGCCCGTGTTTTATTGTATTTTTAACGAATTGTAAAGAAACGATAAAGGGGATTGACTGTACAGTAACTGTAAGGTGTATCATGCTGTGGAACGAACGGATCTTTTACATGGGATAAGAAAGGACAGGATATACCATCCATGAAAACGATTTTTACAAAGGTCAAGCTCAGCACGAAGCAGATCGTCAGTCTGCTGGCCTTGATCCTTCTGTCCGCTGTCGGACAGATGCTGCTGCCCTCCTTTTTGGCAGAGATGATCAACAGCGGCGTTTCGGCCGGTTCAAACAAGATCATCTGGACATTTGCTGCGATCATGGCAACCGTGACCGTATTTTCCTGCATCATCAGCTTTTTGTCGGTCAAGATCGCGTCGTTGATCTCTACCGACTTTGCAGCCCAGCTGCGCAGCCAGGTGTTTGCAAAGGTGCAGAGCTTTTCTGCCACCGAGATGGACAAGTTCGGCACGGCCAGCCTGGTCACCCGCAGCACCTCTGACATCACGAATGTACAGAACTTTCTGACCCTGATGCTGCGCATTGGCCTGCTTGCGCCCATGATGGCGGTGGCAGGTCTGGTGTTCTCGGCGGCTACTGGCGGCCAGGTCAGCTCGGTGCTGCTGGTGGCGATCCCGGTGCTGCTGGTGGTGCTGAGCATCATTATGGTACTGGCCTCCCGCTATTCCATCCGGCTGCGGAAAAAGCTGGACCAGCTCAACCGCCTGTTTTTGGAGTCCTTGGAAGGCGTGCGGGTCATCCGGGCTTTCAACAAACAAAAGACCGAGAGCGGCCGCTTTGAGGCAGCCAATACGGACTATGCACTGACAGCTATGACCGCCGGGCGCATCTCCAGCTTGCTGATGCCGGCCATCAGCGTGATCTTTGGCGTGACGACGGCGGCTGTGCTGGGTATGGGCGCCTATTATGTGGATACCGGCGCAATGGAGGTTGGCTCTCTGGTAGCAAACAGCCAGTATATCAGCATGGTGCTTACGTCGGTAATGATGCTGTCTTTGGTGATCATGATGTTCCCCACCAGCTATGCCTGTGCAAAGCGTATTGCAGAGGTGCTGGAGACCGAGAGCACCATCCGGGACGGCAGCTATCCTGTGCAGGACCGCCCGCTGCGTTCTACGGTGGAGTTCCGCCATGTTACCTTTGCCTACCCGGGTGCAGATGAACCCATCCTGAAGGATGTCAGCTTTGTTTCCCGCCCGGGCGAGGTCACTGCGATCATCGGCGGCACCGGCCGCGGCAAATCCAGCATCCTGAAACTGATCCCCCGTCTGTACGACCCCATGTTTGGAGAAGTGCTGATCGACGGCGTCAATGCAAAGGAGTACCGGACCCAGGATCTGCGGGCGCTGATCGGTTATGTGCCCCAGAAAAACTTTTTGTTCTCCGGTGATATTGCCCAGAACTTGAACTTCGGCAAGGAGGATGGCACCCAGGCGGATTGGGAGCGTGCCGCCCGGATCGCCTGCGCCGATGAGTTTATTGCCAAAAAGCAAAAGGGCTACCACGACCCCATTGCACAGGGCGGCACCAACCTCTCCGGCGGCCAGCGCCAGCGCATGGCCATTGCGCGGGCGATGATGAAGCAGCCGGAGATCTATGTGTTTGACGACAGCTTCTCGGCGCTGGATATGAAGACCGACCGCCAGCTGCGGCAGAACCTCAAAGAGAATATGGGGGATGCAACGGTGATCCTGGTGGCACAGCGCATCAGCACCATTCTGGATGCCGACCGCATCCTGGTGGTGGACGATGGGCAGATCGTGGGCAGCGGCACCCACCAGCAGCTGCTGGAAAGCTGCCCGCTTTACCGCGAGATTGCAGAGATCCAGCTGGGCAAGGAGGCGATCTGAGATGAAAAACACAACCGTATTCAAGCGCCTGCTGGGCTATCTGAAAGCATACCGCCTGCCGCTGTTCTTTGTTCTGCTGGCAGCAGTGATCAGCACAGGGTTTATGGTAATGGCGCCCTTTTTGGTGGGTAAAGTCACCACGACCCTGTTTGCCAGCATTGCCGACGGTACTTTTTATTGGGAGACCATTCTCTGGCTGCTGGCGGCGCTGGTGGCGCTGTACCTGATCTCGCAGCTGTTTGCTTTTTTGCAGGGCTTTGGCATGGCAAAGATCACAGCCAACGTTATGCAGAGCCTGCGCCGGGAGATCAACGAGAAGATGCACCGGCTGAAACTGGATTATTACGATACCCATACCCATGGCGATATCCTCAGCGTGATCACCAACGACGTGGATACCATCAACAACACCATCAGCCAGAATCTGACCTCGGTGGTGACCCAGGTGACAACGGCGATCGGTGTGCTGGTGATGATGTTTACCATCAGCCCGGCGCTGTCGCTGATCCCCATCGTTATGGTGCCGCTCTCGCTGTTCAGTGCTGCGGGGGTCATGAAAGCCAGCGAAAAATATTATGGACAGCAGCAGGAGCTGCTGGGCAAGCTGAATGGCTATGTGGAAGAAATGTACAATGGCCAGTCGGTGGTACAGAGCTTTAACTACCAGGCCCGGGCAAACCAGGGCTTTGCAGAGCTGAACAATGCACTGAAGGACAGCTCCCGCAAGGCGGAGACCACCGCCGGTGCCGTCAGCCCCATTACGACCCTGGTCAATGACCTGGGCTATGTGCTGTGCGCCGCCATTGGCTGCCTGTGGGCGATCGTGGGCAAGATCACGGTGGGCAATGTGCAGGCAATGCTGGAGTATACCTGGCGCTTTGCAGAGCCTTTCTCCTCTCTGGCAGGCATGGTGGGCAGCTTTGGCGCAGCCGCTGCTGCTGGCAGCCGGATCTTCAGCCTGCTGGATGCAGAGGAAGAGATCCCTGATGCGGAAGATTGCGTTGTGCCCGCAGACCGCAGCGGCCGGGTGACCTTTGAGAACGTAAAGTTTGGCTATACCGCAGACCGCCTGCTGATGAAGGGGGTCAACCTGACGGTGCAGCCCGGCCAGAAGGTGGCAGTCGTTGGCCCCACTGGTGCAGGCAAGACCACCCTGATCAACCTGCTGATGCGTTTTTATGAGCTGAATGATGGCGCGATCACGGTGGATGGTGTCAATATCCGGGATATGTCCCGGGCGGAGCTGCGGGACCGTTTTGGCATGGTGCTGCAGGACACCTGGCTGTTTGAGGGGACCATTGGGGACAACATCGGCTATGCCGAGGATGGCATGGACAAGCAGAAGATCGTCTCGGCAGCCAAGTCGGCCTGTGCACATAGCTTTATCAAGACATTGCCCGGCGGCTATGACATGGTGCTGAGCAAAGGCGCCGAGAATATCTCCCAGGGCGAGCGGCAGCTGCTGACCATTGCCCGCGCCATCGCCTCTGACCCGGAGATCATGATCCTGGACGAGGCGACCAGCAACGTGGATACCCATACCGAGGTGCTGATCCAAAAAGCAATGGCCCGGCTGATGAAGGGCCGCACCAGTTTTGTGATCGCCCACCGCCTTTCCACCATCCGGGACGCAGATATGATCCTGTATATGGAGGATGGAGACATCAAGGAGATCGGCAATCACGAAGAGCTGATGAAAAAGAATGGCAAGTACGCCGCACTGTATATGAGCCAGTTTGCATAACAAAAACAGCAGGGCTGCCCGCAAAAAAGGCAGCCCTGCTGTTTTTATTCGGTTCGTTCCAGTGCTTGCCGTGCCCGGCGGATGGTGTCCGGGTCGGTCTGCCAGACCACAAACTCGGAAAAGCCCGGCAGTCCCATGGGGACGCCCTCCCGGCGGAACTGCATCCGGCTGTCCAGTTCCTTTTTGCCGGAGAGATGGTAAGCGTGAGCACCGGTGGCTTTGACCAGAGCAGGGAGGTTGTCCGGTGTGATGCCCGCCCCTGCCAGGATCTCGATGCGTCCGGCCGCACGGTGTACCAGCACAGCGATCAGCGATGCACCGGCTGCGGCGCTGGCGGCCTGGCCGCTGGTGAGAATGGTGTCAAATCCCAGCTGGCAGGCTGTTTCCAGGGCAGCAAAGGGGTCCCGGCAGACATCAAAGGCCCGGTGCAGGGCCAGCGCCACCGGCCGTCCGGTCTGTTGAGCGGCCTGTTTTGCCGCCTGACAGATGGGGGCCAGCGCAGCGGTGTCCAGATCGCCTTCCGGGGTCAGTACGCCGGTCACGATGCCGTCGGCGCCTGCTTCCACCAGGGCGGCGGCCTGCTGGGTCATCTGGTCCAATTCATAGCGGTCGTAGCAGAAATCGCCAAACCGGGGGCGCAGCAGTGCCCGCACCGGCAGGCCGGTCTCCGCTTTGACCTGCCGCACCAGCGCCAGGCTGGGGGTGGTGCCGCCAATGACCAGGTCGGCGCACAGCTCCAACCGGCTGGCTCCGCCCTGTTTGGCGGCCAGGGCGCTGGCTGTGCTGTCTACACATACTTCCAGGACAGGATCTTTCATGGCTGTCAGCCCTCCTTTGATGGGATAGAAACAGTGCGCCTGCCGGTATTTTCCGGCAGGCGCACTGTTTTTCATGGATCACTGCACGCTCTGCAGGAACCGCACAAATCCGGCGCGGCCTGCCTCGTCCAGTTTGTACACACCGGCATCTGCCAGGACCTGTGCAAATACCAGTCCGATCTCCTCCTGCAGGATAGCATGGACGTTCTCCGGGTTCAGTTCCGGATGCTTTTCCAGGATCTCGCCCGCCCATTCGGCGTGCTTCTGGATATCCTCGCCATACTGCTCCAGCGGGGTGCGGGCGGTCAGCGCAGCTTCCAGCTGTGCCATCTCGCCCTTCAAACGGCTGGGCAGCACGGCCAGGCCCATCACTTCGATCAGGCCGATGTTTTCCTTTTTGATGTGATGGAGCTTGGCATGGGGGTGGAATACGCCAAGCGGATGCTCGGCCGTGGTGATGTTGTTGCGCAGCACCAGGTCCAGCTGGAACTTGCCGTCCCGCATCCGGGCAATGGGGGTAATGGTGTTGTGCGGCTCGCCCTCAGTCTGGGCGTACACAAAGCAGCTCTCATCGGTGTATCCCCGCCAGGCAGCCAGGATCTTGTCGGCCAGCTCCACCAGACGCTCGTCATCGGCGCAAGTCAGGCGGATGCAGCTCATGGGCCAATGGACGATACCGGCTTCTACATCCTCAAAACCGGGGAAGGTCCAGCTCTTCTCGATGGGGGCTTTGGCCATGGCAAACTCATAGTGGCCGCCCTGGAAGTGATCGTGGCTGAGGATGCTGCCGCCTACGATGGGCAGGTCGGCGTTGCTGCCCACAAAATAGTGGGGGAACAGCGCAACAAAGTCCAGCAGCTTGCGGAAGGTGGCCCGCTCGATCTTCATGGGGGTATGCTGGCTGTTGAACACGATGCAGTGTTCGTTGTAGTAGACGTAGGGGCTGTACTGGAAGTTCCAGGCGCTGTCGTTGATGGTCAGCGGGATGATGCGGTGATTCTCCCGGGCGGGATGGTTCAGCCGGCCGGCGTAGCCCTCGTTCTCTACACAGAGCTGGCACTTGGGATAGGCGCTCTGGGGGGCCAGCTTGGCGGCGGCAATGGCCTTGGGGTCCTTCTCCGGCTTGGACAGGTTGACCGTAATATCCAGCACCCCGTACTTGGTATCAGTGGTCCACTTCATATCCCGGGCAATGCGGTATCTGCGGATATAGTCGGAATCCTGGCTCAGCTTGTAGTAGTAGTCCGTCGCATCCTTGGGAGATTTCTCGCGGTAAATATTCCAGAACTTAGAGATAATCTCACTTGGGCGGGGCATCAGGCAGTTCATGAGCTTTGTGTCAAACAGATCCCTGTAGACAACGCTGTCCTCAGCCAGTACGCCAGTCTCGTGGGCATAGTCCAGAAGCTCCTTTAACACAGATTCCAGATCAATGTGCTCCGGCTCTCTCTCCGGCTCCTCGTACTCGTCCAGTCCCATCACCTCTAAAATCTGGTTTGTGGCGTAAATTTTATCGCACTCTGCAATCAGACCTGTGCGAAGGCCGTATGTTACCAGTTTGTGTACTGCTTCATAAATCATACCCGCATCTCCTTTTGTTGTAATATTTCGTATCCGTCTTCCATTTTACTTCATCTGCCATTGTTTGCCAACCCTGTTTTTAGCGTCCCGGCGCTCTGCCTCTATGAAAGTCTTCTCACCGCCGGGCCGATCCGCTTTGTCACAATCCCGCCCAGCATTCCTATAACAGCTCCGGCCGCGCTTCCCGCTGCCAGAAGGAAGGGAAGGTAATAAAAAACCGCTCCATTTTCCACCACAAGGGCGGCGATGACGAGCTGTCCCACGTTGTGCCCCACGCCTCCGGCCACGCTGACTCCCGCCTGGCTGAACCATCCCGTTTTTCTGGCCAGCAGCATGAAAAGAAGGCTCAAAGCGCCGCCTGCCAGACTGTAGATCATGGAAAATCCATTGCCAAAGGTCAGTCCCGCCAGGACAATGCGGACCAGGGATATCAAAATCAGCTGGGGCAGACTGACCAGATAGAGGCCCACAATTGTCACCAG
>OHKA01000512.1_pt1 | contig 14800 bp, 15 predicted proteins | sample 1568751 | NCBI WGS metagenome assembly OHKA01 (sample SAMEA3879525, study PRJEB24766) | human gut metagenome | biome: human-associated habitat; feature: feces | place: USA | collected 1985/1987 | reverse complement strand
GATATGGAAGTTCATTGGTTATCGGTGTCGATATAATGGCCTTCCCCATGGCAAGAAATTCACCAAGTTTCCACCCATGGCAATCCCAACAAGACGGGGTATTAAAGACTATCAGTGATTTTTTTGTATTGTCTATATAAGCTGAAATGGGAATATGTCCTTTCAATCGTAATCTTTCATATACCTCTCCTTGTCTGTTCTTATCTTTTATTAGAAATCCACCTTCAAACAAAATCTTGGGATGATTATGGCAATATAACATATACTCCGATCTAAACACATTCGTCGAAGCAACACAATTTTCATGACTCCACAATGTCGAGATGAAAAATATGTAATCCTGATTTGAGCGCTTACAAGACGCCTCATATTGCTCTAACTTTTGGCGCCGAAAATATAAATAAATGTAATTTGCTATAAACGTTTTTAAGGACATCATCGTCTTACCTCCGCACAAACTCTTCTGTCCGAATACAAGATATGAATTTCTTATGGTATGAAAGATCGTCTGGGGTAGATTATATATTTTCACAGCAAAGGACGGCGGAATAGACAGTAATTTGGTTCTAGGTTCCGGAACAACTGTAAATTCTTTATTATAATTTATTTTTGCATATACATGACTCCAATAGTAGGCATTAAGCAATATATCCCGACCGTCTCTAAAATCAATTGCCACCTTTTTTATACTTCCGAGTTCATCAATTATCACGAACAACATTAATGCATCGTTCCGATGATTGTAATGCGACATATCGACATCGCGAAAAAATTTATTAGAAAACCGCACATTTGATTTCCCAAAATATTCATATAATCCGTATAAATAATACGAAGAATATGTTATTATACATCTGGGATCAACGTATACCTTCATATCGTATTTTTATCAATTTCACCAATAATGCGGCAAACCTACAATTTTCATTGCACAAATCCGAAAAACACCTTATTTATACTCAATCGTATCGTTTTCCGGATCCCGATAAATACCGGCTTTTATAAACACAGCTGGCTGTCCTGCGATCAAGCAGTGCTTAGGATATGCAGAATAATCTTTTATTAATAGCGAGCCAGCCCCTACAATGCAAAAGTCTGGTGTATGGGTATTTTTCAAAGTCATACACTTCATCGCAAACCAGTTATTATTGCCGATTTTAATCGGAGCATATCCTCGTGATTTTTCTCCATCCATCTTTACACAAGCATGAAAGTCTGTATCACAGAATAGATTATCCCAACCAATCAGTACATCCTGCCCAAAAGATATGGCATGATAGCAAACAAGTTTCAATGTCGTGGTCGCATTAAAATTATGCCCGATATTTAAAGTGCTGGATGCACCCGTCGATATATATGAATTATTGCCAATAATACATTTCCCTTGAAAGCGAATAGTTCCTCTGTGTTCCCAAGAAATACCCGCATTAGGATAGATGGATACAATAGGAACGCCTAAACAGATCATACCCGATTTAATCGGAGCGTCAATTTGCACTTTCCCCTTACATTTTTTCAGTTTTGGTTTATAGAGTATAATCGGAAGTTTCACTGCTTGTCTGTATGGCAGATAATGAAAGTTAAACCAAATTGTTTTAGGCAAATAGGGAAGATACTTCAGATATCTTTTAATTTTGGAGGGGGGGGGGCAACTGCATATCGGGAGGAAGTTATCTTAATTTTTCAAGGCAATACTTCATTGCCTCCCTCCAGTGGGGGATGTCCATCTGGAAGGTGGTCTTGATTTTGGTTTTGTCCAGCACCGAGTAGGCCGGGCGCTGGGCCTTGGTCGGGAACTCCGACGTGTGGCAGGGGATGATGCGGCATGAGTCGTGACCCGCGGCCGCGGCGATCTCCGTCGCGAAGTCGTACCACGAGCAGACGCCCTCGTCGGTGAAGTGGTACACGCCCTCGTTGCCCGCGTAGCGTTCCGACTCGATGATCGAGAAGATCGCAAGCGCCAAGTCCCCGGCGTAGGTCGGAGTGCCGATCTGGTCGAAGACCACCTGCAGCGTATCCCGCTCCGAAGTCAGACGCAGCATCGTCTTCAGGAAGTTGTGTCCGTACTCCGAATAGAGCCACGCCGTGCGGAAGATCAGATACCGGCACCCGGACGCCATGACGGCACGTTCGCCTGCAAGTTTCGTGCGCCCGTACGCCCCCAGCGGCGAGGGAGCCGTATCCTCCCTGTAGGGCGTATGGGCCGTGCCGTCGAAGACGTAGTCCGTCGAGACGTGGAACAGCGTCGCGCCCGTCGCCTTGGCCGCAGCTGCCAGATTGCCCGCGGCCTTGTGGTTCAGCAGCTCCGCCGTCGGTTCGTCTTCCTCGGCCCGCTCCACGTCGGTGTAGGCCGCGCAGTTTACGATAACGTCGATGCGCCGCTCCTCGACCGTTCGCAGAACGGCTGCCGCATCGGCGGAGAGCAGTCAGGACATATCATCTTCTCTAAGTATGCATCAACAGGTGATGGTATCCTTACCAGCCTTAAGATGATGGAGGTCATGATGGCTAGGAAACAGAAGATGAGCCAGCTCTGTGAGGGGCTTAATATCTATCCACAGGTGCTTCAAAATGTGCGCGTAGCTGACAAGGCGGAAGCACTTGCCAATCCTGAGGTTCAGGCGGCTGTCGACCAGGTTACTGCAGAGCTTGGCGATACAGGACGTATACTTGTGCGTGAGTCGGGTACAGAGCCTGTTATCCGTGTCATGGTTGAGGCAGAGAGCGAGGAAATCTGTCAGAAATATGTGGATATGGTCGTTGCAAAATTAAAATAAAGGTTAATGCCAAAGATAATACACGTAATATACAAAAGCTGTGTGAGAATATCATGCAGCTTTTGCTGTTATGAGGGTTCATAAATGAGTGAATTAAGATAAATTAAGTGGATATAATTTAATCTGTAGAGAGAATAGTAATTAAATTCTGCCGGAGGAAATAGTCTATGCCTGAAATCTTAATTATTTTTATATTATGTGCCGGTATTATTGTAATTGGCATAATATTGTGTATAATTATTAAAGTGAGTCATATGTCTGATGACGAACAGAAAAAGGACGATGAACGACAGCTGGAGTTCATTCGTGCCTACAAGGAGCATAAAAAAGGACATTGAGTTTAAAGGATTATATAATAAGAGACATACAGGAAAAGTTCAAATATCTTCCGTCAGCGGTATATTTGGCTTTAATCTGCATTGCGATGTATATTTTTGTGTGTCTGCTGCGATATCTTTTCACAATGAGAGAGGTATCACAGGCAGATGAGAGAAGAAAAAAGATAGTGGGCAAAATCTGGCATATGCTGTTCTGCGGCACCTTTGTGGCCTATATGTATACGCTTATAATGATAGTGTATTATTCAAGGGAGCCGGGAAGCAGAACCGGCGTCGCCGATATGGTGCTGTGGAGCAATTGGGGCATGACACTTCAGATGCACGCTTATTTTATAGAAAATATAGTATTGTTTATACCATTTGGGCTTATATTTCCATTGGTTTTTAAAAATTGGATGAGATGGTTTACAATACCTGTTGGTGCTTTTATAAGCGCAGCAATTGAGTACACGCAGCTGGTTACCGGCAGGGGATATTGTCAGCTTGATGATTTTGTGACAAATACGGCAGGAGCAGCAATCGGATTTTTTATTTATTTGATATTATATGCAGGGTGGCTGGTATGGAAAAAAATAAGATAAGCATTGTGGTACCATGCTTTAACGAGAAAGAGGCTCTGCCTCTTTTTTATAATAAAATAACTCAGGTGTTTGATCAGATGAGTCAAGAGAGTGAGACAGCGGGATTGTACTATGAACTGATTATAGTGGATGACGGCTCTGTGGACGGGACACTCGATGTCGCAAAGGAGCTTGCCGTAAATGATTCCGGTGTGAAATACATATCATTTTCGCGTAATTTTGGCAAGGAGGCAGCCATGTATGCAGGCTTGCAGCATGCGGTGGGGGAATATGTTGCAATAATGGATGCAGATCTTCAGGATCCTCCGGAAATGCTTCCGAAGATGTATCAGGTCCTTAATAAAGAGGGTTATGATGCTGTCGGTACAAGGCGAGTGACACGCAAAGGTGAACCAGCGATTAGATCTTTTTTTGCCAGAAAGTTCTATAGGCTGATGAGTAAGATTTCAAAGGCAAATATGGTTGATGGGGCACGTGACTACAGGCTGATGAATAGGAAATATGTGGATGCTCTTTTATCGCTAAAAGAGTACAATAGGTTTTCAAAAGGACTGTTTGGATGGGTAGGCTTTAAGGTGAAGTGGCTTGAGTTTGAGAATGTAAACAGGGTGGCAGGTGAGACAAAGTGGTCATTCTGGCAGCTCTTTTTGTATAGCCTTGACGGAATAGTGGCATTTTCCAACGCGCCGCTATACATCGCATCCATAGCAGGAGTGTTCAGCTTTATTGTCGCAATAATTGCAATGCTCTTTATCATTATCAGGAGACTTGTATTCGGAGATCCGGTAGCCGGCTGGGCTTCGACTGTTGTTATCATACTTTTTATAGGTGGGATACAACTGCTTAGCATAGGCATTTTGGGACTTTATCTGTCGAAGCTATATCTCGAGGCAAAGGACAGACCGATATATTTAATAGGAGAATCAAATATAGAAAAACCTACAGAAAAAAATTAAGGCTTTCTTAAGATTTCTTAATTCGATAGCATATGACATTTTTTTCGAATGTTATGTGCTATAATTTTTTCGGCAACGTTTATTAATGCATGAAAGAGGACTAAGATGAAAAACGTACTGGAGTGGCTTGAGGCCACAGTAGAAAAATACCCTGGCAAGCCTGCATTTTCGGATACTGAATGCAGCATTACGTTTGCGCAGGTGTATGATATAGCAAGAAATACAGGAGCATATCTGATAGAACAGCTTGGAGTAGACAGATCCCCTGTTGCAGTATTTGCCGGAAGAAAAATGGTGACACCGGCATACTTCCTGGGTGTGGTATATGCAGGCAGACCGTATGCACCGATTGATGCATCGCTTCCTGACAAGAGAATTGAGAAAATTCTTGAAAATCTGTGTCCAAGGGCTATTGTGGCTGACAGGGAAAGCCTTGAGCATGTGGAGAACATAGTGGATGAGCTGGCAAAGTCAGAAGGCTTCGATAGACCGCAGATATTTATTGCTGAGGATATATCGCGCTTCGAGCAGGTGGCGTGCGCTGATAGTAATTGTAAAATCAGTGAATCAGCAGAAGACGCTGTGACGGATAGTGAGAACGATATGCTCGCAACAGTCCGCAGGCAGATGTCCATGACAGACCCACTGTATATTATCTACACGTCAGGCTCCACCGGCAATCCGAAGGGAGTCATGACATCACATCTGTCACTTATGACATACATCAATGCATATTGTGATGTGATGCATATAGAGGAAAGTGATGTGCTGGGCAATCAGTCACCGCTTGATTATATTGCGGCAATAAGGGATATTTATCTGCCGCTAAAGACCGGTTGCAGCACAGCGATTATTCCAAAAGAGTATTTTATGGAGTCAAATGCCCTGTTTGATTACATGAATGATAAGAAGGTCAGCAGTGTCGGCTGGAGTGTTTCGGCATTTACCATCCTCACATCGCTTGGGGCCTTTGAGGAAGTAGGGCTTAAGAGTCTCAGAAAAATCTGCTTCTCAGGCTCAGTGATGCCGTGCAGGGTGCTTCGAAAATGGCAGGAAAATCTGCCGGAAGCGCATTTTGTGAACCAGTATGGGCCGACAGAGGCAACTGCTTCGTGCACGTATTATAGTGTGGATCATCTGGTGGAAGAGGACGAGGTGCTTCCTATAGGAAAAGCCTATGACAATTACAGGGTTTTCCTGATAGATGAGCATGGAAATGAGCCGGCTGTCGGAGAACAGGGCGAGATATGCGTATGTGGACCAATCCTGGCGCTGGGTTATTATAATGATCCGGAGAGGACAGCTGCGGCATTTACACTCAATCCACTCAACAAGGCTTATCCTGAGCGGATGTACCGCACCGGGGATTACGGAAGGCTCGATGAAGCCGGCATACTTCATTTCTGTGGACGTATGGACCGCCAGATAAAGCACATGGGACACCGTGTGGAACTTGATGAGGTGGAGCATGCCGCCAATGTGGTCGATGGAGTCGCAGAAAGCTGCGTTATATATAATAAAGTAAAAGAGGTGCTGATACTTTTCTACACAGGTGACTGTGACAGGAGAAGCCTCGCGCTGGCACTGAGGGACGAGCTCCCGGGCTTTATGGTGCCAAGGAAAATCAAGAAGCTGGAGCAGCTTCCTAAGCTTCCAAACGGAAAATATGATATGAAAAAACTGGAGGAAATGTAAAATGAGAGACACAATTTTAGAGATTTTAGAGGAATTAAGACCGGATGTGGATTTTGAGAAGGAGACAAAGCTAATCGATGACAAAATTCTTGAGTCATTTGATATAGTTTCACTCGTATCGGAGCTGACTGATGAGTTTGACATCACAATCAGACCAAAGGATTTGGTTCCTGAGAATTTCAACTCAGTTGATGCAATCGAGAAGCTTGTGAAAGAGCTTGTGGAGGAATAAAGCATATGAGACAGACACCGTACTATGTATTTGATACGGACGAGTTTGCGAAGAGAGCAGCCATGATAAGGGCTGCTCTTGATTGTAAAGGAGGACGTAGGATACCACTTTGTTTTTCGATAAAGGCAAATCCGTTTCTGCTTCACAGGCTGCCGGCGGGCTTAGACCATGTGGAGGTGTGCAGCCCGGGAGAGCTTGAGATATGTATAGCACTTGGCGTGAAGCCGGAGAGCATCATCTATTCAGGTGTGATGAAGGAAAAATGCGATATAGAGCGAGCAGTTTCATATGGCGCCGGCATACTGACCTGTGAAAGCATAAGACATGCGGCGCTGATATCAGAAGTGATGCTTGAATGTATACAGGAAGGTGCGCATGAAGCCGAGTTTGCCGAAACGAAAGCACATGTCATACTGCGCCTGACAAGTGGCAACCAGTTTGGCATGTCGCTTGAGGATATTGAATATATCATTTCGCATCCGGATGAGTTTAAGGGTATTGCGGTAATGGGCATCCACTACTATTCCGGCACACAGAAGAGCCTGCGCAAAATAAATAAGGACTTGGAAAAAATAAAGTCTGCACTGACCGGATTAAAAGAAAAATACGGCTTTGAGCCACAGCTTGTAGAGTATGGCCCGGGACTTTGCGTGGAGTATTTCGAGGAAGACTGGCAGGAAAAGGAAAAACAATCACTTGATGAGGCAGCAGAGGTGCTTAGAGAATTTGCTGTGGAATATCCGCTTGGCATTGAGATGGGACGATTCCTCGCAGCCTCATGCGGTAAATACTACACACAGGTAAAGGACTTAAAATCGACAGGCGATGCCAATTATGCGATTCTGGATGGAGGAATCAACCACCTGAATTATTTCGGGCAGAGGATGGCAATGCAGGTGCCACCGATTAGTATATATAGAGCTGACGGTGTGGAATTAACACAATTGCCGGACATAGACTATACACTCTGCGGAAGCCTCTGTACAGTGGCAGATGTGCTGGTACGCGAGGTGAAGCTTAAGAAGCTTGAACTTGGTGATGTTCTTGAGTTCGGGCACTGTGGCGCATACTCGGTGACAGAAGCACCGGCGCTCTTTCTGTCAAGACAGCTTCCAGCTATATATGCGTATTCGAAGGAGTATGGATATGAGTGTCTTAGGGAGCATATTCCTGCGGCTGAGATAAATCTGGCCGGAAAAAAATTGTAAATAAAAGCGCCATGGTAAATTGCCATGGCGCTTTTGAATATGACATAAACAAAGCCTTTTGTGGGAAGCTAAATTATTAGCCAAGCTCCTTCTCACACATATCAAGTACAGAAGCAATGGTAGTATCCATATCATAGTACTTGTACTCGCCGAGACGGCCACCGAATATAACACCGGTCTCCTTATCGGCAAGCTCCTTGTACTTGGCATAGAGCTTTCCGTTTTTCTCATCGTTTACAGGGTAGTAAGGCTCATCGCCTGCCTTCCACTCAGAAGAGTACTCACGGCTGATAATAGTCTTTGGCAGATCATTTCCATCCTCATCCTTACCGAACTCGAACCACTTGTGCTCGATGATACGTGTCCATGGAGTCTCACGGTCAGTATAGTTGACAGCGGCATTGCCCTGGAAGTTAGGAATATCGAGGGTCTCATTCTCAAAGCGCACTGAGCGGTATTCCAAAGTACCTAGCTTAAAGCCAAAGTATGCGTCAATCGGACCTGTGTATACCACCTTGTCAGCAAGAGCATCAAGCTCAGCCTTGTGCTCAAGGTAGTCGGTATTCAATCTGACCTCAATGCCGTCGAGCAGATTTTCAACCATCTTGGTGTAGCCACCGATTGGAATACCCTGATAAAGAGCGTTGAAGTAATTGTTGTCAAAGGTAAGTCTAACAGGAAGACGCTTTATGATGAAAGCCGGAAGTTCCTTACAGTCACGACCCCACTGCTTCTCAGTATAGCCCTTCACGAGCTTCTCATAGATATCACGGCCAACAAGTGAAATAGCCTGCTCCTCGAGATTTTTTGGCTCACCGGTGATTTCCTTTTTCTGCTCCTCAATCTTTGCAGCAGCCTCCTCCGGTGTCACCACACCCCACATCTTGTTGAAGGTGTACATGTTAAATGGCATAGAGTAAAGCTCTCCCTTGTAGTTGGCTACAGGGCTGTTTGTGAAGCGGTTGAACTCAGCAAACTGTGTGATGTAGTTCCAGACCCTCTTATCATTGGTGTGGAATATGTGGGCTCCGTACATGTGTACATTGATGCCCTCCTGCTTTTCGGTGTAAACATTTCCTGCTATGTTAGGACGCTTGTCCACAACAAGCACTGATTTGCCCTTGGCCTTTGCCTCATGGGCGAAGATGGCTCCGTAGAGACCGGAACCTACTATTAAATAATCGTATTTCATTGTATTCTCCAAATTAATTTAGATAGATTTTTAAAAGAGTGATTGATTTATCAACCACTCTATTGTATAATCTACTCAAAGGTAATCGGATGTTATTCCGATTTGCCCTCAGTGATTGATTAGTATAAAGATTAGCACCCTCACTTTAGGCGGTTGGGGTGCTATTTCTTTTTGTGGTTGTCTATATACGACAATGCTGCAAAAACTACTAGTAACAATGTAAGTACTTCAATTGTATTCATAGTAACATCATCCCCCTTCTGTAAAACTAGAGGGATTTATCAGAATTAACACCCGAGCTTTTTTCGACTACCCAATGATTATATCATAGAGTATATGGGCTATCAAGGAGGCAATTAGAGAATATGAAACTACCCGGCTACTACTCCTCAGGAGAATTTGCAAAAAAAGCGCATATTACAAAAAAGACCGTCAGGTACTATGACGAGCACAATATTTTAAAACCATCCTACGTAAACGAAAACGGAGCCAGATTCTATAATGATGACGACTTTGCGCGTCTACAGCAGATACTGTTCCTCAAATATCTGGGATTTTCCCTGGATGATATCAAGGAGATGACACTCAGAAACACGGACAGCAATGTCATGTCTGAGTCGCTTCACATGCAGCTTGGCCTCGTGGAGGAGAGGATAGAGCAGATGAAGCTTATGAAATCGGCATTGCAGGAGGCTTCAGAGGTAATAGACGAGGGGCGAAGCGTGGACTGGAGCCATATGCTGGAGCTGGTCAATATAAACGAGATGGAGCAAAAGCTAAAACAGCAGTACAGGGATGCTTCAAATATATCAGCCAGAATCAATCTGCACAGGGATTTCTCAATGAATCCGGTGAGCTGGTTTAGCTGGGTATTTGATGAGTGTAGCTTTTTTGAGGGGGAAAAGGTGCTCGAGGTGGGCTGCGGTGATGCCTCTCTCTGGACACAGAACATAGACAGGATACCGGCAGATATGCAGATAACCCTGACTGATATATCGTATGGCATGGTAAGGGATGCGACGAGAAATGTAGGCGCAGATGACAAGCGCTTCACATATGAGGTGATGGATGCCCACAGGCTGTATAAGCCGGATGCATCGTATGACTGCGTGATAGCAGACCATGTACTGTTCTATTGTGACAATCTGGATGCCGTGTGCAGTGAAATCCTAAGGGTGCTAAAGCCAGGTGGCGTGTTTGTGTGCAGTACATACAGCTCACGGCATATGAAGGAAATAAACGACCTGGTGCAGCAGTTTGATGACCGTATAGAGCTGTCAGCGGAAAGGCTGTATGAGCAATTTGGTAAAGAAAATGGTGAGGCAATACTTGGAAAATACTTTGGTGAGGTAAGCTGGCATGGATACGAGGATGAGCTTGTGGTAGAAAAAGCAGAGCCTGTGATAGAGTATGTGCTCTCGTGCCACGGCAACCAGAACAGGTATATTGTGGACCGCTATAAGGAATTTGCGGCATTTGTCAGAAAGAAGACAGAGGGAGGGTTCCATATCACAAAGGATGCAGGTGTATTTATTGCACGAAAATGATTCAAAAAACAGGATATTATAAGCATATATTTTGTGAAAAATGCTAAAAATATAAAAAAGTACTTGAAGGTGCCCTTGGGGCACCTTTTATAATGCAGGTAAATGATGAATCAGGTCAGTGTATTCTACAGACCGAAAGCATCAAGTGCAGCACGTAGTTTCAGTTTGAAGGAGAACAACATGAAAGGTATTATATTAGCGGGAGGTTCAGGCACACGTCTTTACCCACTCACAATGGTAACATCAAAGCAGTTACTTCCAATTTATGACAAGCCAATGATCTACTATCCTATGTCAGTGCTTATGAATGCAGGAATCAGAGATATTCTGATCATTTCAACACCACAGGATACACCAAGATTCAAGGAGCTCTTAGGAGACGGACATCAGTTTGGTGTCAACCTCACCTACGAGGTACAGCCTAGCCCGGACGGACTTGCACAGGCATTCGTTATCGGTGAGAAATTTATCGGTGATGATACAGTAGCCATGGTTCTCGGAGACAACATCTTCGCAGGACACGGACTCAATAAGAGACTCAAGGCCGCAGTTGAAAACGCAGAGAGTGGTAAGGGCGCCACAGTATTCGGATACTATGTAGATGACCCTGAGAGATTCGGTATCGTAGAGTTCGATAAAGAGGGAAAGGCTATTTCAATCGAGGAAAAGCCGGAGCATCCAAAGAGTAATTACTGTGTCACAGGTCTTTATTTCTACGACAACAACGTAGTAGAGTACGCAAAGAACCTTAAGCCATCAGCCAGAGGAGAGCTTGAGATAACAGACCTTAACAGAATCTATCTCGAGAAAAAGGCACTCAATGTAGAGCTTTTAGGACAGGGCTTCACATGGCTTGACACAGGAACACATGAGAGTCTTGTAGATGCCACAAACTTTGTCAAGACAGTCGAGACACATCAGCACCGCAAGATAGCATGTCTTGAGGAAATCGCTTACTTAAACGGCTGGATTACAAAGGATGAAGTATTAAAGACATATGAGCTCGTAAAGAAGAACCAGTATGGACAGTACTTAAAGGATGTACTTGATGGAAAATACCGCGAGCAACTGTACTAATTATAGTAAAATCGACATTGCGTTAGTTAGCTGGTAGATTAAGTTAATAGAAATAATTTAAATCTCGCTTGCAAAAAGCGGGAATCAGGAGGAAATCAAAATGACAATTATCGTAACAGGTGGAGCAGGATTTATCGGAAGCAACTTCGTATTTCACATGCTTAACAAATATCCGGATTACCGTATCGTATGCTTAGACTGTCTCACATATGCAGGAAATCTCTCAACACTTGAGCCTGTAATGGACAATCCAAACTTCCGTTTCGTAAAGGAGAGCATCACAGACCGTGACGCCGTATACAAATTATTTGAGGAAGAGCATCCTGATATGGTTGTAAACTTCGCAGCAGAGTCACACGTTGACCGTTCAATCGAAAACCCACAGGTATTCCTTGATACAAATATCATCGGAACATCAGTGCTTATGGACGCATGCCGCAAGTATGGTATTAAAAGATATCATCAGGTATCAACAGATGAGGTATACGGAGATCTGCCACTTGACCGCCCTGACCTTTTCTTCCATGAGGATACACCAATCCATACATCAAGCCCATATTCATCATCAAAGGCAGCAGCAGACTTACTCGTGCTTGCTTACCACCGCACATATGGACTTCCTGTAACAATCAGCCGTTGCTCAAACAACTACGGACCATACCATTTCCCGGAGAAGCTTATCCCACTTATGATTGCAAATGCACTTAATGATAAGCCACTCCCGGTATACGGAACAGGCGAGAACGTGCGTGACTGGCTCTATGTAGAGGATCACTGCAAGGCAATCGACCTTATCATCCACAACGGACGTGTAGGAGAGGTTTACAACGTAGGTGGACACAATGAGAAGACAAACCTTGAAATCGTAAAGATTATCTGTAAGGAGCTCAACAAGCCTGAGAGCCTTATCACATTCGTAGGAGACCGTAAGGGCCATGATATGCGTTACGCAATCGACCCAACAAAGATCCACAATGAGCTCGGATGGCTTCCTGAGACCAAGTTTGAGGACGGAATCAAGAAGACAATCAAATGGTACCTTGACAATCGTGAGTGGTGGGAGACAATCATCAGTGGAGAGTACCAGAACTACTATGAGAAGATGTACGCGAATAGATAGTTATTATCGTTTGTCTGGTGGTTTTGCGCATATATGGTGATGTTAGTCACGATAATAATTAAGCATAAAGGAGACCCGAAATGAAAGTATTTGTTACAGGAGTTGCAGGTCAGCTCGGACACGACGTAATGAACGACCTTGCAGCACGCGGTTACGAAGGAATCGGAACAGATATAGCACCACAGTACAGCGGAGCAGATGATGGCACATCAGTTACAACTATGCCGTATGTATCACTTGACATCACAGACCGTGATGCAGTGGAAAAAACAATTACAGAGCTTAAGCCTGACGTGGTAGTACACTGTGCAGCATGGACAGCAGTAGATCTGGCCGAGGATGATGATAAAAAAGCAAAGGTGCATGCAATCAACGCAGATGGCACTCAGAATATAGCAGATGCCTGCAAGAAGATAGATGCCAAGATGGTATATATCAGCACAGACTATGTATTTGACGGACAGGGCACCACACCATGGCAGCCTGACTGCAAGGACTATGCACCGCTCAACGTATACGGACAGACAAAGCTCGATGGAGAGCTTGCAGTGGCAAATACTCTTGAGAAGTACTTTATCGTGCGTATAGCATGGGTATTTGGAGTGAACGGCAAGAACTTCATCAAGACAATGCTGAATGTCGGCAAGACACATGACAGGCTCACAGTAGTAAGTGACCAGATTGGTACACCGACATACACACTCGACCTTTCAAGACTGCTCGTAGATATGATAGAGACTGATAAATACGGTTACTATCATGCTACAAACGAGGGCGGATATATCAGCTGGTATGATTTCACAAAGGAAATTTTTAAGCAGGCAGTGGAGCTTGGGCATACAGAGTATTCTGAGGACAGACTCACAGTCGCACCTGTTACAACAGCAGAGTATGGTGTGTCGAAGGCAGCACGTCCGTTTAACAGCAGACTGGACAAGAGCAAGCTTGTGGAGAATGGATTTAAGCCGCTTCCTACATGGCAGGATGCGCTGCACAGATATTTGCAGGAGATTAACTTTTAGAAAGGACATAGAAATCATGGGACAGATTAAAGTACAGAAAAACGTAGGTGGAATCGAAGGACTTTGCATTATCGAGCCTACAGTACACGGAGACAACCGTGGATACTTTATGGAGACATACAATTCAAAGGACATGCAGGAGGCAGGCATTGACAGAGTATTTGTACAGGATAATCAGTCTTGCTCCACAAAGGGAGTGCTCCGCGGACTCCATTTCCAGAAGGAATACCCACAGGCAAAGCTTGTGCGTGCAGTAAAAGGCTCAGTATTTGATGTGGCTGTAGACTTAAGAAGCGATTCAAAGACATATGGCAAGTGGTTTGGAGTAGAGCTCACGGAAGAGAACAAGAAGCAGTTCCTTATACCGGAGGGCTTTGCACACGGATTTTTAGTACTCTCAGATGTAGCAGAGTTCTGCTACAAGGTAACAGATTTCTGGCACCTTGGAGACGAGAGCGGACTTGCATGGAATGATCCGGCAATCGGCATCGAGTGGCCACAGCTTGTCGGAGAGTATCCGGGAAGCGCCGACGGAAGCGGATACACACTTGAGGATGGCACACCAATCAATTTAAGTGATAAGGATCAGAAGTGGGAGACACTGGAGAATACATTTAAGTTTTAATTGATATGATATATCATAATATTATAGCTTTCGACATTAATTGTCGGAAGCTATTTACGTTATAAAAGTCTTGACCTTAATCACTAATAGTTGTAAACTAAACAAAAAATTAATTGAGGAAAATATATGAAGTTAAAGCAAAGTAAAGTATTTAAGGCTGGCATAGGATATACTATAGGAAATGTCATGGTTAAAGGTATAAATTTTTTGGCTATTCCTATATTTAGTAGATTGTTAACTACGGAAGAGATGGGGTTGTATACGGTTTTTGCCGCATATGAAGCAGTCTTGTTCGTTTTTATTGGAATGGCTCTGCATAGCTCAATAAGAAGCGCAAAATATGAGTTTGAGGGTAAAATTGATGATTTTACATCATCAATTATGGGAATATATTGGATAAATTTAATAGTTGCCTTGTTTATTTCTATTG
>OHKA01000508.1_pt1 | contig 14948 bp, 10 predicted proteins | sample 1568751 | NCBI WGS metagenome assembly OHKA01 (sample SAMEA3879525, study PRJEB24766) | human gut metagenome | biome: human-associated habitat; feature: feces | place: USA | collected 1985/1987 | reverse complement strand
CGGAGGGGTCGGCTCCGGCATCGTCCCGCGCCCGGCGGCAGGCCGCGGCGAAGGGCGCCGTCCGGAGGACAGACTCGTTTAGGGCCTGCGTCGGACGGTCAAGACAAAGTTACCTTTATTTTATGAATTTTCCAGCGTACATATCGAACTATATAGAACTATATAGGTCTATATAAAACTGATTTCCAGAAAAATAAAAAACACGCCCAAACCCCGGATTATATAGACTCCGGACATGTCACAACCCTGTTTTCGAGACCTGTTCCTCGAAATTGTCACGGTCGAGAGCCGCATTGCGCAGCTTGGTGCGGTAGGTATAGACCGTCGCCGAGGCGCAGTTGAGCAGCGAGGCGATATGCCCGCTGTCGGTAATCCCCAGCCGGATGGCGGCCAGAATGCGCAGCTCGGTAGTCAGCGACGAATCGGAGCGCGGCGTAAACCGGAACTCAGGTTGCAGCAGTTCGTTGACCTGCCCGATAAAGTTGGGGAAGATATCCAGAAAGGAGCTGTCGAACGACTGGTAGAATTTCTGGTACTCGCCGTCGATCACCTGTGACGAATTGAGACGCCGCACGACTTCGTCGGCGCCCTTGGTCTTGGCGATGCGGCACACTTCGCGGCGGAAGGCGTCTATCTGCTTGATATAATGGACCGAAAGGTCGATATAATGGCAGACGTAGCGGTCCTTGATGCGGTTGGAATCGACCAGCGCGTTGTTGATGTCGCGGATATGGTCGTTCTTTTTCAGCAGTTCGTCGTGCTTCTCGCGCAGCAGGTCGCTCATCCGGATCAGCTGTTCGTGACTGCCTTGCAGACGGCGGTGCTGCCAAAGGACGAACCACAGGATCGCGATCAGCACGATCAGGAAAATCCCGGCCAGCCAGATCGTGCGGGACATCAGCTTCTGCTGCTGGGCGATATTCGAAATCACGGCCTCGTTGATCTTCACCACCGCCGAAGAGGAGTTGGGAATCCGCGTCACCGATTTGCAGCGGATCGCGTCGTCGAAGGTCGAACCCATGTAGGCTGTCGCCCGGTCGTAATCCTTGCGGTCGAAAAGTTCGAGGGCCAGATCGTACAGCGACGAATAGGAGCGGGTGCCGGCGCGCAGGTCGGATATGGAGGACTCGGCCAGATAATAGAGCATCCGGTCCTCATCGCCCTGCCCCTTGGCGATATGCGCCATCGAATAGTAGACGAGGGCGAAATTCTGGTGGCTCAGGTTTTTGGCCGTCAGCGGTTCGAGCAGCTGCAGAGCCTCGTCGTAGCGACCCGTTTCGCTGAGCCGCGCGGCGGCCATGCGCGTACGGGTCTGGTCGCTGCAACCCGGCACCGAGAGCTTCCTGATATGGGAAAGCGTATCGCCCCACGCCCTCTTTTGAAGAGAATCCGCGGCTTCGTCGTAGCGGCGCGAAGCCACCGAACTGTAGCGCGAATGCCAAGCCCTGTATTCGCCGGGCGTCATACCGGCCGTATCGATCTTCCGGAAAAGCTCCTCGGCCAGACTGACCTGCCCCCGCCCCAGCCAGACGTCGATGTCGCCCAGCAGGGCGAAGCGGCGCACGTGCCGCGACCCGGTCCGCTCGGCCAGCCGGTAGAGCCGTTCGACATAATAAGCCGAAGAATCGAGGTGGAAAGTCACGTAAATCTGCGCGACGGCAAAGAGCCGTTCGGCACGCTCCAAAGGCGGCAGTCCGTCGTCGATCCGGCTGCGCAGCGCGTCGGCCTGCTCCTGCCGCCACTGCTGGTAGCGGGGCTTGTTGGAGAGTTCCGCGTGAGCCGTTCCAATGCCGCCTCGGTCTGCAGCGAATACTCCGGACGGTCGGCACACCCCGGCAAAAGAGTGCACGCCAGCACGGTCCACAAGAATCCGAAGGAGAAAAGAAAGTTCCGAGGTTGCATCGTCGTAATTTTGGATTGAACAAAATTAAAACAAATGCCCGGCATTACAAACTTTCCAAATTATTTTATTCCGCAGTCCGGGAAATCCGCGGTCCGGGAAATCTCAGATCCTACCATGGAAACTCTCCGCGCGGCGGCTTCCGGAGCGGGTGCAAAACGGAAAGTGAGCCGGACCGTCCGTCTCACTTTCTGTCATAAAGACTCCCGTAAAAATTCGGGTGCGACGCACTACAGCCCCTCCGACCCGATTCTGCCGAGCAGTTTCGCCGGGTAGTTCGTACATACGGCCTTCATCTTGGGGTAATATTTCAGGACGTAGGTCATTTCGGGGTCCGTATCGGCATTGTAGACGCTCAGCGCGACACCGGCGTCGAGGTAGCTCTGCAGCGGGTACTTCGGATTCGAAACTTCGGCGCCGCCGGCAAAGAAGTTCGAGTAGTCGAGGTTCGCCCACGGATCGAGATAGGACTTATAGGCCGAAGGCGCCGAGTAGCTCATCCAGCCGACCTTGATGCCGGCCAGCTGGGCCGCGGAATAACATCCCGCCCAGATGGCGGCATTGCCCGAAACGATGAACTCGCAGAAATGCTGGGCCTTCTTCTCCCTGATGATCTCGCAGGCCCGCGAGCAGGCCTTGACCGACTCGGCCGTGTTGGAGGTCGCTCCGTTTCACGTCGAGCCAGAGCCGCGTCGTTCCGGCATGGAGCGCCACGTCGATAAACTCCTCCAACGTCGGCAGCAGCTCGCCGTTGGAGAGCTTGCCCGCGGCACGCAGTTCGTCGAGCGTGTGTTCCCACGGCTTGAGGTTGTTCACATAACAGCCGTTGGCGGCATGCGCGACGACGACGTTGTTGTCGGCAGTCCAGTAAATATCGCACTCCGAGGCGTAACACCCCAGACTGATGGCGTAACTGAGCGAAGCGATCGAGTTGTCGGGATATTTGGCGGTCCCGGCCTCGGCCGAGCCGCCGCGGTGGGCGACGACCTTGTTGTTCACCTTTTCGGGAACGGGAATTTCATCGCCGCCGCCGTTATCCGAACCGCCGTCGGGATCGTACACGGGATATTCGACCGGGTACAGGTAATCGTCGTCGCAGCCTGCCAGCGAAAGGGAAGCGCCCATCGCAAACAGCAGGAGCAGTTTCAGTACTTTCATAATTCAGATTCGTTGTTAAGATCCGGCCGCAGGGCGGGTATGCCCCGCAGCCGGTCGGTCCTTAAAAATTCTCGTAATTCTTGACGCAGCGGAACGACGCCGAGCAGTCGCCGATATTATAGGTGGTGCTGACGGTCAGGTCCGCGGCATTGTTGGTCAGCGCATTGATACGCCAGCACTGGTAGACGCCGCTGCTCAAACCGCCCGGATGGCAGATGAACATCTCGCCGCGGGAAGCATAATACTGATACCCGGACTTGAACAGCCGGCGGCCCTGCGGGAAGAAGTCGAATCCGAACGCATCGGCGGCCGCGTGGCGCGTCGGCGCCGCACTCCACCCTTCGGCCGAACGCAGCACATCGGGCACGCTCCACTTTCCGATCATGGCGCTGAGCGGATTCGGCGTCACGCCCTTGGCTGCGGCCGCAGCGCAGAGCATGTCGTAGAAGTCCTGCACGTTGGCTACATGCCAGCCGTAGGGACAGATGCCCTGAATCTGCATCGAAAGACTCGGCGTATTCTCGAAATCGGCAGAGGCAAGCGACTTCACGCTGCTCACGGGGATATCGTTGCCGACGGCATCGACGAACGTACTGCCGGGACGGTACTGCGCCGGCCAGTCCGTAAGCAGGCGCGCCAGCTCAACGGCGGCCTTCGGGGTGCCCGTCAGGAACTCGGTCAGCGTATAGATGCGGCCGTATTTGGCGGACATCTCCACTTCGCCCTGCGCCTTGCCGCCGCTCTCGACTTCGTCGTAATCGCTCACACGGACCGTCTCGTAGCTGCTGACGTTCGACGTATAGCCGCCGACGTTGTTCGCATCGGAGACCATGCGGCTGCCGAGCTTGATGCCGCCGATATTCTCGCCGCCGTTCCAGTCGAGACCCGCGCGCATCCAGACCTTGGTGCGGCCGTTGGCCGTGTAGGTCGAGGTCGCGTATTTCGCCACTTCACTGTCGGGCAGGCAGTTGGGAGTCGTGATGCGCTCGATCGAATAGGTCTTCTCGTTCAGGTTGAGCGTAACGATCCGCAGTCCGGCCACATCGACCGTCAGGTCGGTTTCGGCTGCCGAGAGATTGCCGGCGCCGTCGAGGTGGTAGGTATCGCCTTCGGTAGTGTAAACCGAGAAACGTCCGTTCTTGACATAGACGCTGTCCACATACACCCGGTCGGAAAGTTTGGTCATCTGACCCCACTTCTCGCGGGTCGGGTACTTGGGCACGCCGCTGCCGTAGAGGTAGCAGTAGACGTCCTTGCGCAGCTGGGTGACGGGAATGACCGTCCGGGCTTCGCTCGTGTCGGGCGTGCCGGCCGTGACGGTGATTTCGGCCGTGCGGTCCGCCGTATTGTCGCCGTATTCGGTGCAGGTCACCGTTATCGTGCCGTCGCCGTTATCGACGACCGTACACCAGTCGGAATCGGACACGGCCGCAAAGGTATCCATATTGGTGTCGATCGCAACGGCAGCGGGCTGCGGATTCTCGGCCATGAAGGTCAGCGATTCGGGCGCGGCCTTCACATAGGCGTCGGCATAGATGCCCTTCTGCACGACCGGGACTTCCAGCACCGTGCCGTCGGATGCCGTGATCGTAAGTGTCGTCTGACGTTTGTAAGCCGTATTTTCGAGGAAGACGAGGACAACGGCGTCCTCATAAACGGTTCCCGTGCTTTCGCCGGGGACCTTTTCCCGGACCGCGGTCACCCATGCGGACTGGACCGAACAGGACCAGTCCAGATTCCGCTTCGATTTCGGCGCGAGCGTGACGACCACATTCTGGGTCGCGGCGGCGCTGCCGACCGAGACCGTCGAGGGATAGATGCTGATGAGCGTCGCCGTCGAAAGCAGGTCATCGTCGGTATCGGTCGAATAACAGCCCGCAAGCAGCATGGCTGCGGAAAGCAGCGCCGCCGTATATAGCATTCGTAATGTTTTCATTCTGAGTCAGCTTTTTTCATTAAACAATACACCGTTACGACCAGCCCTGTGTCTGCGTGATCTTGTTGTTCTTGTTCATCGCCTTCTTCGACACGGGCATCAGCAGCTGGTTGGGGCGCGACGTGTCGATGCCGCACTGTCCCAGCCCGTCCACATAGCGGTAGGGGTTGTAATCATGGATCGCCCCCAGACGGATCAGCGTGAAATAGACGTTGCCCTCTTCGGCGAACTCCTTGAGGTTCTCGTCCACGAGCGCCTGCCGGACGGCTGCGGCCGAGGAGTCGGTATAGAAATTCGCTTTGCCGTAGGCGCGCTGCGCCAGCGTATTGAGGGCCGTGAGCGCTCCCGAATAGTCCTTCCGGTGGTAGCGCAGTTCGGCCAGCATGGTGTAATACTGCGCATAGCGGTAGAGGATGAAATCCTGCTCCCAGACTATCGTGCCCGTAGAGATATTGCCGATGAGCTTGTTGGGCCACTGGATGACTTCGTACATATCGCTGACGCCCGTGCGCTCCATGTAGGTCACATCGGTCCGCTGGTCGCCCAGCTCCTTGCTCCGCTTGAGGAACCCGATGAAGTCGTCCGAGTAGAGGAACCACTGGTTCGAACTGACGGGCACCCCGTCGGGAGCGTTGCGGTACTCGGCCTTGATCTGGGTGCTGCCCCAGATGAAGTAGGAGAAGTAGCTGCCCGACGTATACTCGCCGTTCTCCAGATGCAGGGCGAAAGCGATCTCCCTGTTCTTCTTGTTCGAGATGCTGAACACGTCGGCGAACCGGTCGAGCAGGCCGGCCGACTGCACCGCGCCCAAAGCCGTCTCGGCCATGGTCAGGTAGCCGTCGCCGCCGCCCGCCGCATACATCCAGAGCGCGAAGTCGGCACGGAGCAGATTGACGTTGTCGGCCGTCGCATAGTAGCAGCCCTTCGCATTGGTCCTGATATACCCCGCCGCAGCGTTCAGGTCGTCTTCGATCCGGGCATAGACCTCGGCGACCGGATGGCGCGAGGGATAGATCGCCTCGCCGGTTCCCTCGGTCGGAGTCGTAATCACCGGAGCGTCGCCCCACACGCGGGCGATCCAGAAGTAGCAGTACGCCCGGATGAAACGGGCGTTGCCCAGACAGTAGTTCATATTGTCCTCGGACATGCCGATTCCGGGAGCGTATTTGAGCACCTGATTGCACTGGTCGATGGTGGTGTAAAGATAGCTCCAGTCGGTCGAGGCATCGGAGGCGCTGAGGGTGTTGAGCATGACGTCCAGCATGTCGTTGTCGCACAGCGAGCGGCCGGTGCCCTTGCCCCACATGGCCGGGCCGACGCGCAGTTCGCCCCAGAAGAAAGGATTGGCCTTGCTTTGGGCGAACGCCTGCCGCAGGCGGTAGTAGATGCCGGTAGTGGCGGTGAGGGCGTCGCTCTCGCTGGTCCACATGTTGGTGGTGTTGAGCTTGTCGGACTGCGTGACGTCGAGTTCCCCGTGACAGGAAGTGCTCAGCGCAACCGAGGCGGCCCCCAGAACAGAAAGGATTATTCCATATATTTTCATAGCATTCTTGTTTTTAGATCACCGAATCATCCGCATTCTCAGAAGGTCGCCTTGAGGCCGAAGAGCACCTTGCGCGTCGGAGGATAGTTGTTGAACGAAGTGGCGCTCGAACTGGTAACGCTGTACATGCCCGTCGAGCTGCCGACCGAGGCAGATTCGGGCGAAATACCCTTGACGCCGGTCCAGTAGCAGAGCGTGTTGCCCGACACGGAAACGGTCAGACGGCCCAGACCGACCTTGCGGATCCAGCGCAGCGGGAGATCGTAGGAGAGCGTCACGTCGCGCAGGCAGAGGTAATCGGCCTTCTGCACGTTGATATTCGAAATGCGCGAGTAGTTGCGGTTGCCGCCGTCGGCGTCGTTGGGAGTCAGGCGGGCGAACTTGGTGTCGTCGCCGGGCTTCTGCCATGTATTCAGGGCATCGTAGACCAGATTCCAGTTGCAGTTGCCCATCGAGGTCTGGAAGCAGCGCGTATACTGGTAGTTGTAGATCGAATGTCCCAGCGCATAGTCGAGGTAGACCGAAAGGGTCAGGTTCTTGAATTTGAAGGTATTGTTCATACCGCCCGTCGAATGGGGCACGACATTGCCCAGCAGGAACATGTCCTCGCCGTTGATCTGCTCGCGGCCGTCGGCCGTAAGCGCCGACCCCGCGCGGTTTTTCCACTCGTAGTCGCCCACGTCCTTGCGTCCGGCGATCGACAGGCCGTCCGAACGGCGGTAGCCGTGCGAGTTGGAGTCGTAAAGCACGGCGTCGGCCTGCGCCTCGGATTCGATGATATGGGAGGTCTTGTAGCCGTAGATGCGTCCCAGCGGCTCGCCGACGGCCGTGCCGCCGAAACGGAATCCCGTCTCCGACATCGTGTACCCGCCGATACGCCATGCATCCTTGCCGTCGACGTCCTTGTACCTGTACTCGTCGGGGAGCGACAACACCTTGTTCATGTTGAACGAGTAGGTGAAGTCGGTCGTCCAGCTGAAGTTCTTGGTGCTGACGTTCACCGACGAAATTTCGAATTCGAGCCCGTAGAAGCGGATCGAACCGACGTTCTGCATGGCCGAGCCGTATCCCGACGTATCGGGCAGCGAGACGTCGAAGAGCAGGTCTTCCGACTTCTTGCTGTAATAGTCGGCGGCCACGCGCAGGCGGTTGTTGAAGAACGCCATGTCGAGACCGATGTCGAACTGCTTGGTCTTCTCCCACGTCAGGCCGAGGTTGGGCAGCGTCGAAGCGAGCGTAGCGCCCGAACCGGCATAGATGCCCGTCACGCTGTAGGCGCCGAGCGTGTCGTAATAATCGACGTTGTTGTTACCCGTCAGACCGTAGCTCAGGCGGAGTTTCAGCTGGTTGAACTTCTCGACGTTCCAGAACTTCTCCTCGGAAACGACCCAGCCGGCCGAAACAGCGGGGAAATAGCCCCAGCGGTTATCCTTGGCGAAGAGCGACGAACCGTCGGCGCGCATGGTGAAGCCCAGCATGTATTTCTCCTTGTAGTTGTAGTTCAGACGTCCGAAATAGGAGATCTGGCACCACGGCGTCTGGGTGTCGGTCCATGCGGTAGGCGTGGTGCCCGCCCCCAGCGTCGGGGTCTTGTCGGACTCGGCGCCCTGCACGGTCATCGACATGCCGTTGATCTTGCGCTTGAGGAAGTCGTATCCGGCCATGGCGCTGAGATTGTGGTCGCCGAAGGATTTGTTGTAATCGACGTGCGCCTGAAAACTCAGGCGGTTGGTCTGCGACCACCCTTCGTAGGTCTGGCGGGTCTGGCTGATGGCGTTGCCGGCCAGATACTGGTAGCTGTTCTTGTAGGAGTTGTGGTTGGCGATCTGGGCGAAAGCCGACAGGCCGTCGACAATGTCCCACTTGAGGTTGAAGTTGGCCGTGGAGCGGCGGGTCACATAGTTGTTGGTATAGTAGCGGTCGAACCATGCCGCCGAGATGGTCGTACTGTTGGTGCCCTGACCGGGCTGGCCGTCTTCGAGGTAGTCGCGGTGGGTGGCGGGCATGAACATGCCGCGGCCCAGAATCGTCCAGTAGTTGCCGATGCCGCTCGAAGGGATCTCGTTGCCGCTGGTCTCCGAGTAGTCGAAGGTCGTACCGGCCGTAAGGCTCTTGGTGATCTTGAAGGAGGTGTTGCCGTGGAACGTAAAGCGGGAGAAATCGGTGTTGATGCCGATGCCGCCGTCTTTCATGTAGCTGGCCGAAGCGGCGTAGGTCACCTTGTCGCTGCCGCCGTTCACGCCGAGGTAGTACTGCATCCAGTAGGAGTCGTCGAACCACTGGCTCTGCTGGTCGTTATCCTGAAAAACGATGATCTTCGACGGATCGACCGGATCGACCACCGAACTCCAGCCGCGGGGCACGCTTTCGCCCTCCTGCAGGTAGCGGGTCGTCCAGATCGACGAATCGCCGTTGCCGATACCGGCCGAGTTGGCGCCCGTCAGCACCTGCTGTCCGTAGGTATATCCGGGGCAGTCGTTCAGCGCGCGGCGCATGGTGACGACATAGTCGCGGGCGTCCATCAGGTCGAATTTCGTCGCGGGCGAGGTCCATGCGGCCTGCGCCTCGAACGTAATCTGGGGCCCCTTGGCGCGGTTACCCTTCTTGGTGGTCACCAGAATCACGCCGTTCGACGCGCTGGCTCCGTAAATACCCGCCGAAGCGGCGTCCTTCAGGATCTCGATCGACTCGATGTCGTTCGTATTGAGTCCGGTCATCTCGCGGCGAACGCCGTCCACGATGATGATCGGCGCATTGGACTGGTTGATTGACGAACCGCCGCGGATCAGGAACACCGGATCGCTGCCCGGCTGGTTGTTGGCCGTCGAGATGCGTACGCCCGGAACCTTGCCTTTCAGGGCATCGCCGATCGAATTGACCGGAACGCCTTCCAGATCGGCGCCGCTCACCTTCGAGACGGCGCTGGTCAGCGTGCGGCGCGACTGGGTGCCGTAACCGATGACCACCACGTCGTCCAGCACGTTGTTGTCCTCGGCGAGCCGCACGTCGATCTGCGTCCGGTTGCCGACCGCGATCTCCTGAGGCTGATAGCCCAGATAATTGAATACCAGCACCGAACCCGGACCGGGAACGACGATTTCGTAATTGCCCTCCACGTCGGACGAAACGCCCGTCTGGGTGCCTTTGACCATGACCGTCGCACCGACGATCGACTCGCCGGCGCCGGCGGTTATCCGGCCCCTGACGGTCAGCCTACGACCGGAATCCGATTGGGGGGGGGAGTTTTGCCGGGTCAGGATCACGACGCCGTCGACGACCTGCCACGCGATGCCTTTGTCGGCGAACAGCGGACCGAGAACGGCATCGACAGCGCCGCCGTCCACACGGATTTCCACATTGCCGAGCGGCATGACGCCGACCGACGATTCGTACGAAAATGCAATTCCGGTTTGCCGGGTCACCGCATCGACCGCTTCCTTGACGGTTGCATTTCGCAGGGACAGGGTGACATTGTAGTGTTGTGCATACAGCTCTTCAGCCGCCGACAACGTAAAGACGTTGCACAGCAACAGCATCAACATACAGCATCCCGTCCGAAAAACAGATAAATTTTTCTTCATGATTAGGACTGTAAAGTTTTAAACTGATCGAGGAAAGCAGCAGCACCGGGCCCGGATGTGCCAACATGATTCGGATGAATGGAATCAGGGTTTAGTTCATAGGCAGTTGAAAATTTAGGTTTCTATTCAGCTATTCGGTTTAAGTCGTTTCTTGTTTCTATTCCGCGCCGGCCGCCGGAGCGGGACGGCATTTCACGCCCGACATCTTCTCGATGATGTCCAGCACGTCATCGAGCGTATTGGACTTCAGGAAGTTGAAGTTATACAGCCGGTCGTCGTCGAGAGGCGCGACGGTCTCTATATCGACGCTGTAGATCTCCTCCACCTTGCGGATGATCTCGGCCACACGGACATCGGACATCGAGATCATGCCGTACTTGAGCAGCATCAGATACTCCACGTTGACCTCGGAGATGGAGATGTCGTGCGAAGCGGACGAATAGTAGATCTTCTGTCCCGGCTGCATGGTAATCATATTGTCGTTGTCGCCGAACTGGAGTTTGACCACGCCGCGTTCGAGCACGACCTCCGTATCGTCCGTATCCTTATACATCTTGACGTTGAACGAAGTGCCGACGACCTTGACCACCACCGTATTGGTCTTCACGAAAAACGGATGATCCCTGTCGGAAGCCACGTCGAAAAAGGCCTCTCCGTCGAGTTTCACCGTGCGGTCGTGCGGACTGAACGTCTTGCCGTAGCTCAGGGTCGATCCCTGCGCCAGCCAGACCTGCGTTCCGTCCAGCAGCCGGAGGGATTCGGGTTTGCGGCCGGTATTGGTGAACGTATAGTACGATTCCATGGCCGCCTTGTGCATGTCGTGGCCGACGAGGTAGCCGCCCACGACGAGCGCCACGCCCAGCATGGCGGCGGCGCTCCAACCCGCCCAGCGTATGATCCGCGCACGCTTGGAGCGGTGCGGCGACGCATCCGCGTCGATGCGGGCGTGCAGCGCCTTGAGCGATTTGAGGATCCGCTGCGGATCGTTCTCGACGGAATTCCGGTCGCGCACGCTCCACAAAGCCCGGATTTCGCAAAACTCGGCTTTGTTGGCTTCGGACTCGGAAATCCAGCTCAGAACGTCCTGTTCTTCGGCCGGAGTCGCGTTTCCCTCCAAATACTTATAAATAAGTTCGTTTTTCAAAATAATATTGGTTTAAGATTAGACTTCGGTTATACATGCGCTCCGGCCTTGGTCGCTCCGTATAACGGCAGTCAGCATCTTGCTCTCTACCAATAATACAAAGCTGGGCAACCCACCCCCTAATCCGAATGCGAAAAAATTTTGCAGAAAAAGACCCGATCCGGCTTACGCCCGACCGGAAGTCAGAGCAGTTTGTCGCGCAGATTCTTCAGCGCCAGATACATATGATTCTCGACCGTGCTGACCGTCAGCCCCAGCCGCTCGCCGATCTCCTTGTTCGACATGTTCTCGAAAAAGCGCATGCGGAAAATCTCCCGCCGCTTGTCGGGCAGCTCGTCCACCGCCTGCCGCAGCTGCTGCCGGATGTCGTTGTCATAGATTTTGGCAAGGATCGGATTCTTGTCCGGATCGTAATAATCGAACACCATCCGGTCGATCTGCGAACCGTACCACGAGCGGTACTCCGTGTCGCGCTTGTGCTTCCAGATGTAGTTGATCGCCCGGTTGTAGACAGCCTTCAGCAGGTACTTGTACAACGGATCGTCCGTGGAAATCCGGTGGCGGTTTTTCCAGATATTGAAAAACACGTCCTGCACCACGTCTTCGGCCCACTGATCCCGGAGAAACATCCGGGCATACGACAGCATGGCCGGATAATACGCCAGATACAGCTCGTCGAAAGAGTCTGCATTCATCAATTGTTTGTCTAAATCGCTCATCGCCTGTTTTTGATTTTCGCGGAAAGATTCTTATCCCCTGAAATATTCATCGATTTTATTCGGATTTTCCGGATGCGAGACAGCGGTCGGGATATATTTCCACGATCGCAAAAATAGAAAATTATATTTAAAAGCAAGCCCTCTCCCGGCCGCGGAGAAACCGCCGCCGCAAAAAGCGCCCGCGAGACACAGCCGATAAAGCACTCAGGACAAAGCATTTACCCAACTCCTCCTAATTCGTCCGCCGTACGGGCTTTTAGCGATTTATTCATGGAACCGCAACAGCCGGAAAGCTCCCCGCGCCGATCGTCGCCGCCTTTCCGCATCCGGATTGCACTCCGTACGCCATGAAAAAAGGGTCGCGCGGCGCAAGGCCGCACAACCCCGTATACCGGGCGTCACAGAAGCCGGAAACCGGCCGCCGGAATGCAGATTACCGCCCCGTCACGCGCATATACTTGGCAAGCGCCGTGCGGTAGGAGGCGCAGGCCGAAGTGAGGTCGTTGCGGCTCTGCGTGTAAAGCGTCTCGGCGTCGAGCAGGTCGGTGAGCGGCGCGGTTCCCGCCTTGTAAAAGTTCCGGTTCTGACGCAGATTCTCGGCCGAGGACTCCACCGAACGCCGCATGAGCAGGATCTGCGCATAGGACTCCTGCACTTCGCTCCACGTCCGTTCGATCTCCACGGCAAGCATCTCCCGCGCCTGCAGTCGGTCGTTTTCGGCCTGCTGCTCCCTGATGCGGGCCTTTTTCAGCGCATGGGCCCCGCCCCACCACTCCGAAACAGGCACCGAAACCTGCGCGAAGACCATTCCGTCGTCCACGCTCTTGTCCGTCACATTGTAGTAGAGATACCCCGCGCCTATGCCTACCGTCGGCAGACGTTTGCCGCGCTCCATGCGTTTCTCATACTTCCGGGCTTCGACGTTCTTCTCCGCAAGCAGGTATTCGGCCCTGCGGTCGAGCGCCTCCTCGACCGGAACATAGTAGGCGGCGGGAGCCTCCGGTTCGCCGAACGCGGCATTCGCCACGTCGAATCCGCGCCAATCGACGCCGATATGCTGGGCCAGCAGCATTTTCGACACCTTCAGTCCGTTTTCGACCTTCAGGCGGTTCGACGCGATCTCCTGCTGCCGCAGCTCCACGCGCAGCAGGTCGTTGTTGGTCACCAGCCCGGCCTTCACCGAGAGTTCGACCTGACGGCGTATCTCGGCCAGCTGCCGCTCCACGGCATCGAGGGTCGAAAGGTTGTCACGGAGCGACACGACCTGCCAGAAACAGGCATCGGTCCGCTCGCGCACCTCGGCTTCGGTCTGCTGCAGCTGCAACCGTCCGACCTCCTCGCCCAGCCGGGCGAGCTTGTTGCCGGTGACGATCTTCAGTCCGGCGAACAGGGGCTGAACGGCCGTGACGGAGCCGACGATGCCGCGCTTGACCATCGAAACAGGCAGCGTCCCCATCTGCGGAACGGCGAAATCGGCCTGCACCAGTCCGTGCTGCGCCTGAAAGAGGCCGCCCGATGCGGAAATCTGCGGAAAGTAATTGGTGAACGCTTCGCGGTGCGTCTGCGACGCGGCGTCAAGGTCCAGCCTGCTGTTGCGGAGCGTGCGGTTGTGTTCGACGGCGGCAGCGCGGCACTCTTCGAGCGTTAGCGTCTGGGCCGCGGCAGGAGCCGCCGCAACGCATAAGAACAGAAATACTACGGCTTTTTTCATCACTTGTAGATTTTGGAATAGAGCACCGGAAGTATCGTAACGACGAGGATCAGCGAACCGATGCCTCCGGCAAAGATCGTAATACCCACGGAGGAAGATCGGCACCATACGCCGCTTGCCGGCGTCATAGGCCGCCAGACGCCCCGACCAGTGGCATACCTTGCGTTTGTCTTCGGCATGCTGGTACATCAGAATCACGTTGCGGACGATCATGCCCAGCAGGGTGATGAAGCCCAGCACCGAGGTCAGTCCGATGGTGAAGTCGGCGATCCGCAGCCCCACCACCGCCCCGAACAGACAGAGCGACATCGAAGCCATGACCACCAGCGTAATGCCGAACTTGCGGAAATTGACCAGAATGAAGAAGAAGATGATGACCAGCGAAATGGTCAGTCCCGACGCGATCGGGGGAATCGTCTCCCAGTCGAATTCGTAGGCTCCGCCCAGCTCGGTCGCAATGCCGGCCGGAAGCGTCAGCTCCTTGTCGATCAGCTCGCTTATGCGCGAATTGACACGCATGGCGTTGGCGCCGCGTTTGAGGTCGGCGGTGACCGTCAGGCAGCGCATGCCGTTGCGGTGCACGATTTTGCTCTCGCTCCACGCCGGCCCGACGTCGGCGATCTGCCGCAGGGGTACGCTGACGCCGGGCACGGGCGAAGAGACATAGGTGTCCCCGACATCGGAGAGCGAGCGTTCGCCCCGGCGCACGTCGTTTTTGAGTACGACGGGCAGTTTGTAATCGCCCTCCCAGACGGCCCCTACGGGCACGTCTCCGGCGGCGAGGGCCAGATTGACGGCCGCCAGCGTCCGGGTGACGCCCAGCTGCGGCGCAGTGACGGGGTCGAGCCGCACATCGACGACCGCACGGGGATCCTCATAATCGGAGTGCACCCACATCAGTTCGGGCATCCGCCGCATACGGTCCATCAGCCGGTCGCCCGCGGCGCGCAGCGAGTCGATGTCGCTGCCGTAGAAGCGGAATTCGAGCGACGGCACGTTCTGGTAGTCGAGCTGTTTGAATTTGACGTAGGCTTCGGGGAAACGGTCGGCCCATGCGTCGGCATACTGGTCGAGGATATCTTCGGTGTCGTCGACCGAGGTGGTGTTGATGATGAACTGCGCGTAGTTCTTACCTGCGATCTGCGGGGCGTAACTCATCTGGAAGCGCGGCGAGGAGCACCCGACGAACGAGGTGACCGATTTCACGCGCGCATCGTCGTGCAGCACCCGGTAGACCGAGTCGGCTACGGCGGCGG
>OHKA01000505.1_pt1 | contig 15008 bp, 15 predicted proteins | sample 1568751 | NCBI WGS metagenome assembly OHKA01 (sample SAMEA3879525, study PRJEB24766) | human gut metagenome | biome: human-associated habitat; feature: feces | place: USA | collected 1985/1987 | reverse complement strand
TCGGCATCGATCTCGCACAATGCGCGTGCGATACCCAGACGAGCCGCCTCAGCCTGCCCCTTGATACCGCCACCGTCCAGATTGATGGTGATATCGTAGTTCTCTGCGGTGTTGGTAGCCAGCAGCGGCTGCTTCACCTGGAACTGAAGGATGTCGAGCGGAAAATAGACTTCCAGCGATTTGCGGTTGATCGTAATCTCCCCTTTACCCGGCTTCACGAATACGCGAGCCACAGCAGCCTTACGACGACCTACGGTATTTACAACTTCCATAATTCTTACTTAATCTCGTTTAACTTAATTGCCTTCGGGTTCTGAGCGGCGTGCGGATGCTCGGCGCCGGCATACACCTTCAGATTCTTCATAATGGCTTCGCCAAGGCGCGTTTTGGGGAGCATGCCTTTGACAGCCTTCTCGATGAGAAACGTCGGTTTCTTCGCCAGGTAATCGGCCGGCGTAGCGAAACGCTGACCTCCCGGGAAACCGGTGTGTCGTGTGTAGACCTTGTCGGTCATCTTCTTGCCTGTGAGCTTCACTTTGTCCGCGTTGATGACGATAACATAATCACCGCAATCGACGTGGGGGGTGTAGCTAGGCTTGTTCTTGCCGCGGAGGATCTTCGCAACCTGCGATGCAAGACGTCCCAATACCTCGTCGGTCGCGTCGATGACAACCCATTGCTTGTCAACCGTAGCGGCGTTCGCCGAGATAGTTTTGTAGCTTAATGAATCCACTTTGTTTACGTTTAATTAATACTTATTTATCCAACCTCCCGCACTATACGGGTGCGCAAAGATACGAAGAAAATCCGCAAAAAGCAAAACACCCGAACAAATAACGTCAATATATTCTAAAAAAGCCATTTACACTTTTTACAACAAAAAACCGCGCCCGGCTTCTTTCGTCCGAAGCCAAGCACGGTTTTTTTACGCATCCCCGGCGGTCACCGCAGAAAATCGACCAGTCGGCAGCGCACCTGCAACAAGATACCGGGCCGACGCAGAAAGCGTATCAACTACCGTAAGGTTTGAAATTCTTCTGTCCGTTATAACGTCCGATGGTCGGATCGACCAGTTTTTGCGGACGCACCTTGAACTCCACGGGCAGAACGTAAGAAACCCGCACGGGATAATCCAGACCGGACTCCTTGTCGGTCATGATGCCCGGAGTCCACTTCGGAGAATTCTCGACCACCCGCGTAACCGCTTCGGTCAGCTTCTCATGGGGCGAAGCAAGCACTTCGTCCACAGTCACGGATCCGTCGGTTTCGACGATAATCCGGACTTGCACCACTCCTTCGACCTTCTGCTCTTCCATATCGGCAGGATACTGTACGCGCGAAAGCACCCATTTCCAATACTTTTCGAACCCTTTATTCTTAAACGACGGGGCTTTTTTCAAACGTGCGACCTGGCCATCCGCAATGACCAGTCCCTCGGCCGGAGGTGTCGAAGTCGTCGTACCCGGGGCATCGGCCGGAGTTTGAGCCATCGCGGGTAACACCAGCAACAGGCTCACGGCATAAAACAGAAATTTTTTCATAGCATCTGTCTGTTGGTTTCTACATAAACAAAAATAGTGAAAGCCGAGAGACAACGGGACCTTGTTCACGGTTTTCCGAGGCGCATCCTATCTAAGACTATGTCAAAGATAGCGAGAGGTAAGAGCAATTGTGAGAACTTGTTCTCGAAAATTGCCGAACCGAATCCTATCTTCTACAAAGATAGGAAAAGCCGGATGCAAAAGCAAATTTATTTGCATTTTCCCGAGGCGGAATTTTAAGACGACTCAAAAAGTTAGGCGACAGAAAACACTCGAATATCAATTATTTATTCGTTTCATCGCAAGAAACAGGAGCCGGACGGAACAACGCAACCGGAACCGCCCCGGTCTGATCCCGGAATCCATTACAATACCAAAAGCCGCACGATCAAATTTCAAGCATGGAATCATAGCTGTTAGCGGAGCTTTTTGGATGCGTAACGGACCAAGTCCTTTCCGAAGAAAAGGAGCAAGGAAGGGGGCGAATTATAAACGCGACCACCGACAGCGAATAAGCGACCGTCGGATTCGTGCTGCGATCGTCGAATAAGGGTTTCTTAAAAAATATAATTACCAATAGGCACACCGCAGCCGATATAGGCGTCAGCAACCTTCTTTCCCAGGAAAAAGAAGAGGACCGTCTGCAAAACGGCCCTCTTCAATCTATAGAAACCCCGGACTATCCCAGGAACGACAGCAGAATACCTGCGGCAACCGCAGAGCCGACGACACCGGCTACGTTCGGACCCATGGCGTGCATGAGCAGGAAGTTGCTCGGATTGGCCTCCTGGCCGACGGTTTGCGATACGCGGGCTGCCATAGGAACCGCAGAAACACCGGCGGAGCCGATCAGCGGGTTCATCTTCTTGCCCTCCGGGAGGAAGAGGTTCATAAACTTGGCAAGCAGCAAACCTCCGGCCGTACCGAGAGCGAACGCAAGCACACCCAGCACCAGAATACTCAAGGTCTGGACATTGATGAACGCTTCGGCGGTAGCCGTAGCACCGACGGTAATACCGAGGAAAATCACCACGATATTCATCAGCTCGTTCTGCACGGTCTTGCTCAAACGATCAACCACACCGCACTCTTTCATCAGGTTACCCAGCATAAGACAGCCGATCAGCGGAGCGGCGCTCGGCAGGAGCAGCGAGATGATTACGGCAATGATGATCGGGAAGAGGATCTTCTCGGTTTTGGAAACCGGGCGCAGCTGCGACATCTTGATTTCACGCTCTTTCTTGGTGGTCAGCAGACGCATGATGGGCGGCTGAATCACCGGCACGAGGGCCATATAAGAGTAAGCGGCCACGGCGATCGGACCCAGCAATTCGGGCGCGAGGCGGGCGGTCAGGAAGATCGCAGTCGGACCGTCGGCACCGCCGATGATACCGATACTACCGGCCTGAGCAGGAGTGAAGCCCAACGCGTAAGCCCCCAGGAAGGTCACGAAAATACCCAACTGCGCAGCAGCACCGAGCATGAAACTCTTCGGGTTGGCGATCAGCGGGCCGAAATCGGTCATGGCACCGACACCGATGAAGATCAGACACGGGTAGATACCGAGCTTCACACCCAGATAAAGATAATCGAGCAATCCGGCATCCTGAATGAAGCTTCCCCAGTGGATATGTCCGCCGGCGAACAGTTCGGAATGGAACATATTCGCTCCCGGCAGGTTGGTCAGCAGCATACCGAAAGCGATCGTGAAGAGCAGCAGCGGTTCGAACTTGTGTTTGATGGCGAGGTACAGGAGCAGGAAAGCGACGAGAATCATCGCTATATTCCCCCAGGTCGCCCCTGCGAATCCGGTCTGATTGAAAAAATCGACCAGACTGTCGGACAATGAAATGGATCCAGCTGTTAACATCATATCACTTATTCGATAACGATTAACAGATCACCTTCCATCACGGTAGCGCCCTTCTGGACGTGGATGGATTTGACAACACCGCCGCGTTCGGCATCGATGTTGTTCTCCATCTTCATCGCCTCGAGCACGAAAAGAGTTTGACGGGGAGCGACGCGGTCGCCCTCCTTCACATTGACCGAGAGGATCGTACCGGGCAGCGGAGATTTCACCTGCAAACCGGGACCGCCGGCAGCAGCCTGTGCAGCTTTGGGAGCGGAAGGCGCAGCCGTAGTCGGAGTCACCGACAGCCCTGCAGCTTTCGGAGCGGGAACGACCTGCGGTTTCTTCATCTTGCTGGCCTGCTCGCCGACGATTTCCACCTCGTAAGCGACACCATTGACGGTGACGTTGGCCATCGTCGATTCTTCGTTCACGTCCTCAATCGAAATGTCGTATTGATTTCCGTTTATTTTCAATGAATAGTCTTTCATAACTTATTTTCTGTAATCTGGCATTTGAGTTAATCCGTGAATTTTCGAGTTCCAGGGCGAGTAAGCCCGCTTGATGCTCAAAATCGTAAGCATCTCGGTTTCCCGGTCGTGACGGGCGCTGCCGAAGAGCTTCAGCGCCGTCATAATGGCGGCTACGGTCTCCTCGTCCAATTCCGTCTGCGACGGTGACTGCTTCTTGCGCTGATGCGTAAAGAAAGAACCGAAGCCCTTCATTACAAAGACCAGCAGAAGGAGCATGACAATCACCAGGCAGAACCCGACGCATGTGATCGTAAGGATACCCGACCAATCTATCTGTGTCATAATTCGTCGATTTATAAAGGAATATTAGAGTGCTTCTTGGCCGGATTCTGCAAACGTTTGGTTGCGAGCGACTGCAAAGCGCGGATAATGCGGAAACGCGTGTTGCGCGGCTCGATCACATCGTCGATATAGCCGTAGCGGGCGGCGTTGTAGGGATTCGAGAACTTGTCGTTGTACTCCTTCTCCTTTTCGGCCACGAACTTGGCTTTCTCTTCGGGCGATTCGATCGCTGCGACCTCCTTGCCGTAGAGCACCTCGACGGCGCCGCTGGCGCCCATCACGGCGATCTCGGCCGTCGGCCATGCGTAGTTGATGTCGCCGCGGATGTGCTTCGACGACATCACGATATATGCGCCGCCGTAAGCCTTGCGCAGCGTAACGGTAACCTTGGGCACCGTCGCCTCGCAATATGCGAAGAGCAGTTTCGCGCCGTGGGTGATGACGCCGCCGTACTCCTGGGTCGTACCCGGCAGGAAGCCCGGAACGTCCACGAGGGTCACCAACGGAATGTTGAAGGCATCGCAGAAGCGCACGAAACGGGCGGCCTTGCGGCTTGCGTTGATGTCGAGCACACCGGCCATGTACTTGGGCTGGTTGGCGATGATACCGACGCTCTGGCCGTTGAAACGGGCGAAACAGGTGATGATATTCTTTGCGAAATCGGCAGCCGACTCCAGGTATTCGCCGTTATCGACGATGGCACGAATCACCTCGGCCATATCGTAAGGCTTGTTCGGATTGTCGGGAATGATCTCGTTCAGAGAATCCTCCAGGCGGTTGATCTGATCCGTGCAGACGACCATCGGCGTATCCTCCATGTTGTTCTGCGGCATATAGGAGAGCAACTGACGGATCAGTTGAATACCTTCCTCCTCGGTTTCGACGGCGAACTGAGCCACGCCCGACTTGGTCGTGTGCATCGTGGCACCGCCCAGCTGCTCCTGCGTCACGTCTTCGCCCGTCACGGTCTTCACGACCTTCGGGCCGGTGAGGAACATATTCGAGGAACCCTTCTTCATGATGATGAAGTCGGTCAGCGCCGGAGAATAGACGGCACCGCCGGCACAGGGGCCGAAGATGGCCGAAATCTGCGGAATGACACCCGAGCACATCACGTTACGCTGGAAAATGTTGGCATAACCCGCCAGAGCGTTCACACCCTCCTGGATACGGGCACCGCCCGAATCGTTCAAACCGATGCAGGGAGCGCCGTTGCGCATCGCCATATCCATAATCTTGCAGATCTTGTCGGACATCGAAAGCGACAGAGAACCTGCCGTCACGGTGAAGTCCTGGGCAAAGACATAGACCAGGCGGCCTTCGATCGTACCGTAACCCGTTACCACACCGTCGCCGAACGTATGCTTCTTCTCCATACCGAAGTCGTAGCAACGATGCGTGACGAACATGTCGAACTCCTCGAAGCTACCCTCGTCGAGCAGCATCTGGATACGCTCGCGTGCGGTGTACTTACCCTTCTCGTGTTGCTTGTCGATCGCCTTCTGACCACCGCCCATACGAGCCATCTCGCGGTTCTCGATGAGCTGGTTGATCTGGTTCTGAATTTCACTCATAATCGAAAATATGCTGTTAAATTATTTATTCTTGTTCTCGCAAAGCTCCGTCAGGATGCCCTGGGTGGATTTCGGATGCAGGAAAGCGATGGTCATGCCCTCGGCACCCTTGCGGGGCGTAGCGTCGATCAGACGGATGCCCTTGGCGGCTGCATCGGCCAACTGCTCCTCGATATTCTCGCAGGCGAGTGCCATGTGGTGGATACCGATGCCCTTGTTCTCGATGAACTTGGCGATGGTCGATTCGGGCGACGTAGGCTCGAGCAACTCGATCTTCGTCTGGCCCAGCTTGAAGAACGCCGTGCGGACTTTCTGGTCGGCAACCTCTTCGATCGCATAACATTTCAGACCCAGTACGTTTTCCCAATAGGGAATCGACTCATCCAGACTTTTGACTGCAATGCCAAGATGCTCAATGTGAGATACTTTCATAATTTCAAGAGATTTAATTAAGTTGAATATCGTTGAATTTGAATTTTCGGAATCCTCAAAAAATCATACAAAAATAGATGAAATATCTGAATAAGCCAACAAAAAAACGATTTTAGTCGGAACTATTCCGACTTTCCGGCATATGCAGGGAAAAAACGGAAAAACAAAGCGGTTATCCGTGAAGGACAACCGCTTGAAATCAAGAAAACCGAAGGCCGAAACCCCGCCGCAGATTATAAAATACCGCGATGACAGCACACGTCAGCAATTCTGAGAGCGGCATGGCGAGCCAGATGCCGGAGATCCCGGCCACACGGGGCAGCAGCAGGAAAGCGGGAACCAAAAGGACGAAGCCTCGAAGCAAAGCGAACGTAGTGGCGGCTCTTACCCGTTCAAGACTCTGATAATACCCGATGACGGTCAGGTTCACGATGAAAAAGACGAAACCCGACGCAAACAACGGAACCCCTTCGATAGCGATAAGGGCAGCCGGCGTATCGGTATCGAGGAAGAACCCGACCAATATACGGGGACAGCAGACGAACAATCCCATCGCGGTCATACCGCACACAACAGCCGTTGCCAATGCGATCCGTCGTGCCTGTATCACCCGCCCCGAAGCGCCTGCCCCGAAGTTATAGCTGATGATCGGCTGTGCCGACTGCGCAATGGCGTTGCCGACCATGAACACAAAAGGAATGTAGTAGCAGGCGATGCCGAACGCTCCGACGCCGTCATCGCCCAAATAGCGCATAAACACCTGATTTCCGGTAAACATCAAGGTCGCAAGAGTCGCTTCGCCCAACAAGGCCGAGGAGCCGATACGACACTGATACCCCACATTCCGCAACGAGAGGCGCAAGCTCTTGCGGCTGCCCTTAAGCGGACAGAGGGACAACGAACGGGCCCGGCACAGCAGGTACCACAAAGCGATACCGCCGCCGACGGATACGCTGATCGCGGTAGCGAACGCAGCCCCCATGACACCCCACCCCAGCGGGAAAATAAACAACCAGTCCAGCAACACGTTGAGCAACGCCGAGATCACACTGCACCACATCGCCAGCTTCGGTGCCCCGTCCAAACGGATAACGAAAAGTCCGACGGCCGTCCACATCTGGAAAACCAGTGCCGGAGTAAACCACAACAGATAATCCTTCACCAACGGCAGCAGATGCTCCGAAGCCCCCAGCAACACAGCCGTCCGGTCGGGGAAAAGCAGAATCGCCGAAGACAGCAGCAAGGTCACCGCCGTCACGAACACCATCGCCTGCGTGACGTTCAGGCGGGCCGTCCGGATCTTCGACTGCGACAAGTGGATCGAAGCCACCACCGAGCAGCCGATACCGATCATGAGGCCCATTCCCTGAAAGACCATCAGCAGCGGGACGTAGATATTCACGGCGGCGATGCCGTCGCTGCCGACGCCCTGCCCTACGAAAATACCGTCGGCCACCGTAACTGCCGAAATACTGAGCATACCGCACAAAGTCGGAATAAACAGACGGCGGAACAATACCGAAACCTTCAGCGAACCGAAATCAATAGCATCTCTTTCCATGCACAATCATACTAAATTCAACTACTTGCACATTCAGCACAAAACAAAAAACACCGGACAAGCGATTGGTTTTACCCAGTCATCTTATCCGGCATTATATTGCCCTCCGATGAGGATTACAAAACTTTCAATGAGATTTTTCGATCGACAAAAGTAGCGATTTAATCCGAAGCGTGCAACTATCGATCGGTTAATTGCTCCCGTATTATCACTCCTTGGTCCGCAAGTTATCGTCGGGAGTTTTCCATCGTTCCACACGACGCAGGCAGCATCCCTGCACCTGCCGACGCAACCCGGAATCGGACAGGATCGCATCGAGCGTATCGGCCAGCTCATCGAGCTCCGGACACGCGATATAACGGGCCGCATCGCCGGCAGTCAGCCGATTGCGGCGGGTATCGGAGAGCACGGCCGGAATCCCGGCATAGAGCGCTTCGACGACAGGCTGCACCCGCCCCCATTTCCGGGGCAGGTAAACCAGGCCGTCTGCCATGCGGAAAAAAGCGCTCAACTCCTCGGGCGAGTATTCGTAAATAAAATTGGTACGCAGCGCCAGACGACGGTCGCGAGCGGTGCGAAGCAACATATCGGCATAGAACGAACGACGACCGCAAAGCACGAGGTCCGCACCGAGCCGACCGCCGGCCATCAGATCGAGCAGCATCCGCTCCTGGCCGAGCGTTTCGACCGTCATCAAGGTCAGAATATACCGCTCGGGCAACATGAACTTACGACGAATGACCTCATCCGACTCCCCGGTCGCGCAGCGCATACGCTGACGCACCTGTCCGGCCGCTTTCACAGCCGTCATCCGAAAACGTTCGTCCTCCTCGTGCGCCTTTCTGTTCTCCTCGCGGAGGCTCTCTTCCTCCATATTTCCCGTCTTACGTTGCGGTCCCCATATATTCTCCATAATATAAATCTCCTTTCCGGCAGAAAACCGGTCTTTATTTATTTTTTTTCACTATCTTCGCTAAAAATTACGATGCCTATGAAACGAGTTCTTTTACTCCTTACTGTCGTTTTTTGCACGTTGGGCGCATCCCATGCACAGAACATCGTCATCGGAGAGCGGGCCCCCGAACTCAAAAGCGTCACTTGGCTCGCATCCCGGAATCCGGCCGCAGCGGATCTTTCGTACCTCGTATTCTTCCACTCGTCGAACAAAGGCTGCACGGCTTCGCTGGACGCACTCCGGGACCTATCTAACAAATTAGGCTCCAAACTGCGCATTATCATCATAACACAGGAAGATTCCGAAAAAATCGCCCCGATTCTCACGCCCTACATCTCCGAACGAATCGGTGTGGCACTCGATCACGACAAAAAAGTATTCGGCAGTTTCGGAGTCGATTTCGTGCCGTTCAGCGTGCTGATCGATGCCAAGAATCGAGTGCTGTGGATGGGAAATCCGCAGAGCATGACCAGTTCATTCATCCAGAAAATAGTTCAATAAACACCAGTAATACCGTTAATTCCGTCATGTCATTCACCAAGATAAACCATTACGAAAAAGAGTATGCCGACACCCACCACGAGTGCGCCCTGACCGTAACCGAAGGTGTGGAAAACCAACCCGTAGTCAATCCCTATTTCGTCCGAAAGAAAAAGCGTGCACTCACCACCGAAGAGTACGTCGAGGGCATTCTTCAAGGCAACATCACGACGCTTTCGCAGGCCATCACCCTGGTAGAAAGCAGCAACCCCGACCACTATGCCCAGGCGCAGGAGATCATCGAAAAGTGCCTGCCGCATGCCGGGAAATCGGTACGCATCGGCATCACGGGCGTCCCGGGAGCCGGAAAATCGACCTTCATCGAAGCCGTAGGCAATATGGTCACCTCGCTCAAGCACAAGCTGGCGGTACTGGCCATCGACCCCAGCTCGGAGCGCAGCGGCGGTTCGATCCTCGGCGACAAGACCCGCATGGAGAGTATCTCGTCCAATCCCAAGGTCTTCATCCGCCCCTCCCCTTCGGCCGGGTCGCTCGGCGGCGTAGCCCGCAAAACCCGCGAAACGATCATCCTGTGCGAAGCTGCCGGATTCGACGTCATCTTCATCGAAACGGTCGGCGTGGGACAGTCCGAAACGGCCGTACATTCGATGGTCGATATGTTCATGATGCTCCAGATCTCCGGTGCGGGCGACGAATTGCAGGGCATCAAGCGCGGCATTATGGAGATGGCCGATATGATGGTCATCACCAAGGCCGACGGCGAGAACATCTACAAAGCCGAACTGGCCAAAACGCAATATCAGGGTGCGTTGCGTCTTTTCCCGATCCCGGAATCGGGTTGGCGTCCGAAAGTCTATACCTGCTCGGCATACACAAAAACGGGACTCGAGGAGGTGTGGAAAGGCGTCGAAGAGTTCCTCGACTTCATTCAGGCGAACGGATACTTCACGCACAACCGCAACCGTCAGAACAAGTATTGGATGTACGAAACCATCGACGAGGTGTTGAAGAACAGCTTCTACCACAACCCGCAGATCGAACCCCGCATCACGGAGCTCGAGCAAAAAGTGCTCGACGCCAAAGTCAGCTCGTTCGTCGCGGCGCACGAATTGCTGGAGCTTTACTTCAAAAACAAGAACTAACGGACCACGAAGCAACCGTTCCTGTCATACGGCATTGAACCAAACACTTAATATCACTTAAATTCCTAAACAATGAAACACGTAAAACTATTCGCAGCTCTGCTGGCATTCGTCATGCTCGGAGCCTGCACCGAATCTCCCGAGGAGGGGGGGGGCTTTCTTCCATCCTGATCGACAGCTCTTTACTGGAGCAAATCTTTAACGCTGATCAAACCGCTCCGAAAACCATTTCGTTCACGGCAGCGGAAGCATGGACCGCAACCCTCGAAGAGACGACGCGCACGGAACCTTCGTGGCTCCGTCTGTCCGCCTACAGCGGCGATGCCGGCAAAGCGCAGATCACCATCGAAATCCTCGAATCCAACAGCTCTTCCGAATCGCGCTTCGCCAAAATCACGATCGTCTGCGGCTCTTACCGCATCGCCATCGAAATCGAACAAAAGGGACACGGTTCAGACAATCCGGACAATCCAAATGATCCAGATGATCCAGACACGCCTCCGACCGATTACAAATACGTCGCCCGGGTGGATTACAAACTCACAGACAACCGCGAAGAGGGAGCGACGACGACCGTCTCGCAATCATTCGACTACGACGAAGAAAACAGAGTAGCCCGAATTACCGAAAACTACCACTCGACCGACGAATACTCCTATAAAGACAACGGAACGGAGATATATACATTCGACTATACGATCGCCAACGAAGTTTCGGTCCGGACAACCGATGAGGCGGAGCGCCTTCTCTACAAAATTTCCGCCAAAACCGACGCGAAAGGACGCATCACCGAAACTTCGAGTTACGACTACGACAACGGGACACCCCGGCTCGAAGGGCAGGAGACCTATACATACACCCCGGAAGGACGTCTCTCTTCCTTGCTATCCAAGTATTCCTATTCCTCTTCCAGCGGCCTGAATCAATACAGCGAAAACAAATTCTACTACACGGACGGCCTGCTGACGCGCTACACCTACTACGACAGTTACGAGGCCTCCTACGACCCGGACTACCAGCCCTGGGAGTATTCGCTCCCGGCCGATGAGTGCTACCCCCACCGTTATGCCAACGACCGGAGCAACCTCGATTTCTACATGTATGCAATGGGCGGTCGCATCTCATTCGAAAACACTTCCAGCGCTATTTTTTCCCTGTTACGCCTGACCGGAAACTACGGCGATTGCCTGCCCGAAATAACCACTGCCGCCGACGAGGACGACGAGGTGGGAGTGGATGAGGGTGCTTATCCCACACCAAATGTCACGCTACACAAATCCTACACCACTACGGAATCCGCCTGCGGAGAGGACGAATACCTGAAACTGCGCATCGAAACGGATGCCGACAATGCGGTAAAGCGGATATCCTACGACGTCCCGTATGAGGAGTATCAGGTAGAATACGACATCGTAGTCGGCAACGAAGTCATCGATGAAGCTATGAACCACCCCGAGTTCCCCGAAGAAGAAAAACTTTACAAATACGAAATCAAAAACCGGACGAAAACCAAAATACGCGACATCGTAAACCCGGCAACGATCGAGATCACCTACCGATAGTTCCGGAGAAATTTTCAAAAGAAACAATAAAACGATAAGGAGCGGATTACCGCTCCTTATCGTTTTACAATCCTCGAAGGTCGTCCCATCCCTCCGGCGCAACCCGGCAAATCATGCGGGAAGAGTTTCGAACCGGCTGCCTTCCGACCGCGAGAAAACGACAGACAGAAAAGCTGTGATTCAAGAGAATTCCGACTTCAACCGCTCCGCCAGTTCGGGCATGCCCTCGGCGGCACGTGAACGGATATGGGTGAGCGGATTGCGGATCATCGCCGTATCGGGATTTCCCGGATCGACCAGAAAAATCGGCACATCGGGCCGCACGTAACGCACCAGCGATGCGGCGGGATAGACCGCCAGCGAAGTACCGACTACGACCATAAGATCGGCTGTCCCGGCGATCTCGGCCGCCCGTTCGAACATCGGGACCGCCTCGCCGAAAAAGACGATATGAGGCCGCAGGAGCGCTCCGTCCGGAGCGGTCGCATCGAGCCGCTGTTCCCAGCCGTCGATGGGCACGATCAATTCGGGATCGCGCGACGAACGCAATTTAGTCAGCTCTCCGTGCAAGTGCGTGACGCGCGAAGAGCCGGCCCGCTCGTGCAGATTATCGACATTTTGGGTAATTACCTCCACATCGAAACACTTCTCCAGGCCCGCAATAGCACGATGGCCCGCATTCGGCTCCTTCCCGAGCATCTCGCGGCGGCGCATGTTGTAAAAATCGACGACCTGCGCCCGATTGTCGCGCAACGCCTCGGGCGTACAGACATCTTCGATCCGGTAGTTGGCCCACAGCCCGTCGGAATCGCGGAAAGTAGCCAGTCCGCTGTCGGCACTCACGCCGGCACCCGTAAAAACAACGATCTTTTTCATCGGGTTAAAGATAGCGTAAATTTCAGAAAAATATCCCGCATCGTCCTAAAAATCCGTTCCGCCGGAGTGACACCAGGAAAAACCTCCCGAACGGGCGCCCAACAGCCGAGTGTCGAAAACCGCAAGTAAGGACCGGCAGGGAAACACCGTACCCGCGCTGCGTATCCGGCCGGACGAAGTTACCGCCGGGCTCGTTCCGCCAACCAAACAGGAACGATCACACAGACTACCGTCAATACTTTACTGACGATTTCCGCCGCACCCTCCAACACCGTACGTTCGCCTTCGACGATCCGTCCGATACTCGGAGAAAAGACGGCATAGCATATCGCAGCCCCACCGCAAAGAATCCACAGCCACCATCGCAACTTGCGGGGAGCAAACCGATCCCCGGAAGCCTGTTCCGAGTTTTCGGCCACCGGCTCCGAATCGGGTCCCGTTGCAGCCCAGACGCCCAATATCCAACCGAATACGCATAAACCGCCGGCGATCGACGCCCGCACCAAGCTCCGCTCCGGAGTCGATTCACGGCTGAAGACAAGCAGCAGCAATACGATTCCGAATCCCGCTACGAAAGCAGGCAACACCCCGATCCACAACCGGTTGCAAACGAAACTCCGAAACCTGGCCCTACTCGGCACACCGCTTATTTCGAGCCATTTTCTCCGCACCCGAGGTTCCCGGGCGTCGCCGGGACGCCACCGCATAAAACTGATTCGCATAGATTCACTCTCTTTCGGGTTTCGGCTCCGGTTTCCCGACCCGTGATTTTTTCAGGCGGCCGCTTCTGCGCAGAGCTTCCATGATGATCCACTGCAGTTGTCCGTTGATCGAGCGGAACTCGTCGGCCGCCCACCCTTCGAGCGCCTCCATGGTCGCGGCGTCGATGCGAAGCACGAAACTCTTGTTATTGTTCTCTTTAGCCATCGGCAGTTAAATCAATGGTGAAGGGTTCCGGCATTGACTACCGGCTGCGCGGCTTCGTCGGCGCAGAGCACGACGAGCAGGTTGGTGACCATCGCCGCCTTGCGCTCCTCGTCCAACTCCACGATCCGGTCGTCGGCCAACCGGTCGAGAGCCATCTTGACCATCGTAACGGCTCCCTCGACGATCTTCTCACGGGCCGAGATGATCGCATCGGCCTGTTGGCGCCGCAACATCACGGCTGCAATTTCCGGCGCGTAGGCCAGATAGTTGATGCGGGCCTCGATCACTTCGATACCGGCCATCGAAAGACGGTCGTTGAGCTTGGCTTCGAGCTGATCGTTGATCTCGTCACTGTTCGAACGCAGAGTCAGTTCGTCATCTGCAACGCCGTTGTTATCATACGCATAATACCCCGCCACCTGACGCAGCGCGGCATCGCTCTGCACGCTGACGAAATTTTCGAGCACCTTCATACGGGCCGAAGCCGAAACCGCAAGATCGGTGCCGCCCATCGTCGAGGCGTCGATGTCGAAGACGGCCCGGTAGATCTCGTCCGGACAGATTTTCCACACCAGCACCAAGCCGATCATCACCGGATTACCATTCTTGTCGTTCACCTTGATCGGATCGACGTTCAGGTTGCGGGCGCGGATCGAAATCTGCTTGGCCGACATAAATGGATTGACCCACCAGTAGCCCGTTTCGTAGAAGGTGCCCTTGTATTTGCCGAAGAAGACCATGACGCGGGCTTCGTTGGGTTCGAGCAGCATGAAGCCCGCCATGCAGATCAGCATGCAGAGACACCAGACCGAGCCGATCACGACCGGCCCGACGCCGAACGCCAGCCCTGCGTCGATACGCTGCGCGCCGAACACGATCGCGCACACACCCAGCGCCAACCCGACGAAGATCAGCGTCAAAGCCAGAAAACCATTGCATTTCCAGCCCTTGTAGACAAAATTTCCATTCTCCATATCCGTAAGTTTTAGGTGATATTATTTTGATATCACAAATATATCGAACATTTTGGGATTTGCAAATTTTCCGGACATTTTTTTCACAACCGGCTTCGGCCGAAGCAAAAGAGGCCCCGCAGCCCGGTTTAGGCCGAAAGAAACCGCTCCGTGGCACAGTTCATGCAAGGTTGGAGGGCGTAAACCAAAACAAAATTTACATCATGAATCAGCAAAGACACACCAACGAAGACACGCTGACCGACATTTTCGGTTCGGAGGAAATGCGCAGTCCGGCACCCACGGAATTCATCCCC
>OHKA01000493.1_pt1 | contig 15366 bp, 2 predicted proteins | sample 1568751 | NCBI WGS metagenome assembly OHKA01 (sample SAMEA3879525, study PRJEB24766) | human gut metagenome | biome: human-associated habitat; feature: feces | place: USA | collected 1985/1987 | reverse complement strand
TCTGTATTCCTCGCAGTAGTAGAGAATTAAATGAAGCTGAAGAGTTAGTAAACAAATCCTATAGAGATAGAATGAAAGGGAAATATTTAATCTGTCATTATAAGTATGATTGTAATGGTGGTAATACATTTAAAGTTCCTTATATTAGTACAGCATACAGATATTCATTGATATAATATGAAAAAGAAAACAAATAAAAAGAAAGTTCCAGCTTACGCTTTTGGTATAGATCAAGGTTTAGAGATTGCTTCTATATTGGGAGCTGGTTTACAAGGCTTTACAGAAGAAGGATCTGGTGCAGATATTGCTGGCAGTACTCTAGGAGGTGCTGCCAAAGGTGCTTCTGTAGGTTCTGCTATTCTTCCTGGTATTGGTACAGCGGTAGGTGGAGTTGTAGGTGGTGTTGGAAACCTTGTATCAAGTATCTTTAGAAAGAATGCAATTAATAAGCAAAAACGTATTAAAGCAAATGCTAAAGAAATAGCAATGGGGAAAGGTAATGCAGCTACACTTGAACAAAAATATTGGGATGATAATTCTTTAGCTTACACTTTTGAAAATGGTGGTATATTACCAGATTTAGCTTATGTAGATAATAATGAAGTAATAAGAGATGATTCTGGTAATATTATACAAGTACCTAATAGTAAACCAGGTACAGATAATCATTTGATAGATGCTTCTAATCTTGAATCTGTCTTATCTGATAAGATCAAGAGACCTGGTACAAATAAAACATTTGCACAAGAAGGTAAAAAATTAGTTAATATGACTAAAGGAAGTAAAGGAAAAGATAGATTTGCTCGCAATGCTGATAGATTAAATCAGATAAATGCAAATGCAATGTATGAACAATTGCTTACAGAACAAGAAGCAGTTAAAGCTAAGAAAGGTATTAAACCCAAAGTAAAAGGAATACCGGCATATGAAGATGGTAAATCTAGAAAACTGGGTAAAGAAATACCTTTATTGAGTGGTGAAGCTTTTGGTATTTATGCTGATGCTTTAAAAAAGTTCTTTACAGAACCAGCAAAAGCTACAACTGCCAATAGTGCAATGAATGAAGCATTCGACGTAAATAGTTTAAATCAACGAGGTGGTTTAGGTAGCAGAAAGTATTGGAATTCTACTAATTCTAGTATGACTGCAGCCCCTTATGGAGAAGCTGTATCTACACAAGGCGTAAACCCTATTACTGGGGAAACAATTCCTGTAGGTGTAAATGAGCCTATATATGATTTGCCTGAAGTACCATTTCCTGATGCAGCACCTATAACGAAGGTTAAATCTGTTAGGAAACATACTCCAGCAAGTAAGTCTACTAAAGCTACTAATCCTCTTAATCAGGCTCCTTTACTGAATATTGAAGATTTTAATCCGTCTTTAGCACCTGATCCTATTTATGCTCCTTTGCTTTCAATCGAAGATTTCAATCCTACGTTAACACCAGATGAGATTAAAACACCTAGTAAGTCTTCATTTAACTTTGGTAGTTTATCTGGTTTATCTCCTATATTGTATAATTGGGTTCAGAGTAGACGTAAACCTGAAGTAGAAGATCAGGTTCTTAATCCTTACTCTGGAGCTATTAACAGAGCAATGGCTAGTCGTAGAGTTAATATAGAACCTACCCTTGCAGCTAATAGAAGATCTAGAGCAATTGCTCGTAATAACATGGCTAGACTCAATCCTAACACTGGTATGAATTTAGCATATGGTAATCAATTAGCTACTGGAGAATATGCTCAGAATGCTTCAGTGTATGCTAATAGAGATAATGCTAACAATCAGTACTTAGGTGAATATGCTAATATGATGAACAATTTAGGTCAGCAATATGTACAGAACACTGTACTTACTAATGATTTAAATGCTCGCAATAGAGCTGCTGCAAGAAACTTTGGTGCTACTTCTGCTGGTCAGTTAGGTCAATGGTCTCAGACTAAAGAAAAGATGCGTAATCAGGCACGTAGAGATCGTCAGATATTACCTTACTTACAGAATTTCTTAAGATACGGTACAGTAAATAGTTTAGTTGATAGTTTAACAGTATAGTTATGGCAGTAAATAGATATGACAATCCTGCACAAGCTCAATTTATAGACACCTATGTTCCAATTCCTTTTGAACAATTGTATACGTTGGGTAAGCAGGCAAATGAAAGAGTTGACAAAGCTTTAGCAGATTATAGAACTGCTGCAAATTCATGGGCTGAATTTCGTTCTAGGTCTATGAAAGATATGCAGACTTGGGATGCAGAAACTAGAGGTAAAGTACTTCCTATTATTGATCAAGCTGCTAAGAATCCAGAAGCAATAAAGAGTATGGAATGGCAAATGGCTCTACAATCTGCAATAAATAATGTAGATAGAGCTAAGCTTTCCACATTAAAACAGAATGCTGCCAATTTTGATGAGTACGCAAAGCAAGTTCAAATTTTAATGTTGCATGACAAATATAATCCATTATGGCACGATAGAGATTTTACTAACTGGGATACTACTACTTCGGGTTTATTCAACGAAGTTCCTTTAGCTTATTCTTCTATAAAAGATTTAACTAACGAATATGTAAATAATTTGAAGGATAGCTATCTTGGTAGAGAAGGTGGATTTATTTGGACTGGTGTTACAGGACAGCAAATTAAAGACATACTGGATGCTAATAGAAGTGGAATATTATCTACACCACAAGCACAAATGCATATGCAAACATGGATGAGAAATCATCCTGGATCAACAGAAGAGGATGCAGCTAATGCTTTCATGCAAAAAGCTTATACAGATAATCAAGAATACATTCGTAAAAATCCCACCGTAGATCCTTATGCTATGCAAGCGTTGAAATATAAGCAAGCATTAGAAACCGCTAAATTAAAGAAGAAAGGTACAGAAAAAGAATCTGTAGATTACCCTGACGCTTATAAAAAGCTGTATAATGACGCAGTAGTATTTGAAAAACGTCAGTTAGAAAATAGTCCAGTATATTCACAAACTAGATTTGTAACTAATAAATTCCAAGAAGCCGCATCAGCCTTAATGTCTGGTAATATTACTCCGGAAGAATATAATTCCTTAGTAAAGGATTATGGAAAAGAAATGTCAGATGCAACTGCTAATGATATTGCTAATCTGTTTGCAACCAAAGCTGGAGAAATATTTCCTAAAACTGGAGTAAGAGCTGATAAATTGCCTCAGTATTACGATGCTGCTACTAGAGTACTGAATGATATTACATACCCTTCTTCTGGTATGATTCTTAATAGTTACAATAAAGTTAAGAGTTCTAATGAAATTGATATTAATTTAGGCGGTTCAGTAACTAAAGGATATGTTACACCAGACACAGGTGGTTTAATATTAGCTACTGATTTTGTAAATAAAATCATGAAGGTTCCTTCTATTAAATACAATGTAGAAACTACAAATGGATTAGAAAGAAACTTTGCAGAAGATTTAAAATCTGGAGTATTCAAAGATGTTATTAAAACCCCTAGAGGTAGAATTATGTCATCAGTGGTAGATGGCATTCCTCAATTAATGCAGAGAGTAAGTGTAAGAATACCTTTACAAGCTATTAAGAATGCTGGTTATGATGTAGATAGTTTTAAATCTATGGTTAGTAATTCAATGGGTATATCTGCGGAAACAGGTTTAAATGTCAAACCCATTGATAAAAAAGATTACAATGATGCTTATGGTGGGAATGTACCATTAACTGGTGAATATTTTACATTTGATACAATGGAGCCAATTGATCCACATGGTATGACTAGAATGACATTTGATCAAGAAGTTAATGATATTCATGGTGGTTCAAAATTACAGAATGATAATTATGAGCAATCATTTACTGATGCTTATGATAGTTTAATAAACAGTTTATTACAATAATATATGGAAAAATCTATATTAGGTCAATATCCTACTGACAATACACCTAGCAAAGCAGCCTTATTAGGTAAGGCTATGGATACGGTCAATGCTCAGTATTCTCCTATCACTAATATTAAAACAGGTTATGATAGGAACTTAGAAACAACTCCATTAGATGATTATGAATACGCATATCTGTTAAATAAGGAAACTCCAGAGGAAACCTTAAAGGATAAGAGTTATTTAAGAGATGCTTGGACTACTTTTGCTAACAATAGAGATCAGATCAATTTGATGTCTGAAAGAGCTAAATTAGTAAAAGATATTAATCCTGTCATTGAAGATATTGATTATGAATTACAATATTTAAATGATAAGAAAATGCTTTTGAATCTTGAAAATGTCTTACCTACTATGGATAAGAATTCTCAAGAGTATCAAAACATCTTACAGCAATATGAAATTCTTAAAAACAATTTAGAAGCCAATTCTGAAAAGTATAATGCAATATTAGCAAAGTACAATGATTCAGAAGGTACAGATGTTGATAAGAGAATTGAATACTTAAATGGGGTAAGAGACTGGTGGGTAAATGAACAGTCCGAAGTAAACAAGAATATTCAGGATTATTATGATTCTATTACATCTAGATCTGAAAAGTATAAACCTTCTGCCAGATTTCAAATAAAAGAACAAAAAGCTCAAGATAAGCCTTTCTATGATTCTGATTATATATTGTACGCTGGTCCCGGTTTAACAGGTTCTTCTATGTCTACAATTGGCTCTTATGTGGCTGATGCATTAGCAACAGGTGCTTTATATCTCGGTAGACATTATGCTACTACTGGTGCATTAAATGCTGTTCCTGGTGCTGGTGCAGTATCTAATCTTATTGGTTGGGGATCAGCTATTACTGCGGCAGCGATAAGTTTGGCAGGTAATATCTATAGTAGACATAGAGAATCATTAGCGCAAGTATATGGAGCTTATCGTTCTAAAATTGAAAAGGATCTTGAAAGTAAAGGTGTATCTATCCAGGATTATGTTCAAATGGGTAGAGATCAATTGAAACAACAGAATCCTAATATAGATGTTACAAAGATTTCAGATGATGAAATTATAGATAGAACTTTATCTGGAGAGATTAAAATCTCCGATGAAGTTCTAAACTCTTTAAAAGATTCAGCAGATAATGGCTTAGAAAATGTTTACAATAATAACATGGCTTTGTCTGCAATGGATGTAGCACAATCAGCTTTGATATTTGCTCCATTAGGTAAGGCTATGGGTAAGATTATAACTAAACCTATAGCAGGTGCATTAAAACCTTTAGTTAAACTGTCTGACACTGCTACTAAGAACTACAATAAGCTTATTGATGCTTACACTGGATTTAATGCTAGATTGGCTTATAATAGTCCTAAAATGAACATGTTGAGCAAGGGTGCTAAAGCTCTAGCTCGTATGGGTTTTGCTGCTACTGGTGAAGCTTTTGAAGAAGGTAATCAGGATATATTTGACTACGATTACATTCATAATCAGTATGATAAAGATTCTTCTGGCGTATTCTCATCATTACTTGGGTTAGCTGAAGCTAATTATCGTACTGCAAAGATCTTATCAGGAATAGATACTGAATCAGAATTAGCTAATGATCCTCAATTCTGGAATGATGTAAAAGGTGGTTTTGCATTAGGTATGTATTTAGGTGGTCCTACTACTGCATATCACGCTGGTATTGATATGCGTAAAGACTTCGTTGCCAATACGTTTGTTAGAGATATGGTAGCAGATAACATAGCTAAGAAAGATGCTATGAATAAAGCTGTGACATACGCAGACAGAGCATCAAAATCTATGCTCAATTACAAAGATAGTGTACTTGAAGTATTAGAGAATTTTAAATATCATATGCCTGATGGTCTTACTGAGGAAGATATAAATGCTGAAATCAAAACTGCGAATAATGTATTTAACTTAGCTAAGTCTAAGACTACTAAGAACATTGGTAAACAATTAGGTTATTCTGCAGGTACTACAGAATATAATACATTAATTGGTTTACAGCATGTAGCTCAATTAGATTTACAAGAAGCTGTAAACAATGCAAAAGCAGCTCAGGATGCAGATAATAAATTGTATGCAGATCTTTCTGAAGATGCTTTATTGAGTAATTACACTCCAGAAGAAAAGCTAGCAGCTATTACTTTAACTAAACTAAATGTACAGAAAGAAGCTCTGCAGGAATTAAAAAATGCAATTGAAGCTCCAGCAGAAGATGGTAAATCTAAATTTGGTATTACTAATGGTGATAATTCTGTAGCTAAATCTATTCTAAAGACTATACCAAAGGCCATTAAAAACATTGATAGTCAATTGGCTCAAGTGGCTGCTGATACAAAATTTAGTACAGATTTTGTAGCTGCCCCTCATGTCATGCAGACAGGTGTAGATAGCTATGCAAACTTAATGTTAGCTCAGCATGATGCTTTGGTAGCAGAGCATAAAATGAATGAGATATTTGGTAATACTCTGGAAGACGGCAAACTTACTAGTTTTGATAAAGCTACAGACAAATCAAAGAAAAAGGTATTAAATAATATCAAAAAGAGAATTGAGAACTACCTGAATAACTCAGATGAATCTAGTAGAATTGCAGAAGATAATGCCAAGCAGATTGTTGAACAAGACGTTGCTTCTACAGAAAAAGAAGTGGCTAATAATGGTACAGACAACAATGAAACTGTAGCAGCAAGTAAAATTGCTCCAGAAGTACAAAGAGAAGAAGTTGAAAAACCACAATCTCCTGTAATGGATTCTAGAGCAAAATCCAAAGTAAATACAGAAATACCTGCGCCAGAACCTACTGTTCCTGAAGCAACACCTGAAACGCGGCCTGAAGAAAAAACAGAACCAGCAATTAAACGTGATGAAGAATTCCCTACAAAGAGTTTGGAAGAACTAGCTGCGGAATTTGAAGCAGAACGTAAAAAGATTGCAGAAGAAAATAAACCAAAAACTCCAGTAGTAGAAGATGTTGAAGAAGAGGATGAAGAGTTCGCTTTTGCTACAGATAAAGATTTAAGAGCAGCTGCCAATGCTGATGCAGATCCTTTAGCTGCTGCTACGGATGAAGATAAGAAAGTATCACAAACAGTTGATACTATTACTCCATATATTACTGTAGAACAGAAAGTTGAACAGGCTAAAAAGAAATTAGCTACTGAACAGAAACATGACAGTAAAACAGATATGGATTCTGAATCTAGAGAATATGAAGATTCTTTAGAAGTAGAAGAATTAGCTAAAGATACCGTATCACATACACTGTTCTTCTCACCAGATTCTACTACTCCTATATTACCGGGTTATAAATCTGGTAAAGAATTAGCAGAGAGAATCAAAGATCCTAATTTCTTTACAGACAGTTTCTGTGAATTTATTATCAATGAATCTTACACTGAAAAAGGTAGCAAGCCATACAAAAAAGGTGATAAGACTACATACGATAGTGCCTCTATCATATTAAGTGTAGAACATCCTACAGGTAAGTATGCTTTAGCACTTAAGACTCCTAAAGGAGCTAGAATTAAATTTGATGCAGATATTGCAGGCATTCGTAATAGTGCTACAGCAGAAGAGCTTAATACAATTGAACAAGCTAATGAAGTTTCTATAAATGACTTAAAATCTTTTAGAAACGCAATCATTACTGCTATTGAAAATAAGACAGAGAATGAAGTTATTGTACCAAGTACTATCAGTAGAACTAGAGGTAGATATAATGTAAATAGAAATGGTCAAAAGGCAGTATTCAGACCTGTACAAGAAGTAAAAGGTTTTGCAATTCCATCCAATGTGTATGATATTACTCCAGAAAATGTAACCTTTGGTATTAGTAATGGTATTATTTCTGACAGTCTGATTCTTGGTGCTGGTGGTGAAATATTGAATGGTACTGGCGGTAGTGGTCAACTGTTTATTTATCCCCCTAAATCTAGTACACTCAATAATTCGGAAATACCAGTACAAGTTAATTTACAAAGATTTGATAGAAAACAAGCTGAGTTTCTTGCAGATTTGCTTTTGAATTATGGAGCTTCTCCTGAGTCTTACTACAAAAATACAGAGATTGTGGCTGGGGAATTGATTGACTTTATGGTTCGCTTTGGTGATAAAACCAGAGTTACATCCAATATTCCTACTTTCAATTGGATGAAAAAGAAACAGCTTTATGTAAATGAAAAAGGTGATCTTGTAGTAGGAGAAAAATCTTATCCTGTAGGTAATATGTCTTCTCAAGATAAGGAAGATCTTATTAACGATTTGATGAGATTCCACTGGAGAGCTAATAGAGAAAATTTCTTTAGTCCTATAGGTGATGCTTTACCTTCCTTAAAAGAAGCATTTACAAAAAACAGTTCTTATATATGGGAAGAAGCTATTCCTGGAATAATGTTACGTAGAGAAGACTTCTTAGGTAATGCAGAACATGCACCTATGTATACAATGGGTTTGTTTGTTACTAACAATTTAATCCAAAGTGATTTACAGGATCAATTGTTTAAAGATTCTTTTGCTTATGCAGATGATATTCAAACCATATCTAAGAAAGTAGAAAGTGATAAGGCAGTTGAAGAAACTAAAAATAAGGTTGAAAATGTATCTAATATCCCTACAGGTACTCCTGCAGTAGAACCAGAAGAATTAACTGAAGAATCAAAGAAGATCAATGAGATCACTAAGAATGGCACAATTGACCCATTTGCTATAGAAGACGATGATATTGATATTCCTATGAGGCGTCTTACTGGTAAAGTAACTAAAGAGGTGTCTAACGAGGAAATAGAATGGTTCAAAAAGAAATTAGGTTTCCAAAGCGATTCTCTTACTATAGTAGATGATGCTATCTCATTAGGTAACAATGTGTATGCTATGGGTCTTGTTAGGCAGGATTCTACATTACTGTGGAAAGGTGCAGAAACGGGTACTTTATATCATGAAGCGTATCATAGAATCTCATTGTTAACTATTTCACCTAAAGAACGTCGTAAAATATACGAAGCTTATAGAAACAGAACTGGTTTAATCGGTACTGATAAAGATGTTGAAGAAGCTCTTGCAGAAGACTTTAGACAGTATATGCTGAATAAAGTTGAACCTGATTTAAATATAGTTAAAAGAGCTTGGAAAGCAATCAAAAACTTTATTAGTAAATGGGTTTGGAGAACTGATACTACTATTGACAACATCTTTGATAGGATCAATACAGGTTATTATAGTAGATCTAAACAGAATTCTGCAGCTGTGCAGGAGTTCTTAAATGCATACAAAGGTGCAGGAGCTCCATTTAAGTTAGGTGGTCATAATTTCAAGAACATTACAAACACACAGTTTAAAGAAAGTGTTAATTCATTAGTTGCTTCTTTGTTTACTTTGAATAACATAAAGATGCGAGATGATTTAACAGGTTTAAATTATAGTTTGTTAAAGAGTGCCTTAGAACCTTCATTAACAGATAAACTTGTAGAAAACGGAAAGATCACCAAAGAACAAGGAGAGGCTAGAAAAGAAATATATGAAACCTTTGACAGTGTATTCTTACCAGCAATTATAAGGAAACTGAATGAATATCAAATCAGAGCTGTAGACAAACAGGAAAATATCGACCAAGAAATAGATGAAAAGGCTGAAGGTTCTGCTGTAGGAGATCAAATGGCTACATATATCCGTGAGTCATTAGAAACCTCAGTAAAAGATAATGCTTTGGCATCTATTAAAATCTTCATTGCTACTATGCCTAAAAGAGAATTCTATGAGGCAGAAGTTAAGAAAGAAGATGGTACCATTACAAAAGTACAGAAAACTAGAACTGTATTGAGTCCTGTTACAGGATTACCTCTTATGGTTGATTTTGATTCTACATGGAATACTATAATCAATGAATTGCATTCAGAGAACACATTTGAAGGTATGATGAATAAATGTGCTAAATGTGCTAAATCATTACCTATATTTGACACATTATACAGAGAATTGTATAAAATATCAAAGACCGTTCCAGGAGAATCAGAAGCCCAAGTAATAGCTAGAGAGAATTTACAGACTCAATTTAGAAATACCTTTAGAAAAGCTAAACATAAACTTATTGGTATCTTGTCTGAAAAGATTGAGAATACTAATGGCAATGATCAAACTAATTTGTATGTAAAGGATGAAAATGCAAATAAGATCTCTAAGAATATCATTGAAGGTTGGAATTATGGTTTACTCAGGATGACTGAGTTAATAAATTTTGATGGTAATAATTACACATTAAAAACCACTGATAATAAAACTAATGTAGAATTATTATTAGATGATTACCACAAGATTAATAATCTACTCAAGAATTATAAGAATAAACCAAATGCTAAGCTTAAGAATGGTCAGACTTATAAAGAGTATGTAGAAGCTAATGTCATCAAAATAAAGGAACATATATTATCACTTTTAGGTAGAGCAGGTGTATCTGTGGATATGGCTACATTAAACTCATTCTTGATTAAAGAATACTATGATCCAAACACTGCAGAACAATTAGTAAACCTGTTTACTGATGGTAGTAATGCTGGTTTATCATTCTTATTCAGCAATAAGTTAAAAGATGTACTGAAGATTGAACCATCTGGTAACGTACCCGGCACATTCAATAGACATATCAGCAGATACTATGATGATTCTAAATTCTTAGGTAGATTGTCTGAAACGTACGGTATGACACATCCTAACTCAGATGAGTTATCTGTATTTTCTACTGATGGTAAGTTGTTATATCCTATATCTGATCATAACTACTTAACAGATATGGTTCAGAATCTTGATAATGATCCAGCTACAGTAGAAGCTCTTACTAAGGTATTATATAATACTGGTAACAATGCTAACCCTAATTACTTTAAAGGTTCTTATTTACTTACAAATCTTTATAATAATCCTGCCACATCTGGTAAAATAGGTGTTGAAACTTTGGTTTATTTTAAAGAACAGGGTAGTGGTGATAAAGGACGTAAGTATACAGAAATCTCACCATTGGAAGATTATATTGCTAAAATGACACTTACTCAGAAAGGTAGAATTGTTTTACCTACTATGGGTGACTCTCAGACATATAATACTTTATATGGCACAGCTATCAATAATTTCAATCAACCTTTAGATACTACTAATAATCAAGTTAAATTTAATGCCAAAGTATTAACTAGATTTATTAATTACTTTGAAACTGAATTAGATACTATTGAATTCAACTATAAGAATGAAGGTAATCTGACAAAGGAACAAAAAGTAAAAAACTATGATACTGGTAATAGAAATGGTTACAGGTTTAGATATTTCAATGGATTCTTTAAATTGAAAGAACAACCTACTTTAGGGGGCATTGAATTTGTAGATGACTTCTCTGACTTCAATGAAGCTCTTAAACTTGCTGAAGACGTTGGCGGTAATGATTTAGCATTATCTGTAGTAAACCAAATAAAAGTTTCTTGGGCTAAGATGAGTAACTCTGATAAAGCTTTGTTAATGAATGAATATTTAATAGATGCTTTTAAAGACGAATTGGATTACGCAAAAGAAATAGGTATCATTGATTGGAATGGTAGAGATTTTGCTAGTGTAAAGAGTTTAGCACTTCCTCAGAAGGCGTTAGATGATGCAGAAAATCACTATAAAAAACGTCAAGAAGTATCAAAATATAGCAAAGAATTAGCTGCTACTGAATTGATGGCAAACTATTTTGCTAACACTATATCCTCAGTAATAGAATTTGAGAAGTTATTTATTAAAGATCCTGCATATTATAAAGATCCTGTAGATAAAATCAAACGTCTTCGTGAGGTATTGTCAACTGGTGTTACCCCTAGAATAGATTATGGAGAAGGTAATGAATTATCAAACTTAACTGAAGTTAATGTAGGTACTTTATCAGATAATGTGATACCTAGTAGACAGCTTGATAGAATCAATGAATTTGCTAAAAAGTCAGCTGCAGTAAGACTGTTACAGGAAATGCATGACATGACTCAAGAAGAAGCTCTTGCGATGTATGAAAGTGGTGAAGCATTACCTCAAGACGTTGAGGACGCTGCTAATCTTGTAGTTGATAGTAAATTCGGTGGTTATACCAAAGTAAACCAAACAGATGCTACAGTACTTATTTCTCCTGAATTCTATAAAGAATTGGTAAGAAGAATTGATGGTTGGACTCCTGAAGTAGCTAAAGCTTTTGATATATTGAATAACCCTGAAACAGATTATGAAGCTGATGCAGATACTTATAATGAAGCCTTAGCCGTTACATTAAAACCTTTGAAGTTAATGTATTTCGGCGATCATTATGATGTAAATGCAAAGAGAGACATACCCGTATTTGACAAAATGGCTATGTTCCCAGTTCATAGAATATTCTCTACAGGGGATATGGGAGAAGTATTAAAAGTAATGCAAGCCAGAAACATACACATGCTTGCGTTTGAATCTGCAGTTAAGGTTGGTCAAAGAGTTGAAGAAGTTAAATCTAAGATCTATACAGATAAATCAAATACTAAGGTAGATGTAGAAGGTTTAATGAACATGCCTACCCATAAGCAATCTTTAGTTAACTTTAGACGTCAGTTAGTAACAGATCCTCATCATGCGGATAGACAGATGTTTGTATCTCAGGCTCAAAAAGCAGCTATGGGTAACATTAGAACAGCTTGGACATATACTACTCCCAACGGTGTATCTTACTCAGGACAAGAAGTTATTGATAACTTCAATGGAGCTCATAACGCTATTACTGAATTTGGTAGAAAGAGTATAGAAAAAGACTTCGGTATTGATGCCAATAATCCACAAGCTAGTATTGTTAAGTTTGCCAATATTCTTAAGAGAAAAGCAGAAAATTCAAACATGAATGATAATGTTTTGAATGGTCTTACTGTGGAAGATGGCAATACTAATGCTCCTATTTCAGGTTTATCCGATAATTCTTGGATTGAAAGCGGTCTTATATCAATGTTGAACAAAGCCATAGTAGATACTAATCTACCAGGTGGTATGTTTATTCAGATGTCTTCCATCTTGTATAACAGACTGGCTGTAACATCAGATGTTAACAATGTAAGAAAGCTTAATTTTGTTAATAATGATGGTAGTATGGATTGTGTTATATCAATTAACTTATTGAAACACATCATACCTAATTATGATAAAATGACTTTTAGTCAAGCTAAAGAATGGTTAATAAAGCATGATATAATCGGTCAAGATACAAAAGCAATAGCAATGGGTTACCGTATCCCTGCACAGGGTCAAGCTTCTACAGCAGCTTTAAAAGTGGTGGACGTTTATCCTGAACGGATTGGTGATACTATTACTCTTCCTGATGAATTTACCGCTTTAACAGGTTCAGACTTTGATATTGATAAACTGTTTATTGCCAGATATAACTATGATAATAATGGTAATAGAATCAAGTTCGAAACAAAAGATCAGTATGTTCAGAGATTAAAAGCTACTGGTTTGGATGATGAAACTGTAGTAAGAAAAGCTTATGAAAGATATAATGGTAAAACTGATTTTGAAGCAAATAGTAGAGAAGCAAATGAGAACATGCTTCTTGACATGTACTTGTCAGTGATTAGTAATCCTATGAACTTTGCAGAAGCTAGACAGCCTCTCGATACTGTAACAGATTATTTAAAGGATAAGATTCTTAAGGATGTAGATAAATTAACCGGTCAAGGTAAGAGAACTAGTAAATCTCAATTATATTTCTCTACTCCAGCATTCCAGAGTAGGACTAAAGCTGAGTTGAATGGTGGTAAGTTTGGTATTGGTCCGTTTGCATTAGCTAATGCTCATCAAGTGTTAACTCAATTAGTTAAATTGAATTTCAAACCAAATAAAGTATTGAGCGATTATGGTATACGTGATTTGCATCACATTCAAAGTGAAGATACAAATAAGATCAATGTTTTAGACTGGTTATCTGCTTTGATTAATGCTCACGTAGACGTAGCTAAAGACCCGTATATTATTCGTTTGAATGTACGTAAATTAACTTTTAACATGACTAACTTCTTAATTAGAAGTGGTAAAGGTGAAAGTACATTCTATTTCTTACCTCAACAGATATTAAAAGACTATGCAACTGAATATGATAAATATTCTGGTTTTTATGGTGTTGAAATACCTGCTGGTAAAAATCCCGAAAGATTAGCTTTTACTAAAGTTTGGAATGATTACTATAAGAAAGCGAAAGAATTATCTGGTGGTAAAAAAGAAAATCTTTTAAACTATCTTAAGGATAAAGGTGTAGGTACTAATCAAAGAAAAATTATGTTTACTGTATCACATCTTAGAAAACAGTTGCAGAAAACTGAAACTTTTGATTGGTACTATAATCAGTTATTAATCCTTAAAGCTTATGAAGAATTAACCCCATTTTCTAAGAGTTTGTCAGAATTAACTAACTTATCTCAAATTGATACTAAGAGATTTGGTAATAACTTTGGTTTACAAAGCGCATTCTTGGATAAATGGAAACAGTATATGACTGAACAGGCTGTTTTCGACAATCCTTTGAAAGTGTTTACTAATACATTCTTGGGTAAGAAAATGATCGATGGATTAGTATTTCCTAGAAATGCATTCCAGAATGTCATGATTAGACTTACTCCAGAATTTGAAACCTTACGATCATTAATTGAATACTATACCAAAGGCTATGCAATAAGTGATGATACATATATTAACAACATCACTAGAGCAATGGAAGTATCCTATAAGACTAAATTCTTTAATCAGTATGTTAAAGATAATCAAATGGGATTTCGTGGTATGCTGTTTGGTAAGGATAGTATTTCTAGAAGATTAGATAGACTTAAATCCGATATATTACAAGGCAAATACCCTTCATTACTCGGGAGTGATGGTAGTTTTTCAAATGTGTTGATTAACAATATCTTTAGCAGACCTAAAGAAGATGATGCAGAATTACAAGGACCTGACTTCATTGCATATAAACCCAATAAGAGTGGTGATAATAATTTAGAAAATGAAATAATTCGTGCTTGGGAAGAACTCTACGAAAGTGATTATAAAGAAGTAAGAGAATTTGCTAAAGATCTTGCAATATATTCTTTCTATACTTCTGGAGATGCTTTTGGTAAAAATAATATATTTAGATATGTTCCTAACTCCATAAGAGAAGAAATAGGGTATTTTGATTATATTAGAGAATTGGAAAAACATCCTGAAAACGTTATATCCCAAATAGATTTACAAGAGGTAATTAGAAATCTGTGGTGGAATGATCATGTAGTTCCTGCTATTGAATACTATAAATTGGATTCTAGCTATGAAACTATTGAAGAAGAAGGCAGAGCAGTATATAGACCTGTTGCTCATGATGGTAGTGGATTATTTGTAACTAATAAGAAAGGAGAACAAGTTGAAATACCTT
>OHKA01000492.1_pt1 | contig 15445 bp, 14 predicted proteins | sample 1568751 | NCBI WGS metagenome assembly OHKA01 (sample SAMEA3879525, study PRJEB24766) | human gut metagenome | biome: human-associated habitat; feature: feces | place: USA | collected 1985/1987 | reverse complement strand
GGCTAACAGCCCTGCCTCAGGACGCTTATCCGGCGCCACATCATACCAGCGGGACTCCTCCGCAATGGCGTACATGGAGGCAGTGTAGCCGTGCATCACCAGCACCAGGGGCACAGCCTCGTCTCCGGTATAGGTGGAGGGCACATAGGTCATCCAACGGCGCAGCTCGCCATTGACCTCTTCCTCATGCACGGTAAAGCCAGGCTTGGTGAAGTCCTGGGTCTTTGCAACACGGCCAGGCAGCTGCATTGCCATAAAGCGCTTGAACTGACCGGAGAACTGATTCCAGATCGCTGCCGGGCTGCGCTTGCCGGTGCTGACCCACACCTCAGAAGCCGAGCCTTCCCGACCGGTGGTGTAGACCGTCTCCGCGGCCTGGTTTGCAGCGGCGGGCTTTGCCTGGTTTGCCTGCAGGTAGTAATCCAGCGCCGTCTTATCATCCTCATCCGAGGCAACGAACCAGACCGGGGTATCCACGGTCTTGGCGGCAATGGCTTCCTCCTGCACACCGCGGGTGGAGTCGCCGGGGAACGGCAGCACATACTGCTCGCCTACCGCTGCCAGAGAAGCAGCCGGCACAGCGGCTGCATCCACCGCACAGATGGAGCTGAAATCGCTGGCCCAGCGGGCACCAAACAGCAGGGCTGCAGCGCCGCCCTCCTCGTAACCCACCAGAGCGGTGTGGGACTTATCCATCGAGAAAGCACCCGTCAGCTTCGTGCTCTTTTTGCGCATCAGCTGATACAGGCCACCCAGCAGGGCTGCATCGTCCCGGCGGGCAGGGTCCAGAGAGAGGTTCCAGGTGCCGCCGTTTTCCGGCTCCACAAAAGCCACGCCGATCTTATTCTGGTCGGCTACGGCACGCCACTGCAGACCGGTGATGGAGTTGGAGAACTCCTTTGCCGTGGTGTGGTCCGGCGTCATCACGATGACCGCCGGTGCCCAGGGGCTCATCCCGTCCGGCAGGTAGTAAGTAGCAATGCCCTTGGTGTTCTCGTTGACCTCCACAGGCACGTTGTGGAACACGCCCACGTTCACGTTGACATAGGGGTTTGCGGGATCATAGCCACTGGTCTGACCGCCGATGACACCAGCGCCTGCCATCCGACGTGCCAGAGGGGTATACCACTCATTTGCTTCCAGCGTAACAGCGTTTTCCACATCCAGGCCCGTGGCGGCCGCCGCACTGACCGGCAGCATCATACCCGCTGCCATGCTGGCCACCAATGCCAGCGAGACAGCGCTTTTCCAGATGATCCTCATGTTTTGTTCCTCCTTTAGTGAAAAGAGCGGCAGCCTTCTCCGCCCGTGGGACCTCCACAGGCGGCCGCTTTTCCGCATTTGCAAGGAGAGCTTACCATATTTCACGGATTTTTTGAAGTATATATTATCAAATTCAGCAAAATTGATATACTAGCATTTCACTTCCTGTGTATTTTCACCAACCAACATTCGGAACCCCCTCCAAAAACGAACCAGCAGGAGAAAAGCTTCCTCCTGCTGGTTCGTTCTGGACATCCTTACCTTTTCAGCCTCTCCCGCCGGACAAGGGCGAAAAAACAGCCCATCAGCGGGAGGTAGGTGGCCACAAATACCACCCCTGCCCCCAGGGCGGCGGCTTTGCGGTGCTTTGGGGGGATCTGCATCCCCAGCAGGATCCCCACAGCACACAGGCAGAGTTTGATCCGGGCCAGGTCCATCCAGTCACTTTCCCGGATATACTGGTTCGCCAGCCGGAACAGGTCCTTCATCGCAGCGCATCTCCTTTTTGTCCCCTTTTTCTAAGGGTATTTTCTCTATTATAGCACATCCGGACAAGAAAAAAAGCCCGCCCCGCCGCAATTCTGCGATGGGTGCGGGCTGGTTCTCAGAACTCCAGCGCAGGGCTGACCTCATTGCGGCGCTGTGCCTGGACGATGCAGTCCTTTTCCGGCACCACGTCCGCTGCCCCCAGCGTGGCAAACACCGTTTGCAGCGCCAGGGCGGGGGTGTTATTTTCCTGCGAAAGGTGGCAGAGCGCAAACTTTTTGCACCCCTGCTGGATCAATTCCAGCAGTTTTGCGGCGCACTCGTCGTTGGACAGGTGCCCCCGGGCGGACTCGATGCGCGCCCGCAGATAGTAAGGGTACGGCCCACTGCGGAGCATCCGCAGATCATAGTTGCTCTCCAAAGCGACCAGGTCACAGCCGGCAAGCGCCTCATGCACCGGCGGAGTCAGCACCCCCAGGTCGGTGGCAATGGTCATGGTTTTGCCGTCCGGGGTCTGGATGCGGTAGCCCACACAGGGCACATCGTGGCTGGTGGGGAACATCTGCACCCCAAAAGCGCCCACTTCCTCCTGTGCATGGGGGGTCAGCTCATGCAGCGAGCTTGTTGCGGGAACCACGCCATTGGCGTCCAAAAAATCCAGCGTAGCCGCAGCGCCGTACACAGGCAGCGGGTATTTCTTCAAAAAGGTGCTCAGCCCCTTGACATGGTCACTATGCTCGTGGGTGACCAGGATGCCGTCACAGCCGCTTACCGGCAGATCCAGCGCTTTCAGGGCAGCGGTAGTGCTGCGCACGCCTTTGCCCATATCCACGATCAGATACCGCTCGCCGCAGCGCACCACACTGCTGTTGCCGGACGAGCCGGAGTACAAGGAAATGAATTCTGCCATAGAAGCTGTGGGGCCTCCCCTATCCCCTATGTACCGGAAAGGACACAGCCCGCCCCAGGACGGACTGTGTCCTCTTTTTGCTTGTTTACAGTGCCTGTTCCAGCGAGGCAGGCAGATGCTCGATCTTGCGGATATCTGCACCCAGCCCCTGGAGCTTTTGCACGATATTCTCGTAGCCGCGTTCGATGTGGCCGATCTCCTCGATCTCGCTGGTGCCGTTGGCGATCAGTGCTGCCACCACCATGGCTGCACCTGCCCGCAGGTCACTGGCCCGCAGCGGTGCCGGAGAGAGGTGATCCACCCCTTCAAACACGGCCACCTGACCATCCACCTGCACATTTGCCCCCATCTTGCGCAGCTCATCCACATAACGGAAGCGATTATCCCACACGCCTTCGGTAACGGTGCTGGTGCCGTCGGCTACGCTGAGCAGCACACCCATCAAGGGCTGCATATCGGTGGGGAAGCCCGGGGGGGCATGGTATTGATCTTCAGCGGCAGGATGGGGCCGGTACGGCTCACCCGCACTGCGTCATCAAACTCCTCGACCTCTGCCCCAGCCCGGCGCAGCTTTGCCGTGATGGGCTCCAGATGCTTCGGGGTGACATTCTTGATCAGCACATCCCCGCCGGTGGCGGCCGCAGCTACCATATAGCTGCCTGCCTCGATCTGGTCCGGGATAATGCTGTAGGTGCAGCCGTGGAGCTGGCTGACGCCCCGCACCTTGATCACATCGGTGCCAGCGCCCCGGATATCGGCGCCGCACATATTCAAAAAGTTTGCCAGGTCCACCACATGGGGTTCCTTTGCGCAGTTTTCCAGCACCGTCTGCCCCTTTGCCATCACGGCCGAGAGCATACCGTTCATGGTAGCGCCCACGCTGACCTTATCAAAGAAGATGCGGGCAGCGTTCAGCTCCTCGGCCCGCACCGAGATCATGCCGTAATCCACACTATCCTCTGCGCCCAGTGCGCTGAACACCTTCAGGTGCTGGTCGATGGGGCGGGGGCCAAGATTGCAGCCGCCGGGCATAGCCACCTGCGCCTTGCCAAAACGGGACAGCAGCGCCCCCAGGAAGTAGTAGCTGGCCCGCATCTGACGGGACAGATCGTCCGGCACACTGGTGGTGTGCAGGTGGGTGGTGTCGATCTCATAGGTGTTGCGGTTCAGCATACGCACCTTTGCACCCAATACGCTGAGGATCTTCAGGCTGACAGCCACATCGCTGATATCCGGCAGGTTCTCGATCACACAAACATCCGCTGCCAGGATCGTGGCGGGCAGAATGCCCACAGCCGCATTCTTTGCGCCAGAGATCGTGACTTCACCGTGCAGGGGCTTGCCGCCCGTAATAACAAACTTTTCCAATTTTATAATCTCCTTGTTCGGGGCCGGTCCCTCTGTCGGCCCGTAAGGTAATGATCGCCTTTTCACCGGCAGTCAGGCACTGCCGGTATCTGTGCAAATGGGCCTGTGCCCGCACATCCATAGCTAACTTATTATACACTACTTCACGCAAAAAGCAAAGCCCCATCCGCATAAGGGAGATTATTTTCCGTTTTGCCTATTTTTTCAGCGAACTGGCGGTGATTTTGTCTGTTTTTTCGCTGTTCTGCATTACCAGATCCGATCCTCGTCCTGCGCCTCCTTGATCCAACCCAGCTGGTAGGCCGCGACCAGCTGCTTCAGATCCCGCACACGCTCCCGCAGGGTCTCGCCTTCATCGGTCTGCTCCACCAGGATGCGCCGGTCCTCCGTTTCCAGGATATCCGTCTGGGATAGGATATCCAAATTTTCATGGATCGCTTTCTCTGCGCTGACAAAGGGCTGATGGGTGCGCAGAGACATGGTGCGGGAGGAATAGACCAGCGTATACCCGGCAATACCGGTCTTTTCGTGATAGGCGCGGCAGAATCCGCCGTCGATGACCACCAAACGTCCGCCGCCTTTGATGGGGCTTTCCCCGTTTTTCTCCTGCACCGGCACATGACCATTGACGATATGGCAGTTGGCCCCCAACCCAAACTCGGACAGGATGCGCTGACAGGTCTGCTCCTCATTGTACCAGGTATAATAGGGGTCTTTGACCTCCACATGGGCAGCCGGGTCGGCGATATACAGCCGCTCAAAGGTCGTCATGGCGCTGCGCCCAAACAAGGGCGAGAGCTTGCCGCACCATAGATACCATAAAAAGTCCTGGCCGCTCTGACGGGCAGCGCTGCCCTCCGGCGCATAGTAGCCCCGCCGTGCCCGTGCATCGCAATAATCCATCAGTGCACGGCCGGAGTAGCATTTGCCTTCAAACTCTTCCTGCGCAAACGCACCGTCTGCCGTCATGGGGACTGCCCCATGATACAGCAGGTTCCCGTTCTCGATATGGTATACGCTGCCCTTGGCATACAAAAACTCCACGTGGGTCTGCAGCCGCCGGCTCTGCCGGAACGACTGCACCAGCTTATCCAGCACCAGCTGCTCGTCTTCGTTCAATGCAGTGGGGTCAGCCGGGTCTACGGTGGGAAACGCCGTATCCCGCAGCGGATACTCCCGCCCGGACACGGTCACTGTGCCCTTCTGCCAGTGGATGCGGCGCAGGAAGTCCCGCTCCTGCATCTTGAAATCCGGGTTCCGGTCGATGACCTGACACTCCAGCTTGAGCATCAGGATGGTGACTGCCTTGTGCATCACCGCACAGCGGTGCAGCATCCCCCAGGTATACGGGCCACGGGCTGCATCGGTGTGGGGCATCCAAAGGGTCAGGTCGTCTCCGCCGTAATAGCGGTCTGCCATACGCTGCAAATGCCGCAGGTTGATGCCGTAGCAGTCCTCCAGCATCCCATGGTTATGGTACGCCAGGGTCGTTTTAAGCACTGTACAGATGCACAGCGGGCTGCCGGATGCGGCCCCCATCCACACTACGTCGTGGTTGCCCCACTGGATGTCCACACTGTGGTGGCGCATCAACAGATCCAGGATGATCTCCGGATGCGGTCCCCGGTCGAACAGATCGCCCACAATGTGCAGCTTATCCACCGCCAGGCGCTTGATCATCTCGCACAGGCGCACGATGAACCGGTCTGCCCGTCCGTTCTCGATGATGCTGCCCACGATCTGGCCGTAATACAGATCCTTATTGTGGTCCTCAAAATGGGCATGGAGCAGCTCATCCAGGATATAACCGCAGCTGGCGGGCAGGCAGCGGCGCACATGGGCCCGGGTGTGTTTGGAAGATACCAGACGGCACAGCTCGATCAGCTGCAGCAGGGTGTCCTGGTACCAGCGGGACAGGGCCTCCTGGTCCGGACACTGTGCCTTGAGCTGCGGGAGCTTTTCGTGGGGGTAATAGATCAGGGTGGCCAGCTCTGCGCGGGTCTGCTCCGGGGTATCCGGCCCCAAAACAATATCCACCTTTTCCCGTATGACACCGGAAGCCGAGTTCAGGATGTGGACAAACGCCTCGTTCTCCCCGTGCAGGTCACTCATGAAATGCTCTGTCCCCTTGGGCAGTTTCAGCAGCGCCTGAGTATTGATGATCTCGCTGGCAGCGGCAGCCTGAGAGGGGTAGTCTCTGGCCAGCAGGGTAAGATATTTGAGGTTTGTGCGGATCAGTTCCGTATCGGTCTGCATGTCGTCCTCCCAACTTTTTTTCAAATTTCCGCTCTAAGTATAACACGGGCCGGGCAAAAGATGGTATACTGTATTTGTCAAATCTTCGGAAAGGTCTTTGGATACTATGTCTAATCCCTCGTTTTTTCCTGCACCGGACCGGTGCACCCTTTGCCCCCGCCGCTGCATGGCCCGGCGGGCCCAGGGACAGGCAGGCTTTTGCGGCGCTGCCGGTGTGCTGAAAGCAGCCCGTGCGGCACTGCACTTTTGGGAGGAGCCCTGCATCAGCGGACAGCGGGGCAGCGGCACGGTGTTTTTCTCCGGGTGCACCCTGAAATGCTGTTACTGCCAGAACTATCCCATCAGCGCCGAAGTACAGGGCAAGGAGCTGAGCGTGGACCGTCTGGCGGCGATCTTTTTGGAATTGCAGCAAAAAGGCGCCCACAACATCAACCTGGTCACCCCGGGACAGTGGCGGCCCTGGATCACGGCTGCACTGGACAAGGCCCGTGCCGAGGGGCTGACCCTGCCCATCGTCTGCAATACCGGCAGCTACGAGACGCTGGAGAGCATCGCCGCCTGGCAGGGCTATGTAGATATCTGGCTGGCAGACCTGAAATACGTCTCCCCGGCTGTGTCGGCAGAGCTGTCTGCCGCGCCGGATTATTTTGCAGTGGCAAAAGCCGCTATTGAGGCCATGATGGCACAGACTGGCCGCCCTGTGCTGGATGCAGAGGGCATCCTGCGCCGGGGTGTGATCCTGCGGCATCTTGCCCTGCCCGGCCATACCGAGGACAGCTTTGCCGTGCTGGACCAGATGGCCGCCTGGAACGATGCCGACCCGGGCTGCTTTATCCCCAGCCTGATGAGCCAGTACACCCCTTTCTACCACGCAGCGGACCATGGCATCGGCCGGCGCATCACCACCTACGAGTACCGCCGGGTGGTCAATTATGCAATGGACAAGGGGCTTTCGGCCGGTTATATGCAGCAAAAAAGCAGCGCCAAGGAGGAATACACCCCCTTGTTTGACCTGACCGGACTATGATCCCCCTCAAAAAACTGGCAGATTAGACGAAAAAATCCGCCGAGATTTTTCACATCCAAGGGGATGTTGTCGCTTGTAATTGGCCCCCAAAAGAGCTATAATGTATACAACAATGCAACAGCGAACCTGCACTGGGTCACACCACCTGTACAGACCAAGGAGGAGCATTATGGAACATTTTAACCCGATCCTGGGCAACGAGGCCCCCGGCCAGAAGTTTATCACCTGTGGCGAGATCATGCTCCGTCTGACCCCGCCGAACTATGAAAAGATCCGCATGGCCTCCAATTTCGAGGCCAGCTATGGCGGCAGCGAAGCCAACATTGCGCTGGCGCTGGCAAACCTGGGGGTGGACAGCACCTTCTTCAGCGTAGTGCCCAACAACAGCCTGGGCAAAAGCGCCGTGCGCTGGCTGCGCTCCAACGACGTACACTGCACCCCCATGATCCTGACCACCCAGGCCGAGACCCCCAGCCACCGCCTGGGCACCTATTACCTGGAGACCGGCTATGGCATCCGCCCCTCCAAAGTGACGTATGACCGCAAGCACAGCGCCATTACCGAGTATGACTTTACCCAGGTAGACCTGGATGAGCTGCTGGATGGTTTTGACTGGCTGCACCTGAGCGGCATTACCCCGGCGCTGGCCCCCAACTGCCGCGGCCTGGTGCTGGACCTGCTGAAGGTGGCCAAGAAGAAGGGCCTGACCGTCAGCTTTGACGGCAACTTCCGCAGCTCTCTGTGGAGCTGGGAGGAAGCCCGGGACTTCTGCACCGCTTGCCTGCCCTATGTGGACGTGCTGCTGGGCATTGAGCCCTATCACCTGTGGAAGGATGAGAACGACCACACCAAGGGCGATTGGAAGGACGGCGTGCCCCTGCAGCCCAGCTATGAGCAGCAGGACGAGATCTTCCAGCGTTTTATCGAGCGCTACCCCAACCTCCGCTGCATTGCCCGCCATGTGCGCTACGCTCACAGCGGCAGCGAGAACAGCCTGAAAGCCTTTATGTGGTACGAGGGCCATACCTTTGAGAGCAAGCTGTTCACCTTTAATATCCTGGACCGTGTGGGCGGCGGCGACGCCTTTGCCAGCGGCCTGATCTACGCCATGCTGCACGACTACAAGCCCATGGACATGATCAACTTTGCAGTGGCCTCCAGCGCCATCAAGCACACCATCCATGGCGATGCCAACATCACCGATGATGTAAGCTCGATCCGCAACCTGATGTACATGAATTACGATATCAAGCGCTGACATAACAGCAAAAAGCGGGCAGGCTCCTTATACAGGAGTCTGCCCGCTTTTGTTATACGCTATGCTTGCTGCAGCATCAAGAGAGCATCATGCGGTCGTTAGCGAACTCTCCGCCGGAGGCGATCTGGAACTTAGCCAAAAGATCCGACACCTGGAGAGACTTTTTCTCTGCCCCGCTCACATCGTAAATAATATGGCCATCGTACATCATAATCAGGCGGTTGCCGTACTTGATGGCATCCTTCATATTGTGGGTGATCATCATGGTGGTCAGGTGATTTTTCTCCACCAGCTCGGCAGAGAGGGTCAGCACCTTAAGGGCAGTTTTGGGGTCCAGGGCAGCTGTATGCTCATCCAGCAGCAGGAGCTTCGGGTTATTCATGGTTGCCATCAGCAAAGTCAGTGCCTGGCGCTGGCCACCAGAAAGCAGCCCTACCCGGGCGGTGAGCCGGTCCTCCAGGCCGAGGTCCAGGCTGCGCAGCAGCTCCCGATAGCGCTCCCGCTCTGCCTTGGTGATGCCGATACGCAGCCCCCGCCGCTGTCCCCGGCGGGCTGCAAGCGCCAGGTTCTCCTCGATCTGCATGGTTGCGGCGGTGCCGGTCATGGGGTCCTGAAAGACCCGGCCAATATAGGCAGCCCGCTGATGTTCCCCTAAACGGGTAACATCCTGGCCATCGATCAAGATCTTGCCTTCATCCACCGGCCAGACACCGGCCACAGCGTTCAGCATCGTGGATTTGCCTGCGCCATTGCCGCCGATCACGGTGACAAAATCCCCCGCGTTCAGGTGCAGAGAGAGGCCGTTCAGCGCCCGCTTTTCATTAACGGTGCCAGGATTGAAGGTCTTGAAAATATTTTGGATCTCAAGCATGGTGCGTCTCCTCCTTCTGCGTCTTTTTGGCAGCAGGCTTTGCAAAGTATTTGCCCCGCCAGTATGGTATGGCCAGGAACACTGCCACCACCATTGCGCTGAGCAGCTTGAGCAGATTGGCGTCAAAGCCCAGGGTGAGCACCAGCTGGATCACGATATAGTAAAGAATGGCCCCCAGGGACACCGAAAGCAGCTTGAGGGCAAAGTTATGGAACAGCTTGCTGAATACCGCTTCGCCAATGATCACCGCCGCCAGACCGATGACGATGGCGCCCCGGCCCATGCTGACATCTGCAAAGCCTTGATACTGTGCCAGCAGCGCACCGCTGAGAGCCACCAGACCGTTGGAGACCGCCAGCCCGAGCACCAGGTTAAAATTGGTGTTAATGCCCTGTGCACGGGACATCTGGGGGTTGGAGCCTGTGGCACGGATGCCGCAGCCCAGCTCGGTGCCAAAGAACCAGTACAAAACACCAATGACCGCCGCCGTGGCCAGCGTTACCACTGCAATGGGGTTGCGGAGTGCCAGCTCCTTGACCCAGCGCAGCGAGATCAGCAGATCGTATTTGTCCACGTTGATGGACTGGTTTGCCTTGCCCATGATCTTTAGGTTTACCGAGTAGAGGGCAAGCTGGGTCAGGATGCCGGCCAGAATGGCTGGGATGCCCATAAAGGTATGCAGTATCCCGGTGACAAAACCGGTAAGCAGCCCTGCTGCCAGCGCTGCCAGCAGCGAGACCCAGACACTTTGGCCGGAAAGCAGGCACATGACGCAGACCGCACCGCCGGTGCCAAAGGAGCCATCTACGGTCAGGTCGGCCACATCCAGGATGCGGTAGGTCAGGTAGACACCAATAGCCATGATGCCCCACACCAGGCCCTGGGCGCAGGCACCTGGCAGTGCGCCCGGCAGGTTAGCCAGTCTTGCAATGAGTTCCAACGTAAAACCTCCCCATCAAATCCACTTTTTTTATCATAGGCAGCGGCGGAGCAAAGCCTTTGGAAAGCTTTGCCCACCGTCATTCCACTGCATAACGCAGTTTTTTCGCTTATTTCCTCTCAGCTCTCAATCGCCTCGTAGCCTTCGGGAACGGTAAGGCCCAGCTCCTGACAGATGGCGGCGTTGTACTTTTTGGTTGTGCTGGTGTACTCAATGGGCATCTGGGAGATATCCGCCTCCCCCTTCAGCACCCGGACGGCCATCTCGCCGGTGGTGTAGCCCAAATCGTAATAGCTGATGGACAAAGTTGCCACACCGCAGCCGGAGCAGATGCCCTCCTCCCCAGCAAACACCGGCTTCTTCATGGGGCGGCAAATGCCGTCCACGATGCCTGCGTTGGCAGCCACCGTATTATCCGTCGGCACGTAGAGCACGTCGTTCTCATTGGCAGCGTTCTGGCAGACCGCAGCCAGATCATTGGAGTCAGAGAACGCATACTGCTTGACCGTGACCCCCTTGGCCTCCAGGAATTTCTGCACCTCATCCACCTGGTACTGGCTGTTTGCCTCGGCCGAGCAGAACACCAGGCCCGCCGTTTTGGCCTCCGGGACCCACTCCAGGATCATATCCGCCTGCTGCTCCAGCGGTGCCAGATCCGAGGTGCCGGAGATGTTGCCGCCCACCGTGCCGTCAAACGCATCCAGGCCCAGGGCCACGCCGTACTCGGTGATGGAGGTAGCCAGAATGGGGATCTGGTTGGTAGCCGCCTGGGCCGCCTGCAAAGCGGGGGTGGCGTTGGCCAGGATCAGATCCACCCCTGCTGCCACAAAGCCATTGGCAATCGTGGCGCAGGTGGCCGAGTCGTTCTGGGCGTTCTGGAAATCAAACTGGACCCGATCCCCCAAAGCTGCGGTCAACGCATCCTCAAAACCCTGGGTGGCGGCATCCAGGGCGGCGTGCTCCACCAGCTGACAGATGCCTACCGTATAGCTCTGCCCCGGAGCAGAAGACGCCGCTGCACTGCCGGCCGAAGAAGCGGTGGACGAAGCCGATCCGCCGCAGGCTGTCAGGACCGCAGCTGCGCCGCACAGAGCGGCACCGGACAGAAAAGACCGACGAGAAATTTTACGCATAATACATTCTCCCCCTTATTGTTTTGCTGCGGCCACCGTTGCCCCAGCAAGCGCGCTGCGCTTTACACTCGTGAAGTATAGCACACTTTACTCTCCAAAACAATCCTGCGGCGGGAATTTATGGTTTGAATTATTGGTTCAATCGATTTTATCCATCTGTTTTTTTGATAGTAAGCCGCTCCTGATAGGCAGCCAACTTGTCAAGCTCCCCCTCCAGCCACAGAAGATTCGCTTCCAGCTGTTCCCGCCAGGGGCGGTGCGGGTCATAGCCAAAGTATAGCGCCTGCCACAGTTTATCCTGCATCCGGCGCCGCAGTACGGGCGCCAAGTCCAGCCCCGCCACCCGGTCTTCCAGATCCATGCACGCCATCGCCCAGCGCACATCCAGCGGTTCCCGCTCCAGGGTGCCATACAGTGCCAGATAATCCTCTACCCGGGCTTCCACCCGCTGTCCGCCGCACTGGGTAGGCTGCAAAAAATAGGCGGTCTCCCCTTCCCGGCTGATCTCCTGTGCCAGCGGATAGAGTGCACAGACCAATGGCTCTGCATCATGGATCGCACAGCGGCCTCCATCCAGAAAAGGGCAGTTGTTGCGCTGCTCCTTCACTGGTGCCAGCCGCAGCACTGGCAGCCCGCTGACCGGCCCGATGCTGCTGCGGCAATACCCCCGGGCCACGATCTTTGGGGGGAGGTCCAGCCTTTGGGCAATACGCCATAGATCGTACCCGGACAGCACGATATCCTCCCGGCCGCGGCAGCAGTCCCCGCAGCCTGCACAGGCAAAGGAGAACCGGGCTTTCCGGTCCAGCAGCGGCATCCCCTCATCCCGTAAAAAATCCACCCGGCCGCACAAATCGATCTGGTTATCTCTCATATCGGTAAATCCTCCTCTGTTGTTCCCATCTATTGTAGCACAGATGGCGAGGAAATGGTTTTTCTTTTTTGCTCTGGCTGCACAGGGGTCCTGCTTTTTCCGACCGCAGCAGAAACAAAAAACGGGGCTCTGACAATGCGCCGGCACAGCGGCTGCACAGACAGAGTCCCGTTTTTATTCAATTTTGCTGCACGAACACAGTTTTCTATAAAGCTCTGTGCAGCTGCACATTCCTGCCTTTTCTTCTACCGGCCCGCTCAGTCCTTGACCAGAACATCCGTGATCTCAGCAATGTACAGCAGATGGTAGCCGCCGCCCGTTCCGTCCGCACGGTTCTCGCCGCCGTACCACTTGTCGGTAAAGGCGCTGTTCCCCAGGAAATCCTCCTCAGCCAGGGGGGTGACGCACAGCTTCTTGCACAGGAACGCCATGCGGTTCTCCTCAAAGTAGGGAACGCCGTCCTTATGGGCTACGGTCAGACCCGCCTTGGCCACCTTGTCTTCCTGACGGCCAGACACAGTGCCGCAGTATCCCAGCATCTTGCGCCAGCTGTTCTCAAATACGGTCAGGCTGAACACATCCGAAGCATCCAAAAACTCACGGGTAAAACGCTCCGGACGGACCGCACAGATCACGACCGGCTTCTGCCACAGAATGCCCATAGTCGCCCATGCCACAGTCATGGGATTGACCCGGCCATCCTTTTCTGCGGACATCAAAAACCAGTCCTTACCGATCAGATTGAACAGGTTCTCCTGGAGTTCAGCGGGCTTGATAGAATGAAACGACATCTTTACTTTTTCCTTTCTTTCAGGCGTTTTTTCCTGGCTGGATCAGCCGTTCTGCAGATAGGTCTTAAGTTCCTCGGTGGTCATCCCGGCAATGCCCAGGTCCTGCATAGAGTAGCCCTTTTCCCAGCAATCGTACCCCAGCAGGCAGCTGCCCAGTGCCAGCAGACCTTCCATCAGCGGAGTTTTTACCCCCATTTCCCGGGCCAGCTTAGCCCAGGGAGCAATACCATAGGGGATATCCTCCGAGAAATAGCGGTTCTTCAGGTCGGCCGGTCCCTTGATCTTGGCAAAGTTGGGGTCGCCGGCAATCGCCTCGCCCACATCATCGGTGACTACCTCGCCGCCAATGCCGTGTGCCACAATATCACTTACATAGCCAAAGTGATCCAGCAGGGCAATGCGCTCCTTATCCACGGCTTCGGTGGTCCGTGCTACGCAGGGAGAGAAGCCCTCGGTATAGAAGTAAAACTCTCCCTTTGCCTGCTCGATATGGCCGGCGTTCAGCACACAGCCCGGCACATGGATGATCGGGTTCAGGCTGGACAGACCGCAGGCGACAACGCTTTCCACCGGCTCCAGCTGCGGATAGAACTGCTTCAGCTGCTCCACCGTCTCCTGGGTACGCGCAGCGGGCATCACGCCAATTTTCAGCGGCTTGAACAGGCTCATGATCAGGGTATCGCCAGGGCCGCGCAGCCGGGTAGCGTAGGGCAGGGTGTTGGTCTCCGCGACGACTACATCCTTCACCCCTTTTTCCTTGATCTTCTTGTAAAAGATCAGGCTGTCAAAGGTACCGGGAAGCACCGTGATGATCTGGCCCGGACGCACAAGCTCTGCCAGCTTTTCTGCATATACTGCATGGGCAAATGCCGGCACTGCTACAAAGATGTACTTCACGCCTTCAATGGCCTGTGCCAGGTCGGAGGTGACCATGGCTACAGTTACTTCTGCGTTGCCCGCAGCGCCAGCCATCGTGATCCGATGGGTATCAAACACCTGCTGCATCTTGGGTGCAAAGCGAGCATCTTCATACAAATGGACTTCAAATCCACGGTTGGACAGGTCCGCAGCGGCTGCATGACCGCCGTTTCCTCCACCCAGAACTGCAACGGAAACAGACATAATGGTTCTCTCCTTTTCGCGATTTGCATTGTCTTTCTGAATTTGTTAAAAGAAAAACAATTTCTTTGCCCCTATGATACCACTTGCCTTGCTGCGGGTGTTAATATATAATCTGTATTATGACATATGCAAAAATATATACCATATTCTTCTCTGAAAGGCGGTCTGTTTCATGAACCTGCAGCAGCTCCGGGATATCCTGACCATTGCCCGGGAAGGCTCCATCACCAAAGCATCCCGTGTGCTGTTCAAAGCGCAGCCAAACCTCAGCAATATGCTGCGGGAGGTGGAGGAGGAACTGCAGATCACGATTTTTGAGCGCACCCCCACCGGTGTGACCCTGACCCCTCAGGGCGAGCGGTTTGCTGCACAGGCCAGCGGTATTCTGACCCAGATGGATCAGCTCATGCAGATCGGTCAGCAGCCGGAAGAAAAACTCACCTTAGGGATCTCGGTCTGCCGGGCCTCTTATTGTGTGCGGGCGGTCTCTGCCTGGATGGACCAGACCCTTGACCCGGAGCATCCGTTCTCCCTGCATCTCCACGAAACCAATACCGATGAAGCCATCGACCAGGTATTTCATGCCGAAAGCAGCCTGGGTATCATCCGGATGCCCAATTTTTTTGAAAACCACTACCTGCAGCAGCTGGAAAACAAGGGGCTGTGCTGGGAGCCGCTGATGGATTTTACGATGATGCTGATCATGCGGAAGGACCACCCCTTGGCCTCGGTGCAGAACATCCAACAGCGGGATCTGTACCGCTACACCGAGATCGTGCATGGAGACCAACAGATCCCCGCCCTGAGCATGGCCCGCATCAATCCCCTGCTCCACGGCACCCCGCCCCGCCGGATCTATGTCTACGACCGGGGCAGTCAGATCGACCTGCTGCAGCGGCTTCCGGATACTTATATGTGGGCTTCCCCCATTCCGCTGGATATGGTGGATGACTACGGTATGTGCATCCGCCGCTGTGCCCTTTCCACCGTGGTGAACCGGGATATGCTGATTTGGCGCAAAGAATCCATGGAAGATGCCCGCCTGCGCAGCTGCGGAGAATTTTTGCGGGATTATGCTTCGGAGCTGAGCTACCGTACAGCGCAGCGGCTGGAACAGAAATAAAGCAGCGAGGGCGGCATGACCAC
>OHKA01000482.1_pt1 | contig 15791 bp, 15 predicted proteins | sample 1568751 | NCBI WGS metagenome assembly OHKA01 (sample SAMEA3879525, study PRJEB24766) | human gut metagenome | biome: human-associated habitat; feature: feces | place: USA | collected 1985/1987 | reverse complement strand
GTAGCTCTGCCGTGGGGCGGGACTTTGCTTATATTAGGATAGGGGCACAAAGGGCGGCACACACAAAGCGGCGGCCCGTGCCATGCTTACTGCTTCGCCTTCATGTAGATATGGTGGGGCAGACCGGCAATGTACAGCGGGGTCAGCTCCGCTTGGATCAGCGGGCGGGCGTAAGCCAAAAATTCCTCCGTCATCTGGGTATGGTTCTCGTTCATCCAGCTCAAGGGCACCTTTTTCTCCAGGTTGGCTACTTCGCTGATGGGGTGCAGCTCGGTGGTGCACTGATAGGGGTTGTTGGACAGGCGCTTCAATGCAACCATCTGCCCGGTGACGCCCTCAAAAGCAGCCTTGGCGGCAGCGCCGCCCACCTGGTATGCCTCGGTGATATCGGTGCGGCTGGTCAGGTGACCGGCACAGCGCTGCAGGGTAGCAAGCTCGATGCAGCGGGTCTTGGTGTCCAGCTTGCGGGCGATCACGTTGGCCAGATACCGGGCAGTGCCGGTCAGGGCTTTGTGGCCAAAGGCGTCCACTGCGTGTACATCATCCGCCAGCTCACAGACATAGCGGCCGTCCTCCAGCTTGACGCCCTCGGAAACAGCGATCACGATGCTGGGCTTGGTTTTCTGCATGGCCTGGATCTTTTCGACAAAACGATCCACATTGAACGGCACTTCCGGCAGGCAGATCATATCCACACCTTCACAGTCGTCGCTCTTAGCCAGGGCAGCGGCGGCGGTCAGCCAGCCGGCGTTGCGGCCCATGATCTCCACAACGGTGACATATTTGGTGCCATAGACCGTAGCATCCCGGATGATCTCCTTCATCACCACACCAATGTACTTGGCCGCAGAGCCATAGCCGGGGGTGTGGTCGGTGGCCATCAGGTCGTTGTCGATGGTCTTGGGCACGCCCATGAACCGGATATCGCTGTCGATACGGGTGCCGTAGTCTGCCAGCTTGCCGATGGTATCCATGGAGTCGTTGCCGCCGATGTAGAAGAAGTAGCCCACATCCAGCTTGTCCAGGATCGCAAACAGCTTTTTGTAGACCGACTCATCCTCCCGCCAATCCGGCAGCTTATAGCGGCAGCTGCCCAAAAAGCTGGAAGGGGTGCGCTTCAGCAGCTCGATGTCCAGGTCATCCGTGAGGTACTGGGACAGATCCACGACCCGCTCCTCCAAAAGCCCCGCTACACCGTTGCACATACCGTACACGACGGATGCGCCGCGGTTTTTGCAGCTTTCAAACACACCGGCCAAGCTTGCATTGATGACCGAGGTGGGGCCGCCGGATTGACCAACGATTGCGTTCTTACCCATGATGATTTCTCCTTTTTTGTTTTCGGCTTTGATCGGCTTTATCCTGCCCGGCAGCAGCAGGGCGGGACAGAGCCTTTATTGAGATCGTGCAGGCGCACGAAAACAAGACTAAAGGGATGGGGGAAAGGGGCTGCATCCGGCAGGATATGCCAGGTGCAGAACGGGATCAAAGGCAGATGTGACGGGGGGTGCCGTTGACGTAAACAGGGGTCACCTCATCCAGGATCAAGGGGCGGGCGTACTCCTCAAAAGCGGAGGTCACCTGCATCCCGTCCGGGGTGATCCATTCCAGCGGGACCTTCTTTTCCAGGTTGGCCACCTGCTGTACGTCCACCAGCTCCGTGACACACTGATAGGGGTAGGCAGAGATCCGTTTCAGTGCGACCATGCGGCCGGTCTCCCCGGCAAAGGCGGCAGCGGCAGCGGCGCCGCCCACGGCGTAGGCTTCGTTTACGTCGGTGCGGCTGGCCAGATGGCTGGCGCAGCGCTGCAGGGTGGAAAATTCGATTGCGCGGCTCTTGCAGCCCAGCTTGTCGTGGATCAGCTCGGACAGATACCGGCTGGTTCCGCTGAGGATGGCTTTGTGGCCAAAGGCATCCAGCTGCCCGGCGGTGGACACCAGGTCGCACAGATAGGTGCCGTCTGCGGTTTTGACGCCCTCGCTGGCGGCAATGATCACGTTGGGCTTTGTGCGCTGCAGCTCGTCCACCCGTGCCAGGAATTTTTCCTGGTCAAAGGGCACTTCCGGCAGCAGGATCAGGTCGGGGCCGTCGCAGTCGTCGCCGACGGCCAGGCAGGCGGCGCCGGCCAGCCACCCGGCATGACGGCCCATGATCTCGGCTACGGTCACGCTGCGCATATTGTAGACCGAGGAATCCTGGATGACCTCCTTGAGGATGGTGGCAATGTACTTGGCTGCGGAACCGTAGCCAGGGGTGTGGTCGGTCAGACACAGGTCGTTGTCGATGGTCTTGGGCACCCCGATAAAGCGGATGGGGCTGCCCACCGAGCTGGCATAGCGGGAGAGCTTGGCAATGGTGTCCATGGAGTCGTTGCCGCCGATGTAGAACACGGCGCACACCTCGTATTTGTCAAACAGGGTAAACAGCTTGACAAAGGGGGCGCTGTCTTTTTCCGGGTCCGGCAGCTTATAGCGGCAGCTGCCCAGGTAACTGGAAGGCGTGCGCTTCAGCAGCTCGATGCTCAGCCGGTCGTCCAGCAGAACATTCAGCTCTACCAGCTCCTCCTTCAACAGTCCCTCGATGCCGTACTTCATCCCGTAGACCGTGTCGGCGCCCATGCTGCGGGCTGCCTTATAGACACCCGCCAGGCTTGCGTTGATGACGGCGGTGGGGCCGCCCGACTGGCCGACGATGACGTTCCTGGCCATGATAGTTCCTCCTTCTTATCTGTGGGTTGGCTGCGGCTGGCTGGACTGTGTCGGATGCAAAAGCCCCGTGCTGCCCTGCACTGCATCACAAGAGCCCCGATGTCCCAAAGTCTGCGCCGCAAGTCGTACAAAAAAGTAGCAGCCTTGTTTGCACGGTTTTTGTAAAATGTGTAAATTCAGCTACGATTCTATTGTAACCATTTTGCGTGTTGTATGCAAGACCCAATTGGTTGCGAAGGCAAAAAAAATATGCTAAAATGGTACGACACAGGGGCTGTGTCCGGGTCTGTGCTCCCGGGGCCCTATGTAACGCCGACAGGAAAGGTGGATAAGACCACAATGGGCATCTCACACGAATATCATTCCGCACATGCACGGCCTGCGCAGCGCCGGGGCAAAACAGTAATCCCCCAGTTCGGTCAGCGCCAGGGGGCCGTCCGGCCCCGGCAGGGTATCCGGCAGGTGCAGCACCGGACTCTCCCCGTAGACCCGGAGCAGCCGTGCGCCGCCTTCTGCCAATGGTAAGACTTGTAGGATCATCGCTTTTATCCTCTTTTGGTTTCTTTGCAGGCTGGCGCCCAAACAAAAAGGCTGCCGCCCAGGGCCGCAAGGGGCCGGGCAGCAGCCTGGGAAAATTTATTCGAGCGCCGCCTGGGCAAGGCAGTCATTCATGGCCTCAAAAACAGCCTTGCTGGTCATGGTGCTGCCGGACACAGCATCCACCCCGCTGGGGCTGCCCGCCTGGGCCAGCAGCGGCGCCAGGGTCTGTGCCGCCTGGCCGCCCAGGGCCGGGGTCTCGCCGGAAGCATCGATCTCCACTGCCGACACCTGCCCCCCGGCGATGGTGACCGTCACGGTCACATCGCTGAGATAGCCTGCCGCCGCAGCGGTGTACTCTCCGTCCCCATAGGCGGCGGAGTTGTCGGCATCCGGCACCGAGCTGGTGTTGGAGATATACAAAGCCAGCACCACGCCCATCAGCAGCGTGAGCACAGCCATGATCGAAATATTACGGGTCATGCGCTTTTTCATCAGATCTTGTTACTCCTCTGGTCAGTTCTGGGCGGCAGGCTTGAAGCTGTCCCGCAGGGTGACCACCCGGTTATACACGCCGGGGTTCTTGGAATCCGGGGTAAAGAAGCCGGTCCGCACGAACTGGAACTTCTCCCCGGGCTTTGCGTCCGCCAGAGCCTGCTCCAGCTTGCAGCCGGTGCGCACGGTGACGCTGTCCGGGTTCAGATAATCCTTGTAATCGCTGCCCTCCGGGATCGCATTCATGTTGGCCTCGGTAAACAGCTTGTCGTACAGGCGCACCTCGGCCTCCACACAGTGGGCGGCGCTGACCCAGTGGATGGTACCCTTGACCTTGCGGCCGTCTGCCGGGTTGCCGTTGCCGGTCTCCAGGTCAGCGGTGCAGTGGATGGCAAGGATGTTGCCGGCCTCGTCCTTCTCCACGCTCTCGCAGCGGACGATGTAGCCGCCCATCAGACGCACCTCGCCCCCCAGGGTCAGGCGCTTGAACTTCGGGGGCGGCACCTCAGCAAAGTCCTCCCGCTCGATCCACAGCTCCTTGGTAAAGGCCACCGGACGGGTGGAGGCATCGTTTGCCTCCCGGTTGGGGTTGTTGGCCACCTCAAAATACTCGGTCTTGTCGGCGGGGTAGTTGTCCACCACCAGCTTCACCGGGTCCAGCACGGCAATGCGGCGCTGGGCGGTCAGGTCCAGCTCGCTGCGGATGCAGGCTTCCAGCTGGCGCATATCGATCAGATTATCGCTCTTGGAAATGCCGGCCTCCCGCACAAAGGTAAAGATGGAGGAGGCGGTGTAGCCGCGGCGGCGCAGACCGCACAGGGTGGGCATACGGGGATCGTCCCAGCCGTCCACGATGCCCATTTCCACCAGCTCACGCAGGTAGCGCTTGCTCATGACCGTGTTGGTCATGTTCAGGCGGGCAAACTCCCGCTGCTTGGGGAACTCGGCCCCAAACAGGTTCTGCACCACCCAGTCGTACAAGGGGCGGTGGTTCTCAAACTCCAGGCTGCACATGCTGTGGGTGATGCCCTCGATGGCGTCCTGGATGGGGTGGGCAAAGTCGTACATGGGGTAGATGCACCACTTGTTGCCCTGGCGGTGATGGTTGGCGTACTTGATGCGGTAGATGGCCGGGTCCCGCATATTCATGTTGGGGCTGGCCAGGTCGATCTTGGCACGCAGGGTCTTCTCCCCCTCCTGGAACTCACCGGCACGCATCCGGCGGAACAGGTCCAGGTTCTCCTCGGGGGTACGGTCCCGCCAGGGAGAGGGACGAGAGGGCTTGCCGGCATCGGCGCCGCGGTACTCCCGCATCTGGTCCCGGGTCAGATCGTCCACATAAGCCTTGCCTTCCTGGATCAGCTTTTCTGCAAAGGCGTAGCACTGGTCAAAATAATCGCTGCCGTAGAAGATGCCGCCGTCCGGGTCTGCGCCCAGCCAATGCAGGTCCTCCAGGATGCTGTTGACATACTCCACGTCCTCACGGGCGGGGTTGGTATCGTCAAACCGAAGGTTGAACTTGCCGCCGTATGCCTTGGCAATGGACCAGTTGATGTAGATGGCCTTGGCACTGCCAATGTGCAAATAGCCGTTGGGTTCCGGCGGGAACCGGGTATGGATCTCGCTGACCTTGCCCTCGGCCAGGTCGGCGTCGATGATTTCAGTCAAAAAGTTTTTCTCTGCCATGGTGGCTTCCCCCTATCAGGGCCGCAGGGCCCGGATCTGCGCGGCGCAAACCGACGCAGTCAAAATGTAAAGTTAGCGTATATACCAGCCATTATGATACACTATTTTTGCCCCCGCTTCAAGGCAAAAACGAGAACTTCCTATAATAATAGGGGGCCTGGCGGCGTTTTTTGCCCTCACGCACTGTCAAAAAAGGCAAAAGTCTTGACACCAGTGGGCCGACGGAGTATATTTTTGCATGGTGCAGGGCATTTTTTTGCCCCGAAATGTTATTGTGGAGGAAGTTCATGAACAGTTTGAAGGTGTGGCTGGACGGCCCTGCTTTGCGCAAGAAGCTGGGCTTTTTTGCGTCGCTGAATTTGGGCCTGATCCTGACCGCGGTAGGCATCGTGTTGTTTAAGACCCCAAATCACTTTGCCTTTGGCGGCACATCGGGTCTGTCCATTTTGTTGGCGGCATGGTTCCCGCAGGTAAATGTAGGCGGGTTTATGTGGCTGATCAACCTGGCGCTGGTGGTGCTGGGCTTTCTTTTTCTTGGGGTCAAGTGCATGGGGTGGACCATCTTCTCCTCCTTTGCGCTGTCCCTCTATGTTTCCATCTGCGAGTGGCTATGGCCCATCACCGAATCGCTCAGCGGGGACACCATGCTGGACCTGGTGTTCGCCGTGTTTCTGCCGGCGCTGGGCTCGGCCATCGTCTTTGACATCGGCGCATCCACCGGCGGCACAGATATTGTGGCCCTGATCCTGGCAAAGTATACGCTGATGGTCAGCGATATCCTGATCGTTCTGGGCGCTGCCTGGCAGTTTGGCATTGGAACCGGACTGTACTGTATCCTGGGCCTGATCGGCAAATCCTTTGTGGTAGACGGCGCCATTGAAAATATCCGTCAGCGCAAGGTGTGTACGGTGGTCACCGCCAACCCGGAGCCGATCCTGGACTTTATCATCCATGATATGAACCGCTCGGCCACTGTGGAGCGCGCCTACGGCGCTTACACCCATAACGAGCTGGCTGTGCTGGTGACGGTGCTGACCCGCCGCCAGGCTGTACAGCTGCGCAACTACCTGCGGGAGCACGACCCCAAGACCTTTATCACCATCGTCAACTCCAGCGAGATCATCGGCAAGGGCTTCCGCTCCTTCAACTGATGCCGCCAGCATTTCTCCCCATAGGGGATTGACGAACCTGCTGAAAAACGGTATACTGTTTGCGTTATAAGTTCTGGCGCATCCTTAGCGGATGCGCCGTTGACCGGGTGTAGCGCAGTTGGTAGCGCGCCTGCTTTGGGAGCAGGATGCCGCAGGTTCGAATCCTGTCACTCGGACCAAAGAATGATAATCCGAACTACATTATCCAAGTTGGTAATGTGTTCGGATTTATTATTTCTATCGAAAACGTGCTATGACAAGCGAGGGCGGGAACGTAAGTTTCGGCCCTTGCTTGCTTTTTGGAATAATGCTATGCTATAAAATAGCACACACATCAGGTGTACAAATCGGAATTTGGCAAGGAGTTTTGATAGCATGAAAAAGAGATTTCTTAAAATTGTGATAGGGATTGTTTTTGTTTGCATTTTATTCGTTGGATTTCTTTATGCAAACAATAACATCGGTATGACTTCGACCAATTTGGAAACGGATATTCGTTCATCGCAGAAGATTAAAGATGATTGGACGATTGATGGAAGCGTTTCTAACACGATGGCTGCTTATATTTCTTATTCTCAAGACATGAGCGACCACACTTTTTCCGTCTATGTCAATCGTCCAGGACTTTCCTTCGGATATTTTTTCCGTGGAGGTGGAACTCTTTCGGGGATTCAAAGAGGAATTGTGGAGTTTACTGTAGAGGGATATAATGAACGAGCATTTATTTCTATGAATCAACAGCAGGTGCAACAACTTGAAATAGATGATGGCAACACAATTCAAGTGGTTGATATTGACCGCAATAAACCTTTTGCGATTGTCTTGCCTATAAATGCGGGTAATATTACTTTTTATGATGTAAATAGAAATACTGTGGAATATTGGAATAATCCTCTTTGACAAATTCCAGTTTATCAGGCAGACACAAACCAAGGCGGAAGCATCGTTGGAGATGTTTCCGCCTTGGTTATTGAAAGTTCGGATTTACAACCGGTCGGGGGCTTTTTGCATACACCGCCGCCATGAGGCAGCAAAAAACGGCTGACGCATCTGCGTCAGCCGTTTTTTATCCAGGAAATTTTGTCTTACAGGCCCTCTTTTTCCGCCAGTTTGCGGCCCATCAGCACGCCCATGACGCTGGCCATCATCAGACCTCTGGTCCAGCCGGAGGAGTCGCCCAGGCAGTGCAGGCCCCGGATATTGGTATCCAGGTTCTCGTCCATCTTGACCTTATTGGAATAGAACTTCAGCTCCGGGCTGTACAGCAGGGTCTCGTTGGCGGCAAAGCCCGGCACCACCATATCCAGCATCTTGATGAACTCGATGATGTTGGTCATGGCGCGGTAGGGCATGGCGGCGGTGATATCGCCCGCCACGGCATCCTTCAGCGTAGGCTTTACGTTGGACTGCGCCAGCTCCTTGGGCCAGGTGCGCTTACCGTCCAGGATATCCCCGTAGCGCTGCACCATGATATGGCCTGCACCCAGCATATTGGTCAGCTCGCCCACCTTCTGGGCGTAGGCGATGGGCTGGTTGAAAGGCTCGGTGAAGTTGTGGGACACCAGGATGGCAAGGTTGGTGTTCTCGCTCTTTTTCTCCTTGAAGCTGTGACCGTTGACCACAGCCAGGTCATTGTCGTAGTTTTCCTGGGCCACAAAGCCGCCGGGGTTCTGGCAGAAGGTACGCACTTTGTTCTTCCAGGGCTTGGGATAACCGATGAGCTTGGACTCATACAGCACCTTATTGACCTTTTCCATCACCTCATTGCGGCACTCCACACGGACACCGATGTCCACCGTGCCGGGCTTGTGGGCAATGTGATGCTCGGCGCAGATGCGCTCCAGCCAATCGGCGCCCCGGCGCCCGGTGCCAATGACCACCTCGTCTGCATACACAGCCCGCGGCTCGGCTTTGCCCTCCCGGATCAGCACGCCGGTGCACTCCTCGCCTTCCAGCAGGATATTCTCGCACTCGGTGGAGAACAGCATCTCCACGCCGTTATCTGCCAGATAGTTCTGGATGGCCAGGTACAGCTCCTGGGCCTTTTCGGTGCCCAGATGACGGATGGGGCAGTCCACCAGTTTCAGGCCGGCATGGATCGCATTTTTGCGGATCTCCTTGATATCCTCGCCGGTATACACACCCTCCACATGGGGGTCTGCGCCAAACTCCAGGTAGATCTTGTCGGTATAGTCGATCAGGCTCTGGGCAAACTCCTCCCCGATCAGGTTGGGCAGATCGCCGCCCACCTCATAGGACAGGCTCAGCTTGCCGTCCGAGAAAGCGCCTGCGCCGGAAAAACCGGTGGTGATGGCGCAGGTCGGGCGGCAGTTGACGCAGTGTCCCAGCTCTGCCTTCGGGCAGTGGCGCTTTTCCACCGGCTTGCCTTTTTCCACCAGCAGGATGTGTTTTTTGCTGCCGCATCGCAGCAGCTCCACTGCGGTAAAAATGCCGGCCGGGCCAGCACCCACGATGATCAGATCATACTTGTTCATAGCTATCTTTGTTCCTTTACTTTTATTCTTAAGCGGTACAGACCGCAGCCCGGGGCATTACCCCTCCCGGTGGGTCTCCACCTCGGCGCTCTCGTCCACCGTATCCAACTCCACGGCTTTTGCCTCCGCATCCGCCGGGGTGACGTTGGGGGCAACCACGCCATCGCCGTTCAGGTCCTGGCCGGTAACAGCCTCCAGCACCGACTGTGCCTCCGGATGCATCTTCATAAAGCGGCGCACCGCAAAAGCGGTGTAGGCTGCGCTCAGCAAGTTCAGCGCGCCCTCCACGATCAGGATCACACCGATGGCCATGACCAGGGTCTCCATAGCGCCAAAGGGGTTGACCACCATCACGACGCCCAGCACCACGCTCAGCAGCGCCAGCAGCAGAAAACCCTTCCAGCTGCTGTACTGGCAGCGGCGCAGCTCCAGCGCATTCTGCACCCGGCCCAGGCTGTCGAAGATGACAAACAGGCCGAACACCACCGGCAGCGCCCGCACCACCAGATCACTGCGCAGGATCAGAAAAGCGCCCAGACCCAGGCAGACCAGGCCGGAGACCAGGGTAAACTGACTGCGCCAGACCCCCCGCTCTACGGTAAAATACCGCACCAGCTGGACGACCGCTCCGGCCAGCACGATGCCGCCCAGCGCATAGCAGACGACGTTCAGCGCTGTACCCGGCACCACCAGCAAAAAGATGCCCAGTGCAATGTACAGCACGCTCATGATCACATGGTTCCACTTCAGTCTTTTCAGCATAGGCTTACCTCCCTTGGGGGTTGACAGGGGCGGCCGACAAAGGCGCCAGGACCGTCCGGTTGATATGGATCATAAAGCACAGGCTCAGCGCAAAGCTCACCACACCAGAGATCACAAAGGCCCACCACACCAGCTCCAGCCGGCCGGTGCGTGCCAGCAGGTAGGCTGCGGGCAGCAGGACCGCCAGCTGGCGGCAGACCGAGGTGATCAGGCTGAACAAGCCATTGCCCAGCGCCTGGAACACCGAGGAGAACACGATATCAAGACCCGCCAGCAAAAAGTGGATGGAAATGATCCGCAGCGCCGTAATGCCGATGACGGTCATCTCTGCGCTGGCATCGAACAGCCCCAGCAGCTGCCCCGGCAAAAACTGGAACAGCAAAAAGCCCACCAGCATAATGGCCGTGGCATACACTGCCGCCAGCCGGATGGTCTTGTGCACCCGGTCTGCCCGGCGGGCACCGTAGTTGTAGCTCATGATGGGCACCGTGCCGTTGTTCAGGCCAAACACCGGCATGAACACAAAGCTCTGCAGCTTGAAATAGACGCCGAACACCGCCACCGCAGTGGAGGAGAACTGCATCAGGATCAGATTCATGCAGAAGGTCATGATGCTGCCCACGCACTGCATGGCAATGCTGGGCAGACCCACGGCATAGATGCGGCCAATGGCATCGGCGTTGGGCCGGAAAGACCGCATATCCAGCTGGATATCCGGGTTTTTGCGCCAGTTGAGCCACAGGGCCACCCCTGCGCCGCAGAACTGGCCGATCACCGTAGCCACCGCCGCACCGGTGGTGCCGGACAGCGCCTGGCCAAAGGTACCAAAGATGAACAGCGGGTCCAGCAGGATGTTGACACCTGCGCCCACCAGCTGGCTGATCATGCTCAGGTGGGTGCGGCCGGTAGCAGCCAGCAGCTTTTCCGCCATCATCTGCATAAACATACCGGCGCTGCCCATGCAGCAGACCTGCATATAAAGCACGCCCTGGCGCAGGATCTCCGGGTCTGTGGTCTGGGCCTGAAAATACGGCTTTACACAGAAAAGACCCACCGCAAAAAAGGCCAAAAAGCTGCACAGCGCCAAAAACAGCCCGTGCTCTGCCACCTGATTGGCCTTGGTCTGGTTCTGCTCGCCCAGGCTCTTGGACAGCAGGGCGTTGACACCCACGCCGGTACCGATGCCCACAGCGATCATCACATTCTGCAGCGAGAACGCCAGGGAAACTGCGGTCAGTGCGCTTTCGCTGACGTGGGACACGAACACCGAGTCCACCACATTGTACAGCGCCTGTACCAGCATCGAGATCATCATTGGTACGCTGAGTTTGATCAGCAGGGGGTTGATGGGCATGGTGCCCATGATGTTTTCCGCCGGAGCGGACATTTGCTTGGTTTTTTCCACGATCGTTCCTTGAATCCTTCCTTATTTTCTCCGCCAGGACCTGTCCGCATGGATCACTTCCCCAAAAAAGCGGGCAGAGCGCTGCCGCCCTGCCCGCGCTGCGCCCATCTATGGTCCGATTTGCGCAGTGAATTTATGCCAGCTGTGCGTCCTTGGCCGCAGCGGCATCCAGGATCATCTTGACGCAGGCCTCCCGTCCCAGGGCGGCGTTCAGCGCCAGGTCATAGTTATGGGCATCGCCCCAGCGGTTCTGGGTATAATAGTTGTAGTAGGCCGCACGGTTGCGGTCGGTCTTGTCGATCTCATCCTTAATGCCTTTTTCGTCGGTGGCTTTGACCAGGGGGTTGGTCTTGGCGTACTCCCGCCGCCACTCCACCGGGGCATAGATAAATACCCGCAGCACGTCCTTGCGCTCCCGCAGCACATAGTCGCCGCAGCGGCCCAGGATCACGCAGGGGCCTTCGTCTGCCAGCTGCTTGATGATGCGGCTCTGCAGGATGAACACCTGATCCCCCAAGGGCAGCTCGCTGCTCATGGTGTACAGGCTGTACAGCAGACTATGGGTGTGCTTTTTCTCGCTGGCAGCAATGGCCTCCTCCGACAAGCCGGAGTGCTTGGCCGCCAGGGTGATCAGCTCTTTGTCGTACAGCTTGGCACCCCGGGCCTGGGCCACATCCTCGGCGATAAAGCGCCCACCGGTGCAGTATTCCCGTCCAATGGTAATGATCGTCTTTGCCATAATGTGTTCCTCCCTAGCTGAATGTTTTGCAGGGCCCGGCAAAATGCCGCAGCCCTTTTTTGAAGCAGGCGACGGGGGATCAGCCCACGTCTGCCGGAGAGCTTGGTTCACATGGCGGAGCCGGCTCCGCCGCCGGAGCGGGCTTGGGCAGATGCAGCTCTGCCACCCGCATAGCCCCGGTCTGGTCCACGGCATACACGCTGCACGGCCCGCCGCGGTCCAGCTGCTCCGGGCAGATCAGCAGCCCGCCGGTCCTGGTGCGCTCGGCCCGGCGGAACACCCGGTGGGCGGTGGTGGCATGCGCCACGCCGTCCAGCAAGGCGGCTGCCGCCCAGCCGGAGAACTCCTCCGGCAGGGGGTCCCGGCTGCCCCGGCGGGAAAAATACCAGCATTGGTCCGCCTCGTCATAGGCGATCTCGCACCGGATGCGCAGGGGCCGGTCCGCCGCAATGCCCCGCAGCTTGGCCCGCAGCACCAGCGCACGGCCGGTAAAGTCCCGCATAAAATCTGCCAGAGCCATGGTGCGGCCCACCGCCCCGTTGTTCTCGGCGGTAGGGTCGTTCAGCAGCACATAGTCCGCCAGCACCGCTGCGTCGTGTCCAAAGCCCCGCAGCCCCATCCAGATGCTGGCAGGCTCCCGCTGGGTGCGGGAGCGGCGCTCCAGCTGCACTGCCACCGAGCAGCCGTCGTGGATCTGGGTGCGCAGGTCAGCCAGGTCCATCCATGCCTGCCAGCAGGGATAGCCGCAGCAGCCTGCCGCCGCCGCGGCAAAAGCCGTGTTGCCGGTGCTGCGGGTGGCATGGTCCTCCATTGCGTAGGCCACCTCTTCCGGCAGGATATCCTCGCCGTAGCGGTTCATCAAGGCAGCCAGCACCAGCGGCAGGTCCATCTCGTGGCCAAATGTGGGGTCATGGGCGCTCAGGCAGTATTCCGGCAGGTAGAGCTGCCGGTTCAGCACCCGCCCTTCCTGGCGGTTCCAGGCCAGGGGCCGCACCGCCGCCGCCAGCAGACGGACTGCGGGGGTGGCTTTGTCATCGTTGGTGGACAGATTGACCTGCAGCTGCACGCCGGTGGCGCCGCCGGGGGTGGCCACCGTCACGGTATCCCCCATCAAAAAGATCAATCTATCGTCACTTTGAGCTTGGACGCTGCAGCGGGGGTAATCCGGCGCCCATTTGCCAAAACTGAGCCAGCCCGTCCAGACGCCGCCTGCATACACACGGCAGCGCACCTCCACCAGCGTATTATGGGGGGCATGGGCGTTCCAGCTTACGTTCAGGTTGCAGAACGCCGGCATGGCAAACTCCGGGGTCGTATAGCTGCCATAGGGCAGGCTGCGCCCGGCCACGCTGTCCAGCACCAGGCATCCGTCCTCCAGTGCCACATTGTCCAGCGCCCCGCGGGAGAAAGTCTCGGTGCCTTGCAGCACCAGATTGTTGCGTTGTTCCATCCCGTTCCCTCCGGGATCAGCAGCCGCCGTCCGTGCCCGGCTCGTCCTCTTGTCCGGACGAGGCGCGCTCGGCAGCCAGCGCTGCTTCCAGCTCGGCATCCTTCATCTTGCGGATGTTCTCCTCGATATGGAACACCCGGTCCAGATCGCCGTACACGATCTGGCAGCAGATCTCGCAGGAGAACCAGAAACCGAACACGATCATCAGCAAAAGGCCCAGGGGCATGCACAGGATCACCAGACCCCAGAACAGGATCTGTACCACCGATGCGGCCAGCGCATGGGGCAAAAAGGCGATCATGCAGTGCAGGCTGTTTTTCAGTGTCATGGTCAGGGGCTGATCCAGCAGCACCACCTGCGGCCACATATAGGCAAACAGCATATGAAACAGCAGCAGGTGCAGCACCGTGGCCACCCACATCCCGATCCCTACATTGACCCCCTGGTACAGCATATTGAAGCAGAAATACACCAAGAAGATCTGCATCGTCACCACAACGCAGTAAATAATGCCGGGCAGGATGCTGGCTTTCCAGTTCTGGCGGAACGCCCGGCGGTAGGTGGACCACCAATAGCCCGCTTCGTCCCGCAGCGCCCGCAGCACCGTATCATACATACCAGCCAGCACCGGGCCAGCCAGCACGCCGCCCACCACTGCGCTGATCAGCATCACCGGCAGGCTGTTCATCAAAAAGCCGATGTACACCAGGCAGATCACCGGCAAAAAACCCAGACAGGTAAGCAGATTTGCCAGGAACATCCCGCTCATATCCCGGCCGACCAGCTCAAAAAAGCGGGCAATGCCGGTCTTGCGGGGGGTGTCCTTTTCTATCCCCGGACCGGGTTTGTAATCGTTTGCAGAAGGAAACAGACCCATGGAAACAAAACCCCTCTTTCCTGGCGGCGGGCCGGGCACATCCCCGGCTTCTACCGCCAAAACGCCATGTAGCTACCTATAAATATACCCGTCTTTTGTGAATTTTGCAAGTGGACAGCCCTGCCAAATGTAAAAAAACTTTGAGCACTCCCTTTTTAGAAGAAATTGTGCTACAATAGAAACTGGCGGCATTTTGCCGCAAGGAGGATACGCCGATGAGTGTTTTACGCACGATCGCAATGTTCAGTTACCTGTTTGGGTACATGATCATTCATTACGGGGTGCTGCGCCGGGCCGAAAAGGCTGCCGCTGCCGGGGATACCGCTCTGGTAGAGCAGCTGGTGCGCACCCATATTCCCCACTGGAGCAGAAAGATCCTGAAGATCACCGGGGTCTCGCTTTCGGTGGAAGGGCTGGAAAATATCCCGAAGGACGGCCCCTGTGTGTTTGTGGCCAACCACCGCAGCTACTACGATATCCCGCTGCTGCTGGCCGGGCTGGACCAGCCTTATGGCCTGCTGGCCAAAGAGGAGCTGGCCAAGATCCCGCTGCTGAACCGCTGGATGAAGCTGCTGGGCTGCGTGTTTGTGCTGCGGGACGATATGCGCGCCGCCATTGAAGCGCTGAACGAAGCCACCGCCGTGGTGGAGCAGGGCAAGAGCTTCATCATCTTCCCCGAGGGGACCCGCTACAAAGGCGAGGAAGGCGGCATTGGCGAGTTCAAGGGCGGCGCCTTCCGCATCGCCGTCAAGACCGGCGCACCGGTGGTCCCGGTGGCCATTACCGGCGCACGGGCCTTGTTTGAGAACCGGGGCAACCGCTGCACCCCCGGCACGGTGCATATCCGTGTGCTGCCTCCCATCCAGACCAAGGGGATGGGCCGGGCAGAACAAAAGCAGCTGCCGGACGCAGTGCGCCAGACCATTTTGGCCCAGCTGTGAGCCGCATCGGGAAGGGAAAGGCAAAACGCAATGGCAAGTTACCGCTATGAACGTGACATCGACCCACAGGACCTGGCCCCACGGAAGGAAAAACAGTATACCCGGCGGGAGCGCTGGGCCAACTGGTGGGATTATAACCTGAAATGGGTGCTGCTGATCGGTATTGCGGGCGGCTTTTTGGCCTATACCCTGATCGGCCACTACTTTTTTACCACCCACCCGGACTATAACATCGGGGTGGTGGCCCCTTACTATCTGCCAGAGGATACCCTCCAGGCGCTGCAGACCCAGCTGGCGGCCTTTGGCCAGGACCTGAACGGGGACGGCAAGACCGTGGTGACCCTGAACACCTATACCCTGGACTATACCCAGTCCGCCGAGGGCGAGACCGAGAGCGACGCCTACCTGACCATGGCGGGCACGGTCAAACTGGCCTCTGATGTGCAGGGCGCCCTGAGCACCGCTATGGGATGGGTGCTTCAGCTCAAAAATATATTCCAGCGTATGGTTTTTCCTTAAAATGCACTCGGACAGGAAAAAGAAA
>OHKA01000479.1_pt1 | contig 15848 bp, 18 predicted proteins | sample 1568751 | NCBI WGS metagenome assembly OHKA01 (sample SAMEA3879525, study PRJEB24766) | human gut metagenome | biome: human-associated habitat; feature: feces | place: USA | collected 1985/1987 | reverse complement strand
TGCCGATTCGGAAGACTGTGTAGCCGCCGATGGCCGAGACGCCGCCAACGACTTCGCCACCACTGAGGGCAGCGATCTTCTCCATCGAGTCAACAAGCAGCGCGATGGATCCGGCGATCTCTACAAGAGTAAAAGCCTTGACGCTTCCCGTGAATGCGTTCAACGATTCTTGAAGACCGCCTAGGATCTCATCGAATACGCCAGCACCCTTCTTGAGCTTTTCAGCCCCGTTACCGAAGAGGTCCTCAAAGACCTCCTTGATCTTATCGAACGCCCCGCCGATCTTCCGTGCGGCCAGGAAGATGCCACCTCCGGCGAGGCCAGCGAAAATATCACCACCGGAGATGTTGTCGGTGATCCACGTCAAGACATCACTGATGACGTTCTTGACCCGTTCGAACGCTCCGCCAAGAGTATTACCAATTGTCGAAGCGATCGATCCGATGGTGGATCCAATTGTCGAAGCGATCGATCCGATGGCAGATCCCATCGACGAGATTCCACCGGTGAAGGAACTGAACAGACCAAGAACACTACTGACGGCCGTTCCTACTTTCTTGGCCGCTCCTTCGAATACGCCAAACTGCTTGATCGATTTATCAAGTCCGACAAGCCAGTCGCCGAATCCGGCGGCGATATCAAGCAGATTGTCGAGCAAACCGCCCATGCTGTCAGATCCGAATGCCGTGGAGATGGCCTCGCCGACAGCCTTGACGGCCTGCACGCCGATATCAAAGACGGAGAAGACGCCCTCAGCAACTCGGCCGATCTTGTTTAGCGTCGATTCGGAAGGAACGAGGCTTTCCGTAAACGAAGTGAACGCCTTGGTAATGTCCATAAGTTGCTGAGACGTTGTCGGAGGAAACACCTTCCGAAACGCATTACCGACGGTCGATAGCACCTTACCGAGGGATTCAAAGACATTGGACAGGCCTTCGATCAGCTCGGTTCTTCCGCCGAGATCCTTCCATCCCTGAAGAAGGTTGTTTCTCGATTCTGACGATCGATTGACGACATCAGAAATAACATCGGCAACACCAGACCATAATTCCTTGGCTTCTTCGAAGTCGCCGAATATGATTTCGAAAGTATTAGTCCAACCAGACGCCAATGCTTCTTTTGTCGTATCGATCAACTGAGAGAACGTCTTGACGTCGGTTGCGGCGCCTTCGGCCGTATTGGCCAACTGGACGATCTGCTTGGCCTGTTCCTCGGTATAGCCCTGAGAAACAAGATCGGCTTCGGTATACGCTCCGGAAAGTTGCTTCAACGTCTCCGTAAGGACATCGGTAGTGAGCCATCCGCCCTCGGTCAGCGATTCTCGGAACGATCCGTACTTCTGGATCATACCGTCGACGTTGGTGCCGAAGTTCTCGGCAGTGCGCTTCAGGGCATTCTGGAAGACCTCGCCGCCCATACCGGCGTTGACCACCGAGTTCCAGTCCATAAGCTGGACCTTTCCGGCGGCGATTGCCTGGGACAGCTGATACATGGCCTGAGAGGCCTGAGCGGAACTCGAACCAGAAACAGCCGCAAGGTTGGCGATACCCTTGATCGAATCCACCGATGTCTGAAGATCAACACCGGCAGCCGTAAAGGTGCCGATGTTCCTCGTCATCTCCGTGAAGTTATAGATGGTCTTGTCGGCGTAGGTGTTCAGCGTGTCGAGTGCCGAATTGACGTCGTCGATCGTCGATCCTTTTGACTGGGTATTCGCCAGAATCGTCTGCACGGCGTTCATCTGGGTCTCGTATTCGGCGAAACCGTCACGGACCGAAGCGGTCAATGCATTGGTGATACTCTTCCCGGCATCAATGGCCGCATTGGTCATGCGGTTGAGCACGGAGAATGCCACGGCGCCCATGGCGTTGAAGCCGGACTGGACTCCTTGAAGACCGGAGGTCAGTGGATTGAAGCTGACGCCGCTTACGGCCTTATCGACGTTGTTGATCGATTCGACCGACTTGTCGAGGTTTAATGCCTGCTTAAGTTTGCTGAGAAGACCGGAGGTCTTGTTGATACCCTGCTCGAACTGACTGTTATCAAGACGCATCTTTACGACGCGTTCGTCGATGCTGCTCATGCAGAAGTCACCACCTTCCAAGCCTTCTCGGCTATCTTATCGAATACGGGTCGGATCGCCGGATTAATATAATCACGACCCTGAACATAGCCTCCGGTACCGGTGCCGTGACCGTACTGGAGGATGACGGCAATCGGTACGCCGTCGTTGATGTTGGAATTGGTCCAAACAATCTCGGGTGGCGTTTCGAAGTGCCTGAACGCCGTCACGGCCGAACTCATCGAGCACGTTCAGGTATTCACGACGCTTCATGCGGTTGAGAAACCGCTCGGTCTTCGTGAAACCGCCAGACACTTCGAATTTCACCCTCATTTTGACCTACTTGACTCGAATGGTTTGACCGGCGTAAATGAGATCGGGATTGGCAATGTTGTTCCACGCCACGAGCTGATCGACCGTGGTGCCGAACTGAATGGCGATCTTACCCAGGTTGTCGCCGGACTGCACCGTGTAATACTGCGCGGAGTTGGCGTTGATCGCACCCTGGACCTCGTCATAGCGGGAGCCGAGCACGGTCTGACGAGTCAAGCCGTCGCCATACATACCGGCATAGACCTCATTGACGAGTGTGTTGACATCGGCGGAGGCGATGTGGTTGATGAAGTTCTGCACCTCATCGTATCGGGATCCAAGATTCTTCTTACGATCCGCACCATTGCCATATTGGCCTTCCATCGTCCACGTCGCCAGCTGAAGTGTGGTGCCGGACGGACCCGAAGTCGATGGCTTGGACGGAGCGCTCGACGAACTGCCGTAATACTTCCGGAAGTCGTCCAACGAGCCGTAGAACTTATCAAGATCAAGATCGCCATTCCAACCGTTCAATCGACCAGAGCCCGAATACTGACGGATGGCGCAGGTATAAGCGCCTTCGTTCCACGGTGTATTCTGATACCCGGTCGGATTCATATCGGCGTACTGCGCAATCCACAGTCCGCAGTTGTTACGATTGGCCACGGGAGCAACTTCGTTATACCGCGAGGCCGGCGCATAGATCATCGGAGGAACGCCGGTTCGTGCGATAACCTGATTGATTACCTGCTCGAGATAGGACTCATCGCCCCATGCCGAATTCTGGTCGAGTTCCCAGTCAAGACAGATCATCACCTTGCCGATCCAGTTAAGGATCGAATTAATGAAGAAATCTGCTTCGGCGACCGCATTGCCACCGGAAATATAATGATAGACGCCAACTCCCTTACCGAGAGACATGGCCTGTTCAACCGCTCGGACACAATCCGGGTTGGTGTAACCGGTACCCTGCGTCGCCTTGATGATGGCGAAATCACAAGGAACCTTAGAAAAATCAAGACCAGCCTGATAGCTGGCAATATCAATGCCATTCAATGCCATGAGTACTCCTTTCATCCCTTGCTCCCAGTCTCTGCTCGACGTCGGGCATTCATCTCCCTGTACATTTTCGAAATATCAGACTTTGCCATCTTCTTTTTCGGCGAGTTCTTGACTCCAAATATCTCGATCAGAGCGATAAGACGGCTGAGATGCCACGTCTCGCATGGTTGCGCGGGTATTCCAGCGGAAAACATCCAATAATAGATAAGTTCGGACGTCACCTTGGATGATGAACGACGTCCTTTGGACATGCGATTGATCGTGGTCGCCGTTTGCGACGATTCGATGTAATGATTAAGTTCGGAAAAATGATCGAGCATGATCAGATCGAGTTCGGTATCCGAAATATCATCGATCGCCATACAACGAAAATATGACCGTGTTTCCTTGATGCTTTTGGATTCGTCATCAAGAAACGGTTTTCTCCAGATCGACTCCCATTTTGACACGGAAAGGAGCGAATGCTCGAATCGAACGGTTCGCGGTCCTACAGTGATGAATTCGTTCTCTGACTCGTCGTAGAGTTCACCTTCAACCGTCAATTCGAGCATTCACACATCTCACTTCCGTTACGCCTCTGCCTGCATCATGGTATAGACCTCGCCAGGAAGGGGCAGGGTCGGCTCGCCGGTAGTGTCGCCATACAGCTTCTTCTCAAGCGCGGTGAGCTTTTCTTTATCGACCTTGGTCGAATCAATGGTGATCGACGCCACCGGCTTGAGTTCCGGATGGCCTTCCACGGAGACCGGATCGGTATCGATCTCCCAGCTGAAGGTCATACTCTCGGGGGAGTCGTTGATGGTCTCATACGACTTCTCCGACGGGGAGGCGGTGGCACCGTACACCAGATGCAGCTTGTAGCCGGCATCCTGCTTGACGTCGTTGCCGATCTGGGTGCGGTACGAGAAACCGAACTTGGATCGCGACTGCTGACCGAAGACCACGCCATCGGTGACTTCGGCGCCACCATCACACGGAATGAACTCGTCCGGGAAGGTATAGGCCTCGATCGTCGCGCCGAACGTCTCGGCGGAACGCAACGAGGCGTATTTGATGTTATCGGCGTACATGTCATTCGCCTCGGCGCCATCAGGGGACTCGGTGACGGCGGTCAGGCCGTTCCAAGCCACACCGGTGCCATAGGTGCCGGTGGTCGTCATCGGGTACAGCATGCCATGGTCCGTACCCATCTCATACTGGCGCTTGCCGGTATCATCCCAAGTAAGTGCTACCATTCTAGCTCCTTAAAAATAGCAATTGAACACGTCGTGATGAAGGTTGTCGCTGACGAAATGCCGATCCATCGTGCACATCGGGAGTTCGGCAACCTTCGCCGGTATCGGACTGTCCGGATTTCTATCGATCACGGTGATCTGATACCGGAGTTTGAAAATATACGGATTATTATCCGCGAATTGCGTATCGCCGGTGTCCCGTTCATACACAATACACGGATAGGTCATCTGGATATTCGACGGGGGCTGAAAATATACATGACCGGTCGCATAGGATGGATCGGTATCGGTCATGATCCCCACCAGAATATCATGGAGTTGCAGCCTCGTTCCCATCGTTGTATACGCCTCCAAGGGTAAGGATGAGACGGGGACGCTGGACCTCGACATTAGTGATGATCCAGCGAGTCCCCATCCACCATACGTACTTCATATCGAAGAAATGGTCATAGGCATACGCGTCGGCGAGGATCGAGATCGTATTGTTCGCGAGAATATCCATGTTGACGGAGTCGGAACCCTCAAGACGACGGGTGTTCCTTGTCACATCACCATAATATATCCGCTCATTGATCCGATCCTCGTAGACGCCAGGCGAGGTCTCCACCTGTTGACGGGAATATCCTATCTTTCCGCAGAACCTCGCCATGGCCGCGTCACTCCTTTGGCTCCAAGGTAAGACCCTTCAGAGAATACTTGACCGTGGTCGTTCCGGTGGAATCGGCGGATACCACCTCGATGCTCTGAGTGTTAGGATTGGTCACGCGGAAGACGCAGAAGGCATCACCATCCGTCAACGTCACCGGTCCCTTCTTTCCGCCCTTGAGCTCGACCGTGAACGTCGTCGGATCGGTATCGCCGAGCCAATTGTCCGAGAAATCAAGTGCAAGGTAATTACCTTCCTGCTCGGTTGGCTCGGAGCTATTGAATTCGGTATATCCGGTCACGTAATGGAGCGTGCCATCGATCTTCCGATTGGTGTTGATGACAACATCATCCTGAAGATCGGAGACCTTCTTACCATACTTGGTCTCGGTGCCCGCTACAGGCTCGACCAGAACGGTCGGACCCGACGGGCTCACGCTTTTGGGTGGGTCAGCACAACGGCGGACTTCGGCATGGTCAGCGCACCGGAGAGACGAGCCTCGATGAGGTACTTATGCTGGTTGTAGTCGATGTCGAAGTCGGAGAACTGGGTCAGCTCGCCGCCACGATCGGTACCGATGGTGTAGTCGCGCAGATTCACCATGACGCCATCAACAACCTTGCTCTCCTCGGTCATCTCGAAGCCTTCAAGCACGGGGACCTCGACGATGGCGGAAACACCCATGGCGGCCGCCAGCGAGGCGTCGGTGTCGTACAGACGACGGCCGACCTTATCACGCTGCACCATGAGCTCGCCGTGCAGGCTCGGGGACAGGAACAGGGTCTGCATACCGGAGCCCATATAGCCCACCTTCGCCTTACGGGCGCGATCGACGAACGCGGTCGGATCGGTGGCCGGATCGGCACCGTCGTTGTAAATGACGTACAGGTCGTCATCACCGACGATCGGACGGACGTTCTCGGTGTTGACATGATCCTCGGCGGAGGCGGCGCGGCCGTCACCGATGAGAATATCACGGGCCATCTCCTCGCGGATCATGACCTTCATCTCGTTCCACAGGAAGTTGACCACGTTGAAATCAGTGATGTCGATCTCGTCATCGCGGTCCAGACGCTGCTTCTTGTAGATCGTCTGCGGGGTGGTCACGCGCTTGTAGACCTTGAACACCTCGTCCATCTTACGCTTGTTGTTCTCGCGGTCAAGCGTAAAGCCCTTCGCACGAGCCTCATCCTCGGTCAGATCCGCGTACGAGGTCTTGATACGAGTGAACGGGGTGTGACGGGTGCCGTTGAGCACGACGTCGACCCAGTCGGTGTCGCGCTTGTACAGGTACGGCTCGTCGCCGACCTGACGTGCATCCGGGAAGAGCACTTCGATGTTCTCGATGCCATAGTTCTGGGCAGCGTGCTGCATCCACTTCTCGGAATAATCACGGAACGAGCCGTAGTCCTTGGCCTCGGTAAGGAATTCCTTCATGTCGTCGTGGGACAGGACCGGAACTTCATCCTCGGCACCGGCCTGTTCGAAGGCGTTCATATGCATAATATCTCCTTCTTCCTCCGAATGGGAGGCGCTATTGTTGTTCTCTCCGTCACTGTCCTCAGTGTCGGAGTCACCCTGCTCCACGGCGAGGCCGATCAGAGCATAGGCGACATTCTTCTGTTCCTCGTTCAGCGTGTCGAAGACATCCTGAACGGTCTCGCCAGAAGACGAATCGTCAGACTCGTCATCGGCATGCGAAATATCGGACTGTGCAACGCTCTCCTCGGCACCACCAATGGCCGCGCCGATAAGAGCATATACAGCGTCCTTCTGCTTGTCGGTAAAAGTGTCCCAGACCTGCTGGACCGTTTTGTCCGACGCTTTCTCGGACGAATCGTCCTCGGTCTTGGCGGTCGACGTTTTGGGATCGTCGGCATGCTGCATGTCATCCTCGCTTTCCTCATCGCCATGCTCAAACACGATCTCCTCGCCGGAGTAGATCACGGCCTCGTCATCCAGAAGATATTGAGTTCCGTCCGAATGCTGAAGTGTGACATTGTCGATGTAGGCGCCGGGATTGGCGCCGGCAAGGACTAGACTCACCTCGCGGATGTTACCGTGCATGACGTTCTTGTTGCGTTCGGTCAGATGGTTCGCGTAGATCGACAGTGCGGTGATGTCACCGTGCTTGACGAGTTCTTTGGCGTCGCGACCCATCGGTGTGCTGTTAAACGTACCATAGCAGTAGACGCCATCCTCACGGTTCTCCAGTACGGCATGGCCGAGCACGTTATCGATGTCGCTATGGTTATGCTGGTAGACCAGCGGCACCTTCTGACCGTCCTGATCAGCGAAGGCGTCCTTCAGAATGGTTCGCCCGTCGGAGCAACGGATGTTGTTCCGCGTGGCGTAACCACTGAAATCATACCCCATTTTGACTGTCTCCTTCCATTGGGGCGTTCAGCACATCCTGAATGGAAGGCTGTGCTGAATCTTGGGTTGGTTCTTCTGTGGATTCCGGCTGCTGCGCGGTCACGTCGGTGCCGAGCGGGTTGATGTTGGCGTTGCGCAACTGATCCGCCTGAGGTTCTTCGGAACGGGCGAAACCAAGGATCGAACGGAACTCGTTCGACGACATGATCTCGTTGGACGTGAAGGCCGCGGCGATGTTCGCCAGATCGGTGACCGGAACCAACCTGAAAGGATCTCGGAAGAACTCGATGCTCTGTCCTTGACTTCGGGCGGTTTTGGTCAGAAAGGTTCGCTTCAGCGCGTCGCAGATGGCCGAGATCATCGGCTCCAAGGTGCGGTTGTGGTAATTGAGCATCTCCTCCTGAGAGGCGGTGCCGTTCACCACGGCCTCTGAAAGGCCGAGCTGACCGTAGAGCTGGGTCGTCAGATTCTGGATCTGCTGAAGCATGTGATTATCCAGACTCCGATTGAGCTGGGTAATCTTCTCGGAACCGTCGGTGTACGCAACGCCATAGGCGGAATCCTTGAGCTGATCCTCCAGCTGCTGACGGCGGAGTTCGGCCTGTCGCTTCTTCTCCTCCGTGCGGATCTGGTACGGGAACTGGATGATAAGATCGAGTTTGCCGGACGCGGCCTTGTCATCAATGGTATCGAGCTGATTGAGCTTTCGGATCAGACGCTGCAAGGTAGAGTTCGGCTCGTTCATCACCTGATAGAGCGGGTTCTGGACGATCGCCACCTTGCGCTTCGGCATGACGATCTCTTCGCGCTGGCCGGCGTTCGGAGCATCATTATAGACCGAAAGTTTAACGGCCCGAGGATACCATTCAACAACACGACCGACGCGCATGGTCTGAATATCGAACGAATTCGAATTCATCGGATTCACCGTGGTGTCAATCGGCACCATGGCCGCGGCCCCGTCATCGCACATGGTCATCACGACGTCCATGATGAAATCACGGCCTGATTGGTCGATATTGGCCTCGATGTTCAGACACTGATTGAGCCCGTCGTCGATCGTCTCCAGATATTGCTGCGTCATCTTGTCAATACGGCAATGCCGGATCTCGATGGCGCTCACATCGATGGCGATGCGATTGTACAGCGAGGATATGATCGATCGGTCAACGCCTCGGGTGAAGACCCGCGCATCAGGACGACGTGCCGAGGAATATCCGACGGACAACTGGAAATCGGAGGACGGATTGACGAACGCGTTCCATGCGTGCGCCAATGCATCGGTAACGACATTCATTAGGCATCACCGACCGATCTGCCTGCGAGCGAAGTCGAATGAATATGACTGTCCGTTCCCACGGGTCCTGCTGGCCGCATAGGCTATTCCGGCTCCGAGGATAATCTTCCCCACATTCATCAACTGCTTCCTCGTTGGCCGCGGTCTGCTTCATCTGGTTGCCAACCTTGTCGATAAACCGATTGCCTTTCTGCTTCTGAGTTGTCGTCAGATTCGAATACTGCTGCTCAAGATTGAGCCGTTCGTTGATCTTGCGGAGCTCGGCATTGGACAGCTTGTTCGGGGACTTCTTGAGAAGGTCTCGACTCTCCGTGTAATCCTCGTTGTCCGATCGGGAACGCTTGGAACTTACTGATCGCTTACGATCCTTGCGGACACCCCACTTCATGCCTTTGACGCCGAAGTGATAGAGCTCATTCATTGAAACCTCCTTCCCCTTGGATGTTAAGACGCCATTCATACTCCTCGATGTTCTTCCGGATCGATTGCTCAAGGAATGAATTGGTCGGCGGATCGAACTGAAGTCGAACCTTCTGTTGAATATACGGCTTTACGCCAGTAAGAAGTTGATCGTCATCAGTGAATTCGCTCCACGTGTCTTCGATTCCAGTGATCGAATATCCCTCTGAGGGACCAACTCCCAATTGTCTGAGATTGAAGAACGCAGAATTGATGAATACGACAAGATCGTCATCGAAATCGGATGAATCAGGATCCAGCCCAATCGCCTTCTTAATCGACTTAAGAATACTTTCATTCATCACGGTCCTCCAATCCGATAAAAATCTACCATTTTGAAGTTACCTCCATGGACATGTGTCGTTGGGTTTCCGTTCGACCAATGGACGAGCCCGTTCGTCGGTTCCGAAGTGCAGATCGTTGTGCGTCGCCAACGAACAACTAATCAGATTGTCCAGATCGAGCAGTAGATCGTCACCGTGTTCTATGGAATCGGGAGTCAACGGCTCGATGTGATGTATCATGATCTTCCCGGCGATGGGATGATCGGGGCACCCGAGATCGAAACCGTTGTCCCGAGCGATCACCAAATCACGAACGTGTTTCCATTCGGGCGATCGATAGAACCGCTGGTTCATCCAACGTTCGGAACCGAATGTCGGTCCCCCGACGGATCCATGACATTGCAGGTAATGGAACCGGTCGAGAAAATCCGAACGCCGGATGAGCTCGTGATAGGATCGCATCACAGACCCATCTTTCGAAGGAACTGGGCGCCACGGGCTACGTTACGGGCCCTGTTGATTGCGTTCGAGGCTTTTTGGGCAATGTTGTTAACCATTAGCTTGGCTTCATCCGGATGGGAAATATAATACGAAGTCGCCACACCTGCTGCGGTCGTCGCGGCGAACGTTACAGCCTTGGTCCCCGCACGAACCGCCTTCTTCACGCCACGGCCGATTCCGGTCTTAACCGGTTCGACACGATCAGTGGTCTTGCGTTGCCGTTCGGCATCACGACGAGCCTTGCCCATATCCTGTTTTGAGTACTCTTCGTCAAAGGCCTTCTTGTAGGTTGGATCTTTTGAACGCTGCTTGACCACGGAATTAATGTTGCGTCGGCGAACTCCGGCGCCTTCGCCATAATACATCTTGGATCGAGCGGTCTCCTGAGCGTCCTTCCTCGCCTGTTTACGTGTATTACGCTCGGCTCGTCGAACACCCCACTTCATGCCTTTTACGCCGAAATGATAAAGTTCATCAGTCATGATTATTCCTACCTTGATGTCACAGTATTGACAATGATCTTATTACCAATCGCCTTCAAAGCTTCGTTCGCCGGAGAAGCCCAGGAATATCCAGCCCCATACCGAGCCCTCAGATAATTCATATACGGAGCGCTATGCCCGATGGCGCTCTTCAGCGTCCCGACACTGGCTTTCATGATGGCTCGACCCTCCGGAGTCGAAGCCACAGTCAGACCTCCAGCCGCAAGCGAAACCACAGACGTCTTCGCGGCTAGACTGATCATCTCGGTAGTCGCTGCACGAAAATGCGACTGCCCTTTGTTCATACGGCGATTGATGCGCTTGACGCCCTTCTTGCCATAACTTGCCCGATCCGTTATACGCTGTCTGGAAGTGTAATCAGCATTCGGCTTGTTAAGCTGCGCCTTACCGGGCTTGTCACGTTTCTTGCGGACACCCCACTTCATGCCCTTTACGCCGAAGTGATAGAGCTCATCGCTATGATTCATCGAAGTTCTCCAATTCTCTGGAAGCGTGTCCTCGGCGTCAAGTTGCTTATCGGAAAAATCCACCATTTTGAATCTCCAATCAGTCGAAGAGGTCGCGATTGTTCTTGTATGCGACGAACGCGTCCATCATGGCCGCAACGGCGTCGATCTTGTCCTCGCGCTTAGCCTTATACAGCTTCTTGTTGTTGTTTGTGTCCTGAAGGACGATGCAGTTACCCATGGTGAACGACATGAGTTCCTCGTCGAAGAGCAGACGACGATCCTCGGCCAGCTTCTTCAATTCGCCCAATGGAACGGATTCGGTCTTGGCACCCTGAATCACTTTCTCGATGCCGAACTCGCCGTAATCCATGGTATACCGCGCGACGAAGTCCTTGGCGTTGTACGGATCGTAACCGAGGCATCGCACATCATACTCCGACTCGGTGATGTACTTGTCGAGATCCTCATACACCTGCACCATATCGAGCACCGTACCATCCATGACGAACAATGATCCCTCGTTCAGGAAATTCTCGTACTTCTGACGAGCCGCCGAAGGAAGATGTTGCATGGTATAGGCTGAAATATAGTTCCTCGTCTTGACGCCGAATGTCTCGTCGGACAGGGGAAACAGGAACGTGAACGAGCAGAAGTCGTCGCCTTGGGACAGATCGGCACCGAGCGCACACGGCATGCCCCAGAAGTCCTTCTTCCGATGAGGAAGCGTCTCCTCGAAGGTGAAGAAGTAGGTGTAGCCCTCCATCGGGATGCCGAATCGCTTCGCCAGAATGTCATTGCGGGTGGCGGGAGCCTTCTCGGCGCGTTCGACGTCGAGCTGATAGGTTTCATAGGTAACCGTTTGCCCAAGATTGGGATTTGCCTTGATCCACATGTCCGGATTGGAGACTTCCTTGACATCGTCAAGCCGATAATAGAATATGGAGACATGAGGATTGACGTATTCTCCTTTGAGAATGTCCATCAACTCCATTTTGATGGTATCGCCGACCGAGTTTCGGACGGTACCCTCGGAAGAGGTGGCCACGATGAGATAGTCGTCCAGCTTTGACGCGCCCTGTTCGATGGCGCCGATCACATCCTCGCGAATGTCACCGGACAACCATTCGTCAACGGTCGATACCTTGGGACGAAGGCCCTGGAGCTTGTCAATTGACATCGGACGAACCTTAAGAAGCGAACCTGTGAGGAAATTCTCTACACCCTTCTTGGTCGAGGCGAGTTTGGCCTGAGTAGATTTCGGTCCGTTACCGGGAAGCGAGCCTTCGGAAAGGAACTTGATGAGTGGACCGGGAGATCGAATGATTGCAGTACGGAATGGTATCATGGTTTCCTCGGCCTGCTTCATGGTTGGGGCCACAACGATCTGCGAAGTCGTCGATGTATCCATGATAAGGAAATATGCCTGGATGAATTCGGCGAACATGGTCTTGGCGGCGCCACGGGCGACGATCAAATATAGTTTGTTGATCAGACGTTTGCAGATCCGACGATTCTCGTATCGACCCGGACCTCCATGAGGATTCGGAATATAGACCGATCGTTCGACGAAGTAGTACCAACCAAATATCTGCTCGCCCCAGAGCTTGAAACTATCGAGAAGATGAACCGGAGATCCGTCGGTCAGGGTGAGTTCCTTCTCGCAGAACTTAACCCATCCCTCGACCTTGTCGGCGTCATAGTAGATCCCGGGATTACGAATGAGATCGTCGATGCGGTTCATCTCCATCTCGATCTCATGGCATACCGGGATCTCTCCGGCCATGACCCTATCACGGAATTGACCGTAGTATTTAGGAACGGCTGTGTTCGATAGGGTCATGGTGCCTCCTAATAGTTCAGCCATTCTTGATACAACGAATTGGCATCGTTATAGAACGGAAGAGATCGAATAGCTCCTGGATCGTCTGGACGATCGCCGAGAACCTCGCGATAGCTCTTTTCGAGAATGCTGTTGAAGCCATTTACGTACTCCTCGACATAGCGCTTATAGACCTTCTGGGTCTTCTTATCAGTTCGATCCGAGAAATCGTAATCCTTGTACTTCTCGTTGAGCTTGTCGATGAAATTATCATTGGAATAGTCGGCCGCTTTATTATAACCTTCAATCCAATGTCGACGAGTGTTCTCGTCCCACTTCTTCTGAGCCTTCTTGGTTCGTTTCGCCTGACGGGCCTTACCTTTGGAGGTGAGTGTGCCATCGGCGTTCTGATAGCGCCGAACGCCCCACTTCATGCCCTTAACGCCGAAGTGATACAGTTCATTGTTCATCGAAATATCCTTACGCCCACTAAGGGGGGGGGCACCCACGATTATCGACTTGTGGTCGGTCCTGATTGATACTGATAATGAGATCCGAGCCCGTTAGATCCGTAGGCGCGATTAACATCATTATGAAGATCGAAGAAGCACAGTTGACCGATCCTCATTCCTGGAACTATGCGGATCGGATGATTGTTGAGGTTTTTAATCTCAAGCGTGATGTCACCGCTAAACCCCGGATCGATGAATCCGGCGGTGACATGGGTCGCAAGACCGAGACGGCCAAGCGACGACTTGCCTTCGAAGCGCGCGGCGATGTTCTTCGGGATCGTCACTCCCTCGTTTGTCGAACCAAGGATGAATTCATTTGGATCGAGAACGAAACCGTCATCGTTCATGGCGAAACGAATGTACTCCAGATTATGGAGCGTGCAATCCATGGCGTTGATCTCACCACGACCGAAATATCGTACGATGCTCTTAGAGAGTGTGACGTCGTAACTGCATGGCTGAAGCTGGGACTCATCGAATGGCGTAATCATATGCCGGGTAATACAAAGATCTTTAATTTCGGTATCGTTAAGCATAAACCGTCCGATCTCTCATCTTCAGAATTTCATTATTGGACAATGTGCTCTCGGGATGTCGCTTGCGATAGTTTTCAACGAACTTTGTCTCATTGGATCGCTTAACAAGTTTCATCGCTCCTATGGAAGTCGCAAATGCGGCTCCAATAGGACCGTATTGGTTTGCCAATGTGTGAGCAGCGATCTTTCCCTGCTCTTTAGCGAACATGGAATCGATATGATCGTTCCCGAGCTTCGTGAATCCCTCGACATTGATCTTGTCGGTATCGAATACGATTAATGGATTCTTTGCAAAGTATCCGGAATTCTCTTTATCGTTCACATCGCGGATTGCACCATATCCGGCCTTCTTCATAGCTGAATAGAATTTATCATTGATCGGCTGTTGCTCCTTGGTATGAAGAACAAGCGTGGTGTTAAATGCCTTATAGGTATTATCACCGATCTTTCCGGAATCAAGTTCCCGTTTGGCCTTACGCCAAAGTTTTCCTTGCTTCGTTGTAGGAGGAACCGCGGATGCCATCGCGTCTATGTTCTTCTTAAAAACATCGAAAGATTGCTTATCAGTGTCGAACATATTCTTAAGAACCTTTCGAGCGGATTCAGGGGAGGCAACATTAATATCTCCTGCGGCTCGCATGGCCTTACGATACACGGGTCCATTCGCACCAAGTGTCTTGCCATAAAGACCTTCATACCGATCTTTGTCGTGCTTGTTGACGAAGCCATAAAACGCCCTATTGGTCGGTTCCGATCCGTCGTTCGTCAAACGACCGATCTCACTTCCCTTTTCGAATACCCGATCGGTGACTTTATCGTAATGCTTGTACGCAACATAGGCCGCTGCGGATGCTAAAGCAATACCTCCGGCAACCTTAAGGATTGTTTCTGTCTTAGCTCGATTATAAGCTTTGATCTCGGCCTCGTCCTTGGCGAATCCTTGATCGATGTATTTCTTTTCGAGATCCTGCTGACGCTTTGACTTTTTCTTCTGGTTTTCAAGTTTCAGTCGAGTCTTTGCATCTTCGAACTCTCGGCGAGAGTATTCAGCTTTAACCATATTCGATGTCGTGGAATGCTTTTTGGCGGTCTTTCGATCAGACAGCATCTTATCACGCTTCTTACCGAGCGAGGTAAGTGATCCATCTTCGTTCTGATACCTTCGAACACCCCACTTCATGCCTTTGACGCCGAAATGGTATAATTCATCGTCCATCAGATACCTCACCTTCTCCTGTGTTTCCGGAATACGAACGGAATGCCTCTAAAGCATTGTCCATGAGCTCCTGGAGCTGACCAGATTTGTTCAGCGCATCCTTCTTGGCCTGAAGCATAGCCGTCTCATACCTGATCTTCTCCTCTTCAAGCTTGTTTCGAGTCGAAGCGAGCTTGAGATAATGCACGATGACCTGAGATGAAGCCGTCCCCTCGCGAAGTTGCTGCTCGGCAAGGTTGACGGCGAGCGAAATCATCTGATTCTCGCGTTCCTCCGGATTGGAAGCGGGCGAGAACTGAGGGGAAGACGATCCATCGAGCTTCTTACGTCGCCCCATGAAAAATCGCCTCCAGTTCTGTAATGGTTTCAAAGAGTTCTGATGGGTTTGGTTCTTCAAAAGAGAGCACCGAATGGTTGTCCCTAATATCGAAAGGAGTTTCCTCCGGTTTTAACAACCGCCATGAGCGAGGAATTTTGCTTCGGACCCAAGCGGCGCTCCCATTTGAAGCCCCAAACACGTGGTCTGGGTAATCGACTTCTCGAAAAATATCCCGTCGGGGAAAAATCGAGGAGGCCGGC
>OHKA01000477.1_pt1 | contig 15891 bp, 10 predicted proteins | sample 1568751 | NCBI WGS metagenome assembly OHKA01 (sample SAMEA3879525, study PRJEB24766) | human gut metagenome | biome: human-associated habitat; feature: feces | place: USA | collected 1985/1987 | reverse complement strand
GAAGTTATTTTTAACCTATTTTTATATCACTCTAAAATTTAATTGTTTATGAAAAAGAGTAGCATTTGGAAATTGCTCTTCAGTGCATTGACCGTGTTCGCCGTAGCGGTGTTCGCGGGATGTACCGACGACAATGACGACATGGGTGCTCCCTATCTGAACGTCACGCCGGAGAACCTGACGTTCGATGCGGAGGGACAGCCCGCAGATGAGTACAACGGTACTTTTATCGTTGAAACGAACCGTCCCTGGCGTGCTATCGTCGAGGACGAACAGACTTGGGTGCGCCTTTCGGCTACCGAAGGCGAGGGCGACGCTGCCGTGACCGTTACGGTACCCGCTTCGAACATCGGTCAATCGGCCAAGGTGACTTTCGAGGTTTACAACTCCTACGGCGCATTGATTCAGAAGGATGTCAATGTGCTTCAGGGCGAAGTGGTGCCGCCGACGCTCATCTTCAACGAGACGGCGGGTAACGAAGCCGTTGATGATAAGCCTCTGGTTTCGGCTTACACGGGTTGGAACACCACCGGTGAGGGTGCTTCGAAGGTTTCTTACGAGGGTACGAACACCTCGATTCGTTCTTCCGGCAAGAGCAGCGCGGGTGCTTATGACGGTGCTTCGGGTCCGAACGTGATCTTCTTCGGCTCGGCTCCGGCAACCTTTACGGTTAAAAACATAACGCTCGCCTCCGGCCAGACCAACCTGAAGCTGACTTTCGGCGGACAGTATTACGATCAGGACAATAATGACAACGGTTTCAACAAGGACAACTTCGTGGTTTATCTCAGTGCGAACGGAACGGACTATACTCCGCTGTCTTACGAGGTAAACGACGGTGATCAGGTCGATCCTTACTGGGTATTTGCAACCAAGAACTTTACGCTCAAGAATGCGACTTCGACGCTTTACATCAAGTTCGAGGCGAAAGCATCTTCGAAGTTCCGTCTGGACGATATCACGCTGATGACCGGCAACGGCGGCGAGGAGATCGACTTGGCGGGTGGCGGTGTCGTGCCTCCCGATCCGAGCGGCGATGCGATTTACGAGAACAATTTCGATAAGACGCCTGCCGAGAAGGTCGATAATAAATGGCCGTTCCTGGATCAGACCGACGCATGGCAAAATGCTTCTGGTACGGGTAATTCGACGGTGACCTATACCTCTACGAACGTATCGGTGCGTACTTCCGGCATGCTCAGCGGCGGTTACGACGGTGCTTCGGGTTCGAACAAGATTTTCTTCGGCTCTGCACCTGCGACTTTCGACATCAACAATATTACGATGCCTGCGGGCAAGACCAACTACCGGATCATCTTCGGCGGTGCTTATTCGCAGAAAAACGGCGATACTTACGACAACATTTTCAAACCCGAGTCGTTCCACGTCGCCGTAGGTAACGGAACCGACTGGTCGGGCAACCTGACTTACGAGAAGATCGGCGGCAGCGATACGACCGATCCTTACTGGGTCCAGTTCGCCGTAGATTTCACGCTCAAGGAGGCTGTCAGCCAGCTTTCGATCCGTTTCACGGCAGATCTGGCGTCGGGATTCGCAATCGATGACGTACAACTCGTCGAGGGCAACGGCGGTCAGGAGGTCGATCTCGAAGGCGGTGTGGTTCCGCCCGATCCGGGTGAGGCTACGGCCATTACCATTCCCGAGCTGATCGCGCAGATGACTGATACGGAGGCTCCGGTGGATGCCAATGCAGATCGCTATCTGGACGCTGTGGTGATGAACGACGTGGCCGGTGCCAATTATACCTTCAACAACCTGATCCTCGCTACCGAGAATGCGACGGAGGCCGGTAACGGCATCACGCTCTACGGCAGTCAGGTAGAACCTTCGACACTTGGTCTGAACAAAGGCGACAAGGTGCGTGTAACCCTCTATAAGGGGCTTGCCAAGGTAGAGAATTACAATGGTATGTACGAAGTGACGGGCGCTAAGGAAGCGACTTGGTGCAAGGTCGAGAAGACCGGTACGGTGACTTCGATTCCTACGGCGACGATCGCTGCTGCGGATCTGGCGAAATATCAGGGTATGGCCGTGACGATCGCCAATGCGTCGGTTGCCCAGGCAGGTGTTTGGGCGAGCGCCAGCGCACTCTCTTCGCATACTTTCACTGCCGATGGAGCCAATTTCACCGTATTCTGCAAGCAGAGCGATGAAAAGAACCCGAGCGTGTTCCTCGACGTACCTTTTAAGGCTGGTTCGGGCAATATCTCCGGTCTGGCTGCTGTATATAAGAATAATTCCCAGCTCGTTCCGCGCAATCTGGACGACGTGGCCGCTTTCAGCGACAGCTCGACCCCGATGATTACGGGTGTAACTCCGGCCAGCCTCTCCTTCGAGGCTGCGGGCGGCGAGAAGACGCTCACGGTTTCTGTTATCAACCAGGGTAACAACCAACTCTCCGTAAGCGGCCTCACCGCTCCCCTGAGCGCTACGGTCAGCGGCCTGACCGTGACGGTCAAGGCCGATCCGAATACCGGTACGCAGCCCGTTAATCAGATGCTGACCATCACGCTGGCCAACGGTAACAGCAAGGAGGTGCCTGTTACGCTGCTCGGTGTCGGCGGCGGCGAAGGCGGTACTTACACGCTCATTGACAACTTGTCGAATCTTTCGGCCGGAACGTACCTTATGGCCGGATTCCGTGCCAAAGGTGAGGCTCAGTCCGGTTCTGCTACAGAACCGAATCCTGCGGCAGAAGATTATTATGGAGTTTGGACCGGTGAAATGATAACCGGAAATGGTAAAACAGATTGTGAAACGCTTCAAATGACTTTTGCAAACGGGGAATTAACCAAGATAGATGCTAATGTAACTAATTCTCCTGCTGAAATGGAACTTGTCGCAGTTGATGGTAAGTCTAATACATATTATATCAAGTGTAACGGACAGTATTTGGCTTCCGGTTCCAAGAGCCGTTCATTGTCATTGGGAGCCGATCCTGCGGAATGGGTATTCTCGATGGTTGATAAAGACGGCGAGTCCCGGTTGGTTGCAGCAAACGGCGGTTGTTCGTTGCAGACGGTAGATAGTTCTTTTAAAACTATGATTCGTGGCTATGCAAGCGCTACGCAGGGTAAGCATGGAATTTATTTCTTCAAAAAGAATTAGTTTCTAATTTTGAAAATTCAAACTCTTGGAGGGATCATCCCCTCCAAGAGTTTGGTTTCTCGGATAGTTTTTTATAGTTTACCGATGATGTCGATGTTCAGATATTGTGAGAAGGGATGGAAATGGCTGTTCCTGACGATGATTGCGCTCTCTGTCGTAGCTTGCGGCGACGATACGGACGATTTTGGGGGTTCTGCCGTATGGCGGACCTCTTCGACGGTCGGAGCTGCGGAGGGTTCGGCCGCCATACAGATTGAGGGACCTGTCGGCGCCGGATGGCGTGCCGAAATCAAGGACGGAGGTGCTTGGTGCTCGTTCAGGCTCAACGATCCGACGGTCCTCGTGAAGGAGGGCACCGTACAGAGTTCGAACATCAGCAATATCCTGGACGTTTATTATACGCGGAATACCGGGAGCGGGGAACGTTCGGCGACCATCGAATTCGAATTTCTCGGCGGAGAGCCGCAGGTGCTCGTGCTGACGCAGTTTTCGGCCTCTTCGACCAACGATCCCTACGACGAGGGGCATGCGACGGCTTGGGCGGAGCTGCCGGAAAAAAAGACTGATGAGAATTTTATTTACGTCAGCCACTTCGCTTCACTCAATAACCGTACCGTGCGCAACTATTCGTTCTGTTACGACAAGACGCTGCACGTGGCGCATTGGGTAGCTTATCCGCTGCACTCGGTGTACAGAGGATCGATCGACCGTACCAACGATTTCCAGTACGATCCGAAGGTCGATTATTCGTATCAGCCCAATCTGGTCGAAAGATCCTATACGGGAAGCTATGATCGGGGACATCAGCTCCCTTCGGCGGACCGTACGGCTACGCGGGAGTTGAATCTCCAGACGTTTTATGCGACCAATATGACGCCGCAGCTCAACCGGCTCAACCAGGATATGTGGGCCAATCTCGAAGCCAAGGTGCGTGCGCAGATATGCAGCGACACGCTTTATGTGGTGACCGGTTGCTATTATGCCAATACCAATACGACGACGACCGACCGTGACGGGAAAGTTTGTCCGGTCCCGACGAATTATTTCAAGGTATTGCTTCGCACGCGCACCGGTACGACCGGTAAACGTATCGCGGATTGTTCGGCCGATGAATTGAAGGCGATCGGATTTTGGGTGGATCAGAAGAGCTACGGCGATATTCAGCCGCCTGCGTCCATTTGCATGAGCGTGGCGGAGATTGAAAAGAAGACCGGCTTTACGTTCTTTCCCAATATTCCCGAGTCGGCTGCGGAATCCGTAAAGGCACAAAACTCTCCGAGCCAATGGGGAATCCAAAACTAATTTGACTTATGAAAAAACGACTGATTTTTACAGGACTACTGGCCTTACTGTTCGCAGCCTGCTGTTTCGCGCAGAAACCGTACAAGGTGGTCTTTTACAACTTGGAGAACTTTTTCGATACGATCAACGATCCCGAGGTCAATGACGACGAATTCACGCCGGAAGGACCTAAAAAATGGAATTCTGTCAAGTATGCGAAGAAGTTGGGTAATACCGAAAAGGTGCTTTTCGACATTGCCGGTATCGATAAGGATTATCCGATCGTGATCGGCGTATCGGAGGTGGAGAACCGCTCGGTGCTCGAAGATATCATCGCTACGCCGAAGATGGCTCCGGGCAATTACCGGATTTCGCACTACGACTCTCCCGAAGCTCGCGGTGTGGACGTCGCTTTTATGTACCGTCCCGATGTCTTCAAGCTGGAGGGCAGCGCACCGATCCGCACGCAGATTCCTTCGCTTCCGAATTTCAAAACCCGCGATATTTCGACCATGTGGGGTACGATCGACGGCGAACCGTTCTTCTTCATGGTGGCTCACTGGCCTTCGCGTCTGGGCGGCAAGGACGCTTCGGAGTTCAAGCGTATCGCCGTCGGCGAGCAGATGCGTCGAATCGCCGACTCTGTCCTGAAGGTCAATCCTGCGACCAAGATCGTGGCGATGGGCGACTTCAACGACGATCCGACCGATCCGAGCATGTTGGAGGGGCTGAATGCCAAACCCAAGGTCAAGGATCTTCAGCCGGGCGATTTCTTCAGTCCGTTCCACTCCGTGCTGCGTGCCGGTATGGGAACGCTGGCTTACGGCGATGCCTGGAATCTCTTCGACAATATCGTAGTGTCGGAAAACCTGGTCAATGCGAAGCCCGGCGAGTTGCGTCTGGTGCGGGCTCCGGGATCGAAGTACTACGGGAATGTCTTCAAGCGTAACTATATGATCCAGCGGGAGGGGCAGTTCAAAGGCTATCCTTTGCGCACGTACGTCGGAAACAATTTCCAGGGCGGTTACAGCGACCACTTCCCCGTTTATATCTACATCGGTAAATAAATACCTTAACTTGAAAGGATATGAAAATAAAAAGTTTACTAATTTTTGTATTTACCCTGATGTCGCTGACCGCGTTCGCTCAGAGCGGCGGTATCAAGGGTAAGGTCGTTTCCCGCGAGGGACGTGTCGCGGTGGACGGGGTGAAGGTTTCGGTCACTCCCGGTGAAATGACTGCCACGACCGACGGCCGAGGTGGTTTCGTGATCGAGAATGTCGAGCCCGGCGAATATACGTTGCAGTTCGAGGCTCCCGAATTCGAGCCTTTGACGCTCGTGGTGCGCGTGGACAAGATGGTGCGCGACATCAATACGGTGATTCTGGTCCCCGAAGTGCTTTCGACCGTAATGGACGATTCGATCTTCGCAGAGTTCGACACCGAGAGCGGCAACGATGCGCAGTCGCTGCCTTCGTCCCTTTCGGCCTCGAAGGACGTTTTCAACAACATCGCTTCCTACCGGTTCAGCGAGATGCGTTTCAACGTGCGCGGTTACGATTCGCAGTATTCGGACGTTTACCTGAACGGCATTCGCTTCAACGACGCTATGACGGGCTATACGCCCTGGTCGTTGTGGAGCGGTCTGAACGACGCTACGCGCAACCAGGAGATCACCAACGGTTCGGTCATGTCGGATTACGGCGTGGGTAGCATCGGCGGTACGACCAACATCAACGCCCGTGCTTCGCAGGTGCGCCAGGGACTTCGCGTGAGTCTGGTGAACGCCAATTCGATGTATCGCTTCCGTGCCATGGTGACCTATGGTTCGGGTCTGCTGGACAACGGCTGGTCCTATGCGTTGTCGGTATCTACCCGTCAGGGCGGCAACTCCTACGTGGACGGCGTCTATTACAACTCCTACGGATATTTCGCTTCGGCCGAGAAGATTTTCAATTCGCGTCACCGGTTGGGCTTCACGATTATGGGTGCTCCCACCGAGCGCGGTGCGCAGCAGGCTTCCACGCAGGAGGCTTACGATCTGGTCGGCAACAACTATTACAACCCCAACTGGGGCTACCAGGACGGCAAGATGCGTAATGCGCGCGTGCGTAACAGCCACGAGCCGATCGCTATGATCAACTATACGTTCGATCCCAATGAGCATACCCAGTTCAACCTGGCCACTTCGTTCCGTTTCGGTAAGAACGGTTATTCGGCGCTGACGTGGTACGACGGTGCAGACCCCCGTCCCGATTATTACCGCTATATGCCGAGCTACAAGTTGCTGAACGCTACCGACCTGGAGGCCGCTTCGATGGCTGCGGCCAGTCTGGCGGATCAGTGGATGCGCAACGTGGGTAATATCCGCCACTTCGACTGGGACGAAATGTACCAGACCAACATGAATTTCCGCAATGCCGAGGATGAAGCGATATACGGTCCCGGCGCCCGTTCGAACTATATCATCGAGGAGCGCCATACCGACCAGTTGGACTGGAACCTCGCCGCGCAGATCAGCCGAATCTATAAGGATAACTCCCGTCTGACGGCCGGAGCCAACGTCCGCATCAACCGCACGTGGTACTACGACGAGGTGAAGGATCTGCTCGGCGGCGACTATTACGTGGACGTCGATAAATTCGCACAGCGCGACTTCGGCGATCCGATCATGGCGCAGAACGATATGGATTATTATAACCAGTACGGTCATGCAAGAGCCGTCAGAGAGGGCGACAAGTTCAGCTACAACTACAAGGCGCATCTGCGTTCCGGCGGTGTATGGGCTACTTATGCCGCTCGTTTCGGCGGGTTCGGCATGAAGTTGGGCGCCGAGCTCGGCGGACTTTCGATGTGGCGCGAAGGTCTTTGGCGCAAGGGTCTCTTCCCGGATAATTCGAAGGGCAAATCGGAGAAACTCGAATATTTCGTATATAAGGCCAAAGGTAATTTCGACTATGTCATCAATGCCAACCATACTTTCGAACTCAACGCCGTGGCGATGCAGAATGCTCCTGCGTTCCAGTCGGCCTTCGTTTCGCCCCGTACGCGTAATTCGGTAACTCCGGGGCTTACGACGGAGAAGGTTTACGGCATCGACGCTTCGTACAACCTGCGTTACGGCGATTATAAACTCCGTGTTTCCGGTTATTATACGAAGGTGAACGACCGTTCGAAGGTGATCTCCTTCTACGATGACGTGCTGAAGACCTATACCAATTTCGCCTTGAGCGGTATCGACGAGCAGTATTTCGGTCTGGAAGTCGCCGCTTCGATTCCGATCTACAACGGTTTGTCTTTGAACGGTGCGATCAGTTGGGGTCAGTACACTTACACGTCGAATCCCAATTACGTGCAGATTGCCGACAACAGCGCCGAGCCGCTGAACTCCGGTACGGTCTATTGGAAGGATATGCGCGTGGAGAGCACTCCGCAGACGGCTATGAATATCGGTTTGTCGTACCGCGGTCCTCATAACATCTACGCATCGATCGATCTGAACTATTACAACAATATGTATCTGTCGATGAACCCGCTTTACCGTACGGACGAGGTGTTGTTGCCTACGATGACGGACGAACAGATCCGGGAGCTGCGCAGTCAGGAGAAGTTCGATTCGGCCTACACCTTGAGTGCGAGCATCGGTAAGAATTTCTACATTCAGCGTCGTTATACGCTCGGCTTCAGTTTGCAGGTGAATAACATCCTGAACAACCAAAATATCAAGACCGGCGGTTATGAGCAGATGCGTGTGCAGGGCATTAAGACCGGCAAGGAGATCACTTCCTACCAGAAGTTCGCTCCCAAGTATTTCTACCTGTTCGGCACGACTTACTACCTGAATGTCTATTTCCGTTTCTAACGGCTTAACGAATTAATATTGTGAAGAATATGAATAGAATAGCAACCATATTTCTGGCGGTGACAGCAAGTTTGTTCTTCGTCGGCTGTTATAACGATTTCGATACGCCGGCTCCTGCGAAGGTATGGACGGATGCGGACTTCAGCGACAGTAAAATCATTTCGATCAAGGAGCTGAAGGATATTTTCGAGGAGGCTTATCCCGGGACCAGCGGTATCGGCCAGTCGCTGACCATTACCGACGACCTGGTGATTCGGGGCAAAGTCATTTCCAGCGACCAGGCCGGTAACGTCTATAAGTCGATGTACCTGTACGATGAAAGCTGCCAGTCGGCCATTGAAATCAAAGTGACTTCGGGATATTACATTACCTATGCTCCCGGTCGCCTGGTTTATATCCGTTTGCAGGGTCTGGTGCTGGGAAATTACCGCACGATGCTCAGCGTGGGTGTCGCATCGACCAATTCCGATTATGCGAACGGTAACATGGAGGATCGCAATACCTTGGAAGAGCATGTCAAGCTCGGCGAATTGATCGGCTTGACGGCGGCCGATACTTTGGTGGTTACTCCCGCTTCCTATTCGACGCTGACGGATGAGTCGCTGGGGCGTTTGATCCGTTTCGAAGGGTTGGAAAGCAAGTTCGGCAAGGCCGGCTGGGGGTATAAAAATACATTCCCCAACTACTTCGCCAACAGTACCTCCTACGATGTGAATTCTCCGGGTTGGACCGATATCAACGATTGGGCTACCTGGGCGACGAAGCGGGTCGATGAGCTTACGCACGAGAGTACGTTCTATTATGGCTCTGCCTGGTTCACCTATGGCGACATCAACACCCTCGCAGGCAATTATGTCGTACGTTCGAGCGGTTATTGCCGTTTCCGTGACGAGAAAATACCTGCGGACGGTTCCGTGGTGAACATTACCGCGATCTATACCAAGTTTTCGCAGGGCAGCGATGCGACGGCGGCCTATCAGTTGTTGCTGAACAAGGCGTCCGACGTGGTCGTGACTTCGAAATAGCCGCAGTTTGCAGTTGAAATCGCCGGGCCTCATCTTTTTGATGAGGCCCGTTTTTTATTCTTTATGCGGTTGCGATTCCGCTCGTATTGTCCGCGAAGGAGCTGCCTCCGGTCTTATGAGGCATAAATTTCAGGGAAGAGCAGTGCGCGGAAGTCGGAGCGCATGATCTTGTCCCGTTACTGTTTTTCCTGCCTGCCGGGGAGCCGGTTGCCGTATGTCCGAAAAAAGCAAGACATTGTTCGGATCGTTCTTTTGCTGCAAGTTGGCAGGCTGTCGCACCGGGGGACCTGCTGTCCGCATAATGCGATTCCGACTGCCGGGAAGGGGCAACGTGATCGGCAGAGAGCTGTCCGCAAACGGAAGAGCGTCGCCGAAACGGAGAATTCGATGCGAAGTGCGGAATCGGAAAGCATGGCGGGGTATGACATAACGTCGTTCGTGGAGTTTGGTTCCGCGTCTGTTTTCCGGAAACGGATACGATTCCTGTGCGTGGACGATCTTCCTGCATTGCAGATAGGAGCGGAAAAGGAAACATCCGTGAACAGGAGTCCGAAACCAAAGAAAACCCCCGAACCGGTGAGAGTTCGGGGGTAGTAGTGAATAAAACCTGTTATTGATGATTATTCATCTGTTTCGGGTTGAGCTTCGGGACGCATGGTGACCTGTATTACGTTGCCGCTGTCGAGGAGCTTCTTCGCCAGGTCGCGGATCTCGTCGTAAGTGATGCTGTTCAGGGTCTTTTCGTAGTCGGCGAGCAGATTCTGCTTGTGACGGTTGTAGTCGTCGATCAACCCGAACCAGGTGCCGTTATTTTCGAGCGTATTCTTGAATTGCTTGACCAAGTATTCGCGGGAGTCGTTGATGTCTTTGGCTTCCGGTCCTTCAGTCGCGATTTTCTCGATTTCATCGAAAACGATCGGCACGAGTTCGTCGGCCATCTCCTCGTTGGTGTCGAACTGTATTTGCAGGAGGGCCTGTTTTTCGGGACGATACGAGAGAGTATAGCTTACCTGTACTCCGTACGTGCCGCCTTTCTCCTCGCGGATGGATTTCAGGTAACGGTTGTTTAGAGCCATGTTGAGCAGCAACATGGTTTGCTTGTTGCGCAGCGTGTAATCCGCATTGTCCGAGAAGAGCAGGAACTCCGAGACTTTCGGTTGCAGCATCGGGGTACGGAAGTCGTTCACGACCTTGCCTTTGGCCGTGCGGAGTTTGTCGTCCGTGAACTTAATCACGTGTTTCGAGGTGGGAATCGAACCGATATACTTCTCGACCAGCGGCTTCAGGGTTTCCAGATCCACGTTGCCTACGAAGGTGAACGTAAAGCTGTTGGCACCGGGATAGAGCGTTTTGAAGGTTTCCGGCAGATTTTCGAACGAGATGCTTTCCAAGGCCTCGATCGTCAGCGGCTGCTGACGCGGATTGTCGCTGTAAAGCGTCTTTATCGTTTCTATCGACATGATGTAGTCGGGATTCGAAGTCAGGTTTTGAACGTATGCCTTGTAGCTGTTCATCGTCGTGTTGAAATCCTCCTCCGAGAAGCGGGGACTCGTGAAGTTCAGGTAGAGCAGTTGGAGCATCGTTTCGATGTCTTTGGGTGAGCAGTAACCGCTCATACCGTTGCTGTAAGTGTTGACGTTCAGCTCTACTCCGGCTTTCTTGCCTGCGAGCTGCTTGTTCAGTTCGATGGCCGAGAATTTACCCACTCCCGACTGGGCTGCGATGATCGGCAGGAATTCGCCTTCCTTCACTTCGGAGGTCGGAAGCAGCGAGGTGCCTCCGTCGGCCGTTGCTACCATCAGTACTTCGTCCGCCTTGAGTTGGGTCGGTTTGACGATGATCTTCACACCGTTCTTGAGAATCCATTCGGTCGTTCCGAGATCCTCGTTGTATGCGGTCTTCTTTACGGGTGAGCCTTTCAGCTTCATGTCTGCGGGGATCAGAGGCTCGCTGACGGTATTGTCCTCGTAAGCCTCGACGTCGGATGCCATGACCTCGCTGCGGATAGCCAGGAGTTCGGCTTCGGTCGGCTCGGCCAATCCCTCTTTCTTCGGTACTTCGACGGTGATGACCTGGTTTTCAGGTGTCAGAAGCTGTTTTACCCAAGCATTTACATCGTCGAGGGTCAATGCTTCGAGGTATTGTTTGTCGAGGTTGTACTGCGTTTCGGCATCCGCCATGGCGGTGTTTTTCTTGTAGGCCGCCAGATAGGTTTGAACGAATTGTCCGTTCGTACGGTCGTTCCGGTTGGCATACGTAGCTTCGGTTTGGCGCAGGAATTCCGCTTTCGTGCGATCGAACTCGCTCTGCGTAAAGCCGTAGCGCTTCATCTTCTCCATCTCTTCCAGAATGGCTTTGTATCCTCGGAGCAACTCTCCGTCGCGGGTCTGTACTGCGATCATCGTCAGATCCATGTTCGGATTTAACATCAGGATGTCGCCTATGTCCATCGTGGCACCCAGGAACGGAGCGTCGGGCTGCATGGCGATTTCATTCATACGGTTGATCGCCATGGCGAGTACGTAAGAGTTGAGCACGTCGGACATCTGGCGCACTACCAGGTTGTTGTATTGTTTGGGGAAGGCAGGACGCTTGATGAAGAGACGCATGACCGAAGCCGTCGTTTCGGGATCCGCCAGGATGCTGACGATGGGCTCTTCGTTATCGGGAACCAGGTAAGCCTCTTTCTGCGGGGCATCCGCAGGCGAAGCCGGAATATCCGCCATCAGGGTTTTGATCTTGTTTTCGATCCGATCGACATCGATATCGCCGACTACGACGATCGCCTGGTATTCCGGGCGGTACCACGTCTTGTAGAAGTCGTACAGATCTTTATGGTCGAAACTCTTCAGACCGTCCAGATAGCCGATCACGTTGCGCTGCTCGTATTTCGAACCTTTGTTGACAGTAGCGTTGCGTCGCAACATGGCGCGGAATCCAGCTCCGTCGCGGGTGCGCAGCTCCTCCATGATTACGCCGCGTTCGTTGTCGATTTCCTGGGGTTCCAGGCTGATGAATTGCGACCAGTCGTGCAGTATCAGCAGTGCCGTGTCGATCGTCGAGGGATTCACCGTGGGAACATTATCCAGATTGTAACATGTTTCGTCATACCAGGTATAGGCGTTCATGTCCGCACCGAATTTGACACCGTTACGCTCCAGGAATTCTATCATCGTTTTGCCCGGCAGGTTCTTGGTGCCGTTGAAGGCCATGTGTTCGAGGAAGTGGGCGAGGCCTTGTTGGGAATCTTCCTCCTGGACAGCTCCTACGTGGTGGAAAATGTAGAAAGATGCCTGCCCCTTGGGTTTTTCGTTGTGACGGATGTAGTACGTCATGCCGTTTTCGAGCTGTCCGACGCGTACCTCCTTGTCGGCGGGAATCGGCATGTCAGGCTGTAGTTGCGCCATGACATGCGTCATTGCGAACAGCGTGACAAGTAAAAGAATGAACCGTTTCATAAAATGATTGTTAATTGATTTTGGATAAAATTATTTGTATTGCCTTGTCATTCGGTTGTTTCTTCCGGTCGGTATTCGATAATGTCGCCCGGCTGGCAGTTCAGTTCGCGGCAAATGGCTTCCAGCGTTGAAAAGCGGATCGCCTTGGCCTTGCCGTTCTTGAGGATGGAAAGGTTGGCCGGGGTGATATCGACCCGCTCGGCGAGCTCGCCGAGTGACATCTTTCGTTTCGCCATCATGACATCTATGTTGATGATTATCGCCATGTCTTGCGTCCCCCCCCCGTGTGTATATTGTATATCGACATTTATTTTTTCTTTAGATCGTGAGTTTTTGCTCTTCGCTCAACCGGGATCCGATCGAGAAGACCTCGGCCGAGAAGAGTACCAGAATCGCCATGACGATGTTCCAGTAGTTGAGCGGGAACGAGGCGGCGACTTGCAGGGGCGAATCTTCGAGAAACGTCCGGGTCGTACTCTGGTAAATATAAGAGCCGACTCCGGTGCAGACTTCGGCCAGAATCAGCAGGAACCCTACGGCACGCGTGTAGATGATGATACGCCCCGGCAGGGGTTGTTCGTCCCGTACCGATTTGCGCAGGATATTGATAATCAGCGCTACCAGGATCAGGATAGAGAGCTTGGCCAGCAGGGCCGGGATGGACAGCAGCAGTATGTAATTGATTCTGTTCAGTGTCCGGACTACTGTCGGGTCACTGTTTTCGTCCGTTTTGACGTAGATATTAACCCCCGTATATTCGGCTTCGGTGGAGATCGATGCGTGTCCGGTTTCTATCGGGAAAAGAGTTTCGTCGCTCTGGGCGTTTTGCAACCGGGCCGCCAAAAAGTAGGTGTGTTGCGCGATACCGTGTTTTTCCTGCATCCGAATGTCTTCGGACGCAGCCTGCCAACCTGTCGCCAGACTCGACGACACGTGGGGCACGAAGCTGTGGATGAATCCTGCGGCCAGAGCCAGGAAATAAAAGATGTAAATGACCAGCAGATGGCGCCGCAGAGATTTTTTCTGTTTTTTGTCCATTTTCGGTTTGCTGAATACGTAATGGAGGTGTTCGACCTGTTTTTAACCTCCGGTGAGGCAAAGATAGTAAAGAACTTCTGCAAAACAAATAATTTTTATCGTTTTTCGATAAAAACGCAATAAAATATAACGAATGATGTTTCTCGTCTGAATACGGAGCGGAATTTTCCGGACTTTTCCCGAACCGGAGATCGGACGGGCAACCCGGCTGAAACCTACCGAAGGTCGGACCGGCAGGGATCATCCCCGTCTTGGAGGCGAGGCCCCTGCAAGTACGGACGATCGAAACGAGAAAGCCCCTCTACGAGCTTCGTTACGCGGGGGAGCCGAAAACAAAAGTTGAGTTTGGTTCTCCGCTCTTCTTGTTATTATCTTTGACTTCTTCTTAGACACTCCATGCCGGCAAAACGCAAATAAAATTTGCTTTTGCACCCGGCTTATTCGTATCTTTGCACGAAATGCAGTCGGCGCGGCCGGAAGGCTTCGCTCTGTTTCCGGCATACGCCGCTACTGTCCGCAGGAAGCCGGGCCGGGGCGTTTTTGTAGGAATGAAACCATTCGGTATCTACGGCTTTCTCCCGGCCCGGCGGATAACCGGCGGATTGTCGTTTCGTTGCATTTGAAATTGAAAAACGCACTGAAATATGGCAGAGAAAACAGGTTACACTTATTATGCAGACCCTCAGCAGGTCGATTTCACACTTCGGATGACCGTTCCGGCTTTGGCGAACGAGGTCCTCAATACGGCGGGTGTCGATGCCCAGCGCAAAGGGTTCGGGATCGATAAGTTGAATAAGGAAAACCGCTCGTGGGTGCTTTCACGCATGGCGATCGAGATCGACGACCGCCCCGAACAATACAGCTCTTATGAAATCGTGACGTGGGTGAACGAGTACAACCGGATGCTCTCGACCCGTAATTTCACGCTGCACGATGCCGCCGGCCGGGAGTTCGGGCGGGCCGTGACGCAGTGGTGCATCATCGACTTGGGTGCCCGCAAGGCGATCGATCTCAATACGGTCATCGGCACCTGCGCCGATTCGATTGTGGATGCTCCGTCGCCGACCGAAAAGCCGCGCAAAGTGACGGGGATCGTTCCGCAGCATATTGCCGAACACCGGGTGGTTTACAGCGACATCGACTTCAACCGTCACGTCAATACGATGCGCTATATCAACATGATGTTCGATATGCTGCCCATCGAGCAGCTGACCGCGATCCGCCCGGTGCGTCTTGACATTCATTTCATGCACGAATGCCGTTACGGGCAAACCCTTACGGTCGGGTACGAACAACGGGACGGCTTGTCGCTGTTTGAGGTTTCGAACGGAGAGGAAGCCGCTGTCCGGGCGGCGCTCGAGTGGCGTTGATGTGTCGTATTTCGTGGTGGCGGGCGAGGCAGGGAGCCGAACCGAATCGACTTCGTTTCGGTCCGTTTTTACGATCGGCTTTGTTCCTTTCTGGAACGGGTTTTGCCGATATAGAGACAAAACCTTTATTATTATGGAAAAGATCAAAGTTGCGAACAAGTACCAGAAAAGTATCGATCTATTGAACGATGCTTTGGGAAAAGAGATTGCCACCTCGCTCCAGTACATGTATTTCCATGTCCATTTCGAAGATGCCGGTTACGAGTATCTTTCCAAAAAGATGCGGATGATTTCCATCGCCGAAATGCGTCACAGCGAGGAGTTGTCCGACCGTATCCTCTTCTTGCAGGGGGACGTGAATATGAACCCGTCGTTTACGACGCGCCAGATCTCCGATCCCAAGGAGATGTTCCGTTTCGCTATACAGCTGGAACAGAGTACGATCGACAGCTATAACGATGCCGCTCGCATTGCGGCCGAAGCCGACGATTCGGTAACGCACAAGATGTTCCAGGATCTGGCCGTCGAAGAGGAGGAGCACTTGGACTATTTCCGCAACGAGTTGCAGAACCTGCTCGATTACGGCGACAAGGAGTACCTCGCCTTGCAATCTTTTGCACGCAGCAAGGCCGAAGCCGAAGGGAAGGTTTCCGAGTAGTTTTTCCTCGCGGACGCGAGATAATGCGTCCCATACGTGGTTTTTGAATAAAATTTCATATCTTTACACG
>OHKA01000435.1_pt1 | contig 16917 bp, 13 predicted proteins | sample 1568751 | NCBI WGS metagenome assembly OHKA01 (sample SAMEA3879525, study PRJEB24766) | human gut metagenome | biome: human-associated habitat; feature: feces | place: USA | collected 1985/1987 | reverse complement strand
GTTTGCAGCTGCGGAGTATTATATCCCGGCAGGAGCCGAGGTTACGGGCAATATCGGCCTGAACGGAACCTTTAGCCCCAACCCCTCGCCGATCCTCTACGTGGCGGGCAAACTGACGCTCAATGCGTCGGTTACTATCGGACAGGCGACCCTTGCGGTGCTTCCGGGCGGTGAAGTATATATCAAGGAGGCGAAAGCCAACCTCCAGCAGAATGCGGTCAATCCGGCCATCTATGTATTCGAGGGCGGTACTTTTACGACCGATCAGACGAGCTTCTCCTGCAAGACCATCGTCAACGAAGGCACGTTCGTTGTCAACGGACTGTTCAACGTCAACACCTCCTGCGAGTTCTACAACGGAGCGTCGGCCGCATTGCAGGCGGGTGAAGTCGAAGTCACCAACAAAGCGAAGCTCTACAACGATGGCAAGGTCGAAAGCGCCGATTTCCGGCTCAATACCTACGCCGAGCTTCACAACTGCGAGAACGGCACGGTTGCCATCGACGGAACCTTCTATGTGACCAACTATTCGGTGACCTACCAGAAAGGTGTGGCCACGATGGATAAACTCGAAGCCCGCGGCGGCGGTACGCTTTACGTGAACTGCTATACCGCAGCGGACGATGTCATTGCCGAAGGTGCGAAATTCTACATCGCTTCGGGTTCGGGTCTCGACGCCGGAACGGTATATTTCAACAGCAATACGGAGCTGTATGCCGCAGCCGGTTCGATCTTCTCCATGAACGAATACAATGCGAGCAGATCGGGCGGCAACGTGCGCATCGTCAGTCAGGCGCAGGCCGACCAGCCGATGGCCGTGGTCGTGATCCGGGAGAAGGGTGTCAGCTCGCGTTATTACGGTACCAAGTTCGAGGGTCTTATGGAGGTCGTCTACGATAATGCGGCCGATGCGAAATACGTCATCGACGCCGGCAGCCTGATTGACGGCGCCGTGATGCGTGACAGGCAGACGGTCGTGATTGCCGGGAGCAAATGCAACGGAGGCAAGGAGCCTGTGACTCCCGACCCGGAGCCGGAACCCGAAATCATCGAGGTGATCGGTGCGCCCTACACCTATTGTTTCGAGGACGGCTGGCCGTGGATCGGCGATTACGATATGAACGACGTGGTCGTCGTGACCGGCATCGACCGGCTCGTGAACAAAGAAAGCGGCAAGGTGGGTTCCATCCGCATCAACTGGGAGCTGAAAGCCGCCGGCGCCGCGCACCTCAATGCGTTCGCCGTGCAGCTGGACAAGGTCGCCGCTTCGCAGATCGCCAGTGTCGAGACGACGAACACGGCCTTCGGCAAAGGCGCATTCGCTGGACCGGGTCTCGAATCCGGCAACGAATATGCCGTCATTCCGCTCTTTAACACCGCGCAGGAGATTCTCGGCGAAGGCACCTACATCAATACCTCCAAAGGTACGGCGCCCGTTCCGACCGTGAAGCATACGACGACCGTGACTTTCACCCGGCCCGTCGATGCGGCTGCGGTGCTGGAGTCGGCCGTCAATGCCTTTATCGTCGTCAATTCGAAGAGTTCGGGCGTATTCAGCCGCGATACCGAGGTGCATATGCCGACCTACAAGCCGACCGGATTCGCGGTCGTTTCGGGCAATACGTTCACCGAAGCCGAGCCGTACAAGTACTTCGTGTCGAAGGGAACGGGTATGAAGGACAACTACATGATGTGGGCGCTGATGATTCCGGGCGAGTTCCGCTACCCTGCCGAGCGTAAGGACATCCGCACCGCCTATACCTATTTCAACGCATGGGCCGCATCGGGCGGCGCCCAGCATGTGGATTGGTACGAGGACGAAGCCGACGAGGATATGCTCTATTAAAGATTCGTATCGGTTATTCCGAACCGCAAGGCCGCAGGTTTTTCCTGCGGCCTTGTTTTGTGTGGGGAGACCTTCCTCTTCCTCTATTGAACCGTCGAAAAAAACGCTCCGCAACGAATCGTTGCGAAGCGTTCTGATGTTACGAAATACGGTTTATCGTTTTCTGTCGATGCGTTCGATGCCCTGCCGGGTCGCCGCACCGCGCAGAATCGTTCTGCAAAAAAGGTAAACCTCCTCTCGCGTGGCGTTGTTGAGCCGTAGTTCCAGAATCGTCTCCAGTATGCGGTCTGCAAAACTTGCGCCCTCGATTTCGGGAAGCAGCAACCCCTCTTCCTTGCTGGCTTCGAGGTGGTGCGCCAGCTCGCGGCGCCAGAACTCGCGGTGTTCGTCGAAATGGTCCGCATAAATTATTTTATGGCGCAGGTCCGACAGGAAACTGCTTTCGACCATGTAGAGGTTGGCGATATATTCGTATGCCAGCTTGAAAGTCCTCTGCAGGGCGCTGCCGCTGCGTTGTTTCCGGTACGTTGCGATGCGTTCGCGCTGCTTGCTGCTCATCGCGTCGAGACAGGCGTTTATCAGATCGTCCTTGTCGGCGAACATTTCATACAGGGTGCGCTTGGAGATACCCAGCGTCTGGGCGATCTCATCCACCCGGACGGCACGGATGCCGTTCCGGGCGATGAGCGCCTGTGTAATGCGGATGATCTCCTCCTTGGTCGCTCCCCGCTTCATTATTTCGCCTCCTCAGCCATGTCACGACCGCCGCCGAGAGCCTGATAGAGGTTCACGACGCCTTGTATTTCGTCGAAGCGGTCGGCTATCTGAGACAACTGGGCCGAAAGCAGTGACTGCTGGGCGGTCAGCACTTCCAGATAGGTCGTGCTGCTATGCTTCATCAGCAGTTCCGTGCTCTCCACGGCGCGCTCCAGCGCTTCGATCTGCTGTACCCGCAGATCGGCCTTCGCGCGGGCCGACTGGCACTGCGTAAGGGCGTTGTTCACCTCTGCGCCGGCGTTGAGCAGCGCCTGCTGGAACGCCAGCTTGGTCTCCTCCTGCTGCGCCTTGGCGATCTTCACGCGGGCGCGGTTGGCATTGGCGTTAAAGATCGGCTGCAGAAGCGATGCCGCTGCCGACCACAGTATCTTGCCGGGATCCTTGATCCCCATGCCGCTGTTGTTGGTCCAACCGAGCGTGCCGCTCAGCGTGATCGTGGGATAAAGGGCCGAACGTGCTTCGCTGGTGGCGTAGTAAGACTGCATGAGCGAATACTCGGCGCTGCGGATGTCGGGACGGTTCGAAAGCATCTGTACGGGCACGCCCACCGTCAGGTCGTCGGGCAGCCGCTGTCCTTCGAGCCGGCCGCGCTCGATCTGGTGCGGGCCTTCGGCCAGCAGCGTGCAGAGACTGTTCTCGGCCATACGGATCTGGTATTCCAGATCGTGCAGCGACGCTTCGATCGAAAGACAGGTGCCTTCGTACTGGGCGACGGCGGCTTCGTTGGCCATGCCGGCCTCCTTCATCGCCCGCATCGTGCGCACGCTCTCGCGCCATTTCACGGCGGTCTGCTCGGTTACCTCATATTGCCCGTCGAGCATCAGCAGCGTGTAATAGAGGTTTGCAATGCCTGAGATCAGCTGCGTCTTCACGGCCTGCTCGTACTCCCGGCTCTGGGCGTAGAGCGCTTTGGCTTTGCGCTTGGCATTGGTCAGACCGTTGAAAATGTCGATCTGCCAGCTTGCCGTCACGGGAATGTTGTAGGTTTTCGACGGCGTCGCCCAGTCGAAACTGCTCAGGTTGCCCTGCGGTGCGAAGTTGAACGACGGCAGGTAAGCCAGACGCGCCGATTTAAGCGTCGCCTCGGCCTCCTTTACCCGCCACTGCGCCGACTGCAGGTCGGTGTTGTTCTCCAGTCCCTGCCGGATAAGCGTCTGCAGGTAGGGATCGGAAAACATCTCTTCCCAGCCGATATTGCCGATCGTCATCGTATCGGCGGTTTCGGCCGTGCCGTAGAGTCCGTCGGTTTTCACTTCGGGACGCGTATAAGGCTTGTAGATGCCGCAGCCGGTCATGGCCGCTGCGGCCAGTATGATAATAAGCTTTTTCATCTTGTTACTCTTTCTCGTTTTTACACTCCTCCAGTTCCGCCTGTACGGCCCACTGCGGATCGGGGTCGAACTCTATGGGCTTGACTTTCTCCTGCAGGGTCTGGAAGGCGATGAACAGCGTCGGTACGAGGAACAGCAGCGCCAGCGTTCCGACGATCATACCTCCCACGACACCCGAACCGAGGGTGGAGTTGCCGTTGGCGCCCACACCGTGCGAGAACACCAGCGGAATCATACCGAATACGCAGGTGAGGACGGTCATCAGGATCGGGCGCAGACGGACTTTGGCAGCCGATACGGCGGCCTGTGTCAGGGACATTCCCGCACGGCGCCGGTCGGAGGCGTACTCCGTGATCAGAATGGCGGTCTTCGAGAGCAGGCCGATCAGCATGATGATACCCGTTTGCAGGTAGATGTTGTTCTCCAGCCCCAACATCTTGGCGAAGAGGAACGAACCCAGCAGACCGCACGGCACGGAGAGAATGACGGCGAACGGAATCAGGAAGCTCTCGTACAGAGCGCTCAGGATGAGGTAGATCAGCAGGAGACAGATGCCGAAGATGATCGTCGTGTTGCTGCCTGTCTGCGCCTCCTCGCGGGTGATGCCGTCGAAGTCGTAACCGTAGCCTTTCGGGAGCACCTGCGCCGCGACTTCCTGAATGGCGCGGATGGCGTCGCCCGACGAATATCCGTCGGCGGCGGTGCCGTTCACGGCGATCGAGCTGTACATGTTGAAGCGGTTGAGCACTTCGGAGCTGTAAACCCTCGTCAGGTCCACGAACTGTCCCAGCGGAGCCATCTCCCCGTTGTTCGTACGCACGAAGACGTTATTGAGCGACTCGGTGTTGAGACGGTATTTCGGGTCGGACTGAATCGTCACATAGTACATCTTCGAGAAGCGGTTGACGTTCGAAACGTACTGGCCGCCGTAGTAACCCGAAAGCGTCGAGAGAATCGCGTTGGGCGATACGCCGGCGCGTTTGGCCTTCGCCGCGTCGATGCTTACGACGTACTGCGGGAAGTTGATGTTGAAGGTCGAGTAGGCCATTGCGATCTCCGGACGCTGGTTCAGCGCTCCGATGAACCGCAGGTAGATGTTGTAGAAGTCGGTCAGGCTGCCGTCCGACTTATCCTGCAGGTGCATGGAGAAGCCGGTCGAGGTGCCGTAACCCGAAATCATCGGCGGCGCCACGGCGAAGATCTGCGCGTTCTTGATATCGGCCGTGCGTCCGTAGATCTGACCGATGACCGCGTTTACGGCATCCGTTTTTTCGGGACGTTCCTCCCAATCCTTCAGCTTGATGATACACATACCGTAGGACGAGCCCTGACCGGCGATCATACCGTAGCCGGCCACCTGCATGAAGTCCCTGATCTGGGGAATGGCCTTGATGCGGGCGGAGACCTCTTCCATGACCTGATGCGTTTCGGCGAGCGAAGTGCCCGGAGCCGTTGTGACGTTGACCATGATCGTACCTTGGTCCTCGTCGGGCACCAGACCCGTCTTCGTGGTGTTCATCAGTAAGACAAGGGCGGCGAACGCCAGTCCGAGCGTGGACCACATCAGCCATTTGTGCTTGATGAAGAGCAGTACGCCGTGCTTGTATTTGTTGATCATGGCGCTGAATCCGCTGTTGAAAGCCTTGCGGAAGCGTGCCGCGAAGTTGTCGCGCATCTCGCCGTTTTCGTCGAGGTAGGGTTTCAGGATGAGGGCGCACAGTGCGGGCGAGAGCGTCAGGGCGTTCAGCGCCGAGATGCCCACGGCCACGGCCATCGTGATACCGAACTGCGTGTAGAAGATACCCGACGTACCGCCCATCATCGACACGGGGATGAACACGGCCATGAAGACCAGCGTCGAAGTGATGATGGCCGAGGTGATACCCGACATGGCGTCGATGGTTGCCATATAGGAGGACTTATATCCCACGTCGAAACGCGCTTGGACAGCCTCCACCACGATAATGGCGTCGTCGACGACCGTACCGATGGCAAGGACGAGCGCGAAGAGCGTCAGCAGGTTGATCGAGAAGCCCGCTACCGAGAGGAAGGCGAACGTACCGACCAGCGATACGATGATCGAAACGGTGGGAATGAGCGTCGAGCGGATATCCTGCAGGAAGACGTATACCACGAGGATAACGAGCAGGATGGCTTCGATCAGCGTCTTGATCACTTCGTTGATCGAGGCGTAGAGGAAGTCGTTCACGCTCTGCAGGTGTGCGATGGCGACGCCTTTGGGCAGTTCGCTTTCGACCTCGTCGAGCAGTGCGTTGATGTTGTTCACTACCTGGGTTGCGTTCGATCCGGCGGTCTGGTAGACCATAGCGCTGACGCCCGGGTGGCCGTTGGTGTAGCCTTTGTAGGCATAGGACTCGCTGCCCAGCTCGATGTCCGCGACATCCTTCAGGCGCAGGAGCGTGCCGTCGGGCTTGGCCAGGAGCACGATCTCCCCGAACTCTTCGGGAGTTTGATAACGTCCGCGGTACTTCATCGTATACTGGAACGTGTTCTGCGAGTTTTCACCCAGCGTACCGGTTGCCGATTCGATGTTCTGTTCGGCGAGCGCCGCCGTCACGTCCGACGGGACGAGTTTGTACTGGGCCATCACGTCGGGCTTGAGCCAGATACGCATCGAGTAGTCGGCTCCCAGCGTGAAGGCTTCGCCGACGCCCGCGATACGGAGAACGCGCGGCTCGATGTTGATCTTCAGATAGTTCGACAGGAACGTCTCGTCGTAGGAGTCGTCGGGGCTGTAAAGCGAGAATATTTTCACCATGGAGGTCTGGCGCTTCATGGTGGTCACACCGATCTGCGTCACCTCCGAGGGCAGCTGTCCGGTAGCGCGCGATATTCGGTTCTGCACGTTGACGGCGGCCATGTCGGCATTGATTCCCTGACGGAAGTAAACCGTTACGGATGCGCTGCCGACTGCGGCGCTGGAGGTCATGTAGGTCATGTCTTCCACACCGTTGATAGCCTGTTCGAGCGGTACGATGACCGATTTCTGGATCGTCTCGGCGCTGGCGCCCGGATACGAGGCGCGCACCATCACCGTCGGGGGAGCGATGTCGGGATACTGCTCGACGGGCAGCGTCGCGAGACCGATAAGACCGGCGATTACGATTACGATGGATATGACCGACGCCAGTACGGGTCGTTCGATAAAATGTTTCAGTGTCATAGGTTATTCCTCCTTTTCGGTTTGGGTTGCGGCCTCAGGAGCTGTCTGTGCTGCGGCGCCCTGCCCCTTGACGACAATGGGCGTACCTTCACGCAGCAGACCTACGCCTTCGGCAACGATCACGTCGCCCGGCGTAAGTCCGGACTTGACGATATACTCTCTGCCGTTGTTGATCTTCTCCACGTCGATCATCGACGATGTGGCTTTGCCGTCCTCTACCTTATATACGTATACCTTGTTCTGCAGTTCGAAGGTCGCCACCTGCGGTACGACTACGCAGTCTTTGTGGATGTTGGGCACGATCACGCTGCCGGCGCCGCCGCTATGGAGCAGGCCGTCCGCATTGGGGAACACGGCGCGCAGCTGTACGCTGCCCGTCGAGGTGTCGATGACGCCGCTGATCGACTCGATGCGGCCCGTCCGGTCATAGACCGAACCGTCGTTGAGCACCAGCCGTACGTCGGGCATGTTCTTGAGCGTGTTGGCGATCGAACCGTACTGACGGGTCAGGTTGAGCAGCTGGTTCTCGGTCATCGAGAAGTAGACGTATACGTCCGAGTTGTCCGATACGGTCGTCAGCGGCTGCGGAATCGATGCGCTGACCAGCGCGCCGACACGGTACGGCAGCGTTCCCACCACGCCGTTGGCCGGAGCCTTCACGACCGTATAGGAGAGGTTGTTGGCGGCGTTTACGCGCTGCGCTTCGGCCTGCGCGAGCTGGGCCTTGGCAGTCAGCAGCGTGTTTTCGGCCGTCAGCAGGTCGTACTGCGAAACCACGTTCTTGGCGTAAAGCTCCTTTTTGCTGTCGTAGGTGAGCTGCGCCGTGGCTACGCCGGCTTTGGCAGCCGCCACGTTGGCTTCTGCGGTCTGCAGCGCCGCTTTGTACGGCACCTGATCTATGATGAAAAGGGGCTGGCCTTTCGAAACGGTCTGACCCTCGTTTACGCAGAGTTCGAAGATGGTTCCCGAAACCTGCGGATAGATGTCGATGTCCTGGCGTCCGCGGATCGTTGCCGAGTAGTTGCTCTGGATTTCGCGGTCGGTAGTGGCAATGGTCGTCACGCCGTATTGCGCGGGGCCTTGCTCCGTGGGTGCCTGACCGCACGAAACGGCTGCCATGAAGCTTGCCATGATAGCAGCTTTCACAAATGTTTGCTTCATAATTCTCCTCTTTTTTAAACTAAAAAAACTTTTTACGGTGCAAAAGTACCGTAAAAAGGCCGACGATGTGCCATTATATTGCGAACAGTGTTGGTGTTTTTCGGAACAAAATTTAGGAAATTAATGAAAAAAGCGTTAAATTTGTTTGAAAAAAGAATTGTTATGTCAGCGACTAACCCCATAATAACCACACCGGAAGAACAGTTCGTCGTCGGAGAGTCCGATTTCGCCTTTTTCGGCAATTATGCGAGCCGCTGCGAAGGCGGGGCGATCCTCTACTGCCGCAAGGGCAGCGCCGACGCCACCGTGAACCAATATTGCGGTCAGGTGCGGCGCAACACGCTGATTCTGGTGCTGCCCGGCTCGCTGCTGATGCTGACCAACCGCACGGAGGATTTCCGGATGACCTTCTGCGCCTTCTCGCGCGACCTTTTCGCCGAAGCCGGTTTCCGTCTCGAACCGTCGTTTTTCAGAATCCTGCGCGAAAATCCGATCACCTATCCGCCCGCCCGCATCGTGGAAGGCGCCAGTACTTGGTTTCAGATGGCCGCATACACCTACCGCGACCGCAACAATGTGTTCCGCAATACGATCATCCGCAACCGCCTGCAGAACGTGCTGCTGGAGATTTACGACAAATTGCAGCGTTACGCCAACATGCAGCAGCAGACGCCCGAAACGACGACGCGCCAGACGGAGCTTTTCCACCGTTTCGTCGCGCTGGTGCACGAACACAGTTCGCAGCAGCGCGAGGTGTCGTTCTATGCCGACAAACTCTGCATTTCGACACGTTATCTCTCGACCATCGTGCGCAATATCGCGCATAGCTCGGCCAAGGAGTTCATCGACCGCTCGGTGCTGCTGGAGATCAAGATGCTCCTGCAGTCGACGGATCTGTCGGTGCAGGAGATCGCCTACCGCCTGCATTTTCCCGACCAGTCCTATCTGGGGCGTTATTTCAAGAAGCATACGGGCGAGTCTCCCACCGAGTACCGCAACACGAAAAAATAAGCAGCCCCGATACCGGGGCAGTTTTTGTTTCGCGCCGTCTGTCGTGTTTGGACCCTGAATTGCAGGGCATGTCGTAAAATACGAAAGATTATGAGCAAGACGATTGAAATTCTTGGGGAAAAGGCCGAATACTACCTTTCCCATGTGTGCCGGACCATCGACAAGAAACTGCTGTATCTTCCCGCGCCCGACACCGTCGACCGGGTCTGGATGGAGTCCGACCGCAATATCCGCACTCTCGGCAGCCTGCAGTGGATACTCTCCCACGGCCGTCTGGCCGGTACGGGCTATGTGTCGATCCTGCCCGTGGATCAGGGCATCGAACATGCGGCCGGCGCGTCGTTCGCTCCGAATCCGGCCTATTTCGATCCGGAGAATATCGTGAGGCTGGCCATCGAGGGCGGCTGTAACGCCGTGGCTTCGACCTTCGGCGTGCTGGGCGCCGTGGCGCGCAAATACGCGCACAGGATTCCGTTCATCGTGAAACTCAACCACAACGAACTGCTCTCCTACCCCAATTCCTACGATCAGGTGATGTTCGGCACCGTGCGCGACGCTTGGAACATGGGCGCCGCCGCCGTGGGGGCTACGATCTATTTCGGGTCGGAGGAGAGCCGCCGCCAGTTGGTCGAGATCGCCGAGGCGTTCGATTATGCCCACGAGCTGGGCATGGCGACGATCCTGTGGTGTTACCTGCGCAACGGGAGCTTCAGGAAGGACGGCGTCGATTACCACGCTTCGGCCGACCTCACGGGGCAGGCGAATCACTTGGGCGTGACCATCAAGGCCGACATCGTGAAGCAGAAGCTTCCGGAGAACAACGGCGGTTTCCGCGCCATCGGTTTCGGCAAGACCCGCGACGAGGTTTACACGAAGCTGACCACCGACCACCCCATCGACCTTTGCCGCTATCAGGTGGCCAACGGCTATATGGGCCGCGTGGGGCTGATTAATTCGGGCGGCGAGTCGCACGGCGCGTCCGATCTGCAGGAGGCCGTCATGACGGCCGTGGTGAACAAACGCGCCGGCGGCATGGGTCTCATCAGCGGCCGCAAGGCTTTCCAGCGGCCCATGGACGAAGGCATAGCCCTGCTCAACGCCATTCAGGACGTATATCTCGATCCCGAAGTGACGATCGCGTAATAACGGCCCGGCGTATACCGTTCTATATAAGTAAGAAAAAGATAAAATCGTGCATTATGAAAATAACCTTCTTCGGCACGCAGCCCTATGACCGGGAGTCGTTCGACCGCGCCAACGAGCGTTACGGATTCGAATTCAATTACCACCGCAGCCACCTGAACGGCAACAACACTTCGCTGGCGCAGGGGGCCGATGCGGTCTGTATCTTCGTGAACGATACGGCCGATGCCGCCACGATACGCTCTTTGGCGGCGATGGACGTGAAGCTGATCGCCCTGCGCTGCGCGGGATTCAACAACGTGGACCTGAAAGCCGCGGCGGAATACGGCATTCCCGTCGTGCGTGTTCCCGCTTATTCGCCGCATGCCGTGGCGGAATACGCCGTGATGCTGATGCTGACGCTCAACCGCAAGGTCCACCGCGCCTATTGGCGCACGCGCGACGGCAACTTCTCGCTGCACGGCCTGCTGGGATTCGACATGTACGGCAAGACGGCGGGTATCGTCGGCACCGGAAAGATCGCCCGCGAACTGATCCGCATCCTCAAGGGATTCGGCATGGAGGTCCTCGCGTACGACATCTACCCCGACCCGGAATATGCCGTGCGGGCGCAGATAGAATACGTGTCGCTGGACGAACTTTACCGCCGCTCCGACATCATCTCGCTGCACTGCCCGCTGACCGACGCAACCCGCTACATGATCGACGGCGCCGCCATCGGCAGGATGAAACCCGGCGTCATGCTCATCAATACGGGCCGCGGTCAGCTGATCCACACCGAAGCGCTGATCGAGGGGCTGAAAGAGAAGAAGATCGGTGCGGCCGGACTGGACGTGTACGAAGAGGAGGCCGCCTATTTCTACGAGGACACGTCGGACCGGATCATGGACGACGACATGCTGGCACGCCTGCTCTCCTTCAACAACGTGATCCTCACCTCCCACCAGGGATTCTTCACCCGCGAGGCGCTGGACAACATCGCCCGCACGACCCTCGAAAACATTCAGGCATTCTCCCACGGAGAGTGCCTCAACGAAGTGAAATACAAATAAAAACAGATCATACCATGAAAAAAATCGTACTGTTGCGGCACGGCGAAAGCGCGTGGAACCGCGAAAACCGCTTCACGGGATGGACGGACGTCGATCTCACGGACAAAGGCGTCGAAGAGGCCCTCAAAGCCGGAGAATTGCTCAAAGCCGAAGGATTCCGTTTCGGCAAAGCCTACACCTCCTACCTGAAAAGGGCCGTCCGGACCCTGAACTGTGTTCTCGACCGGCTCGATCAGGAATGGATCCCCGTCGAGAAAAACTGGCGCCTCAACGAGAAACATTACGGCGTACTGCAAGGGCTCAACAAGAGCGAAACGGCGGCCCGCTTCGGCGAAGAGCAGGTGCACATCTGGCGGCGCAGCTACGACGTCGCACCCGATCCGCTGGCCGAAGACGATCCCCGCAATCCGCGCTTCGATCCCCGCTACGCCGGGATCCCGGACGAGGAGCTGCCCCGCACCGAATCGCTCAAGCAAACCATCGAACGGGCGCTGCCCTACTGGCAATGCGTGATTTTCCCCGAACTGTCCGTTCACGACGAAATCTTGGTGGTAGCGCACGGCAACAGCCTGCGGGGTATCATCAAACACCTGAAAGGCATCTCCGACGCGGCGATCTCGGAACTCAACCTCCCGACGGCCGTGCCATACGTCTTCGAATTCGACGACAAGTTACGTCTGGTGAAAGATTACTTTCTGGGCGATCCCGAACAGATCCGCAAGCTGATGGAAGCCGTAGCCAATCAGGGCAAAAAATAGCGCCGGGAATACCGGAGAAAGATAAAAAAAGAGAGCGAAGGCTGATCTTCGCTCTCTTTCAATTTTCGGGAGCTGTCCACCACCTGCCCGGCAGCGTGTCGGACCGATCCAAACGTACCGGCTCGCCGATTCGCGGCAGCACGATCCCCGCCTCGGGATTCTCCGCCGCGAGTGCAGCCGCATTGTTCAGCGGCTCGTCCCAGGGATGCCGCGCCAGAGCGTATTTGGAATTGTGCACCGGAAAAACCCGCCGGGCGCCGAGGTCCTCTACGGCCCGCTTCAGATCGGCCGGAAGCATGTGGATATAGCGCCAATCCTCGCTGTACTGGCCGTCTTCGAGCACGGCGACATCCAGATTCGGAAACTCGCGTGCGACGTCGGCGAAATGGGTATCGTACCCGCCGTCGCCGCCGAGGAAAATCCGCTGCGACGGAGTTTCGACGACGAACGAAGCCCACAGCGTCCAGTTCGCCCGAAACGTACGTCCGGAAAAGTGCCTCGCGGGACGGCAATATACCGTAAAGCCGCCGCCGAGCGCAGCTTGTTCGCCCCAATCGAGCTCCGTGATCCGCTGCGGATCGAAACCCCAATATTCGAAATACTCGCCCACACCCAGCGGGCAGACGACACGGCCCGTGCGGTCGCGCAGCTTCGTTACCGTGCCGTAGTCGAGATGGTCCCAATGGTCGTGTGTGATGACCAGCAGGTCGATCCCAGGCATATCCTCGGGTTTATAGAGATCGGTCCCCTCGAAAGGTCTGTTGAAAAACGGCACGGGCGAAGCCGTTTCGAAAACGGGATCGACCAGAATACGCAGCCCGTCTGCCTGAATCAGGTAGGAGGAGTGGCCGAACCAGACCAGCAGGTTCTCTTTCGGATCGAGCGCTTTCAGGTCGGTCTTCACTGCAGGCAGCGCATGATCGGGACGATTGCGCTCCTTACGCTCGAAAAGGAAGTCGTACATCGTCGCCCACCAGCCCTTTCCCGATGTGAGCTGCGGCGTCGCATGCCGGTTGCGGAAAGCGCCGTCGCGGTAATTGGGCGAACGCCAGATCCGTTCCAGCCGCTCCCCGCGCGGAGCACGCCCGAATTCGGGCCGATTCATAAAAAGGGCGATCGCCGCGACCAGCAGGGCCGCAACTGCAAGGAAAACGATCATACTGCGAATTATTTTACGTTTCATATCGAACAACAAACGTGCATTGCGGAAGTTTCATAGCCCGAACCGTTTCAAAGATAATCCGAAAAACCGGAAATCCGCCGCATCGCAACGGAATAAACCGACATCATGCCGCCGAAAAGCCGCAGGATGTCCCTCCGATTTGTATTCCGGGGCGTCTCCCGTTATCTTTGCAAACACCCATCGGCCTCTCCCCGCTTTTCCGAAAAAAGCGGAAACCGTCACCCCGCCCCGAAGTCCTGCGCTTCGCCGACCCAATCCGAAACGGGCTACCTTCTCCCGTCTCCTCGGGCGGAACCTTATCCACTCCCGTCCGAATCCGGTCATCGCCCCGATTCCAACCCCTTTCACACTTTTTTATTATGGCAAAACTCGAAAGACTCGTCATCCACTGCACGGCCACGCCGCCCGGCCGCGAAGTGAGTGCCGCCGATATCCGCAGGTGGCACACAGCCCCCGTTTCCCAGGGCGGCCGAGGCTGGCGTCAGGTGGGTTATACCGACCTCATCCACCTGGACGGCAGCGTCGAACGGCTCGTTCCCAACAACGAAGACCGCACGGTCGATCCCTGGGAGATCACCAACGGCGCCTGCGGCTACAACGCCACCAGCCGCCACATCGCATACGCCGGAGGAGTCGCCGCCGACGGCACGACCCCCTGCGATACCCGCACTCCGCAGCAAAAGAGCGCCCTCGAACACTACGTCCGGGATTTCGTCGCCCGATTTCCCGGCGCAGCCGTCGTAGGGCATAACGAACTGGCAGCCAAAGCCTGCCCATCGTTCGACGTGCAGGCATGGCTTCGGGAAACCGGCATTCTCTAACCTCCTTCGACACGAACTACCGAAATGAACCCGACACTTATCACCGACCTGCTGACCTATGCCCTGCCGAGCGGCTTTCTGGCCGGAACCGTCACCTGGCTGGTCAGCCGCCGCAAGCGCCGCAACGACATGCTGGCCGACATGCAGCGCTCGATCGACCTGTTGTGCGAAAAGTACAACGACGTACTGCAGGAGAACGTCACCCTGCGCCGGGAAAAAGCCGACTGGCTGGTCGCCCAACAGGAACTGCTCCGCAAAATCGACAAACTGACCCGCGAAGTCGAAGGGCTCCGCAAAAACTTCAACCGCAAAACCCAGAAAAAAACCGATGAAACCTCCCCGACGAAAAAAACGGCCCGTGCTGCTGCCGCTGCTGCTCCTGACGGCAGCCGGATGTGCGACGACCCGCACCACGACGCAGACCTCGGACATACAGACCCGAATACATTCGGAACGAAGCGTCGAAAAATCGCAACGCGACAGCCTCGTACGACAACTACGGCAACAGCAACAGGAGTCCGACTCGACATCACGAACCCTGCTGATTGCGACCGAATCCCTGCCGACGGACCGGACCCGGCTGGCGATCCCGCTTAAAGACCTCGACCATCTTCCCCCGGGTGCGGCCTACACCGCCCGCAGCGGACGGGCCGATTCGCTCATCGTCACCGGTATAAGCGACCGAGCGGAACGGCGTACATGGCTGCTGACAAACCAGACTTTCCGGCGGCAGCGGCAATCGGACAGCCTCGCAAGCCATACCGGTCTGCGAAACCTTTCCTCCTTCGCCCGCGATACGACCCTCCTGCGTGAAACACACGCCTCGACGACCCGAAAAAAATCTTCCGGCAATCTGTTTCGCACGCTCTTTACCGGCATCGCACTCGGAATACTCCTGACCGTAGTGTTCCGCAAAACAGGAGTATGGGCGGCCATCCGTCGCTTTCTGAAAAACCTCCTCCCGTAACATCTCCTTCCGACGACCGGAGGCAGCCCTTCTGTATGGGCTGCCTCCGGTCGTTCCGCTTGCACTCCATCCGTCGAACGAAGTGAAAACCGAAAATCCTTTGACACGGACGATTATCGAAAAAACACTCTTTCCGGCTCGAAACACGGCTACAACTCCGTTCAAGGGCGATGAATCGAACTATTCATTCCATTTGTCCACTATCCTATTTGTAGAATTATCGAACGGATTCCTCCTGAATATTTGTACTTTATATCCCTTTTCCCTATTTTTCGGCCAAATTATAAAAAACCGTAACCATGACAATTCCAGTAAAATTTTCTACTGTTCCTCCGCTCGCTTCCGACAAGGAAGAAGATTATACTTTCTCGCAAACGGATAAGTGCAGCCTTTTCCTCTGCCAGGGCGGTGAACTCGACATCATTCTGGAAGATAAAACATACCATATCCGTCAAGGCGACATATATATCTCTCCGCTTCTCATGTCCATTCAGATAAAACATCGAAGCAAGGATTTGAAAGGAGTCGTGCTTACGGTCGATATAGATTACATCCTGACCAATACGAAAAAGACATTCGATCCGACCTGGAGTTTTTTCATCTATGAAAACCCCTGCCTGTCGTTGTCGAAAGAACAATACATGTATATCGACCAACTGATCGATGCACTGCGGAGGCGAATTGCGACAATGAGCTCTGCAGCCACCAATACACAACAAAAGATCATCAACCGCGAATTGGTGACCGCGATGGGCGAGGTACTCTGCTACGAGATACTGAGTATCTATTTTGCACGCCATCCCCAGCAACCGCAGCACAAAGATCGGAAAAACCATGTACTTCAGAATTTCATGGTTTCACTCTACCAGAATCACCGCATGGAACGGGAAGTAACCTACTACGCCCAGGAACAATACCTGACACCCCGCTATTTTTCGGCGATCATCAAAGAGAAATCGGGCATCTCGGCCCTGCAGTGGATCATTCGCATGGTCATTGCCGACGCCAAACAGATGCTCCGTTCCTCAGACTTAAGTATCAAGGAGATAGCTTCCGAACTGAATTTCTCGACCCAATCCTTCTTCGGCAAATATTTCAAGCAGTATGTCGGGATTTCTCCGACCGAATACCGAAACGGGAAATTGGTCGGCCAAGGCCAACAGTCGGTTTTAGAGCGATAATTCCCGAAAGAGAATGAAACAGACGCCGTTATCTGCCGGAAAATAAAAGGCTTTTGGCTTCGGTCCCTCAAAATATTTCCCCGGATCCAATTATATCCTGCCTGTCGGTGACAAGCAGGAGTTTTTCTTTTATTGCCAAAAATCTTTCCATTGCCTTGTCAAACAGGAACAACGGACTCTCCATTTCCTCAAAAATTCTCTGAACTTATCCGTATCCCGTCTGATAATATATTTGGAATCACGCAGGAGCATCAACTCTTCTCCCGAATAATAAACCATCTTTTCATGAAGAAGGAAACAGAATTCGAACCAGCGCTTCGACAGGTAATTTCGCAAACTTTTATTGATACTCCCGCCCCTCGAAAGACGAGATACAGGATCATTCATCCGGACCTCAATACACTGAAAAACGCAGAGGACAACCTTTCGATTGTCCTCTGCGTTTCAGAGCGGAAAACGAGACTCGAACTCGCGACCCCAACCTTGGCAAGGTTGTGCTCTA
>OHKA01000429.1_pt1 | contig 17330 bp, 23 predicted proteins | sample 1568751 | NCBI WGS metagenome assembly OHKA01 (sample SAMEA3879525, study PRJEB24766) | human gut metagenome | biome: human-associated habitat; feature: feces | place: USA | collected 1985/1987 | reverse complement strand
AATTGCACAAAATCGTCAGTCGGCGGGCAATGGTTTCTTATTCGGAGGCAGCCAATGCCAGAAGTCCGTTTTTTATAGCAGATGCACCAAAGCAGAACAGCAGCGTCGCCGGCAGAGGCGGTTCAGAGCTGCTCCTCGGTGAGCTTATTGATCAAAAGCTGATAGATCTCGTTGCCTTTCAGGATGAACTGTTTCTTGATCATTTCCGCAGAAAGACGGTCCGGCGCACCAAGATCCAAACAGAAAAGCTCCTGGTCTAAGCCTTTGACCGTGCAGCGCACAGTGCAGTGGCCGTCCGCTTTCTCGGTGATATGGGCATCGTACTCGGCGGCCTTGCGCTCCCAGGTCTGGCTGCGCAGCACAGCGGCTGCGGCCCGCTCCCGCACACTGCGGGGCAGGTCATAGGCCAGCTCCTGTGCTACCCGGCGGCCTTTTTCTGTAATGGAATAGCACCCGGCGGACTCAGTCACCAGCTTTTGTTTGCAGATGTCGTCTAAGCAGGAGCCGATCTCAAAATAATTGACCAGAGCTTCCTCCACCAGGGCGGTCTCGATCTCCTGCCGGGAGATCGGCCCGGCGTTTTTTACCAGATAACACAGCAGCAGCCGGATCTCTGTGCTGTTGGTCAGCCCGCCGGGGCGAACCCCTGCGGTAAAAGCATCGTTGGCGGCCATAGTCCCTCACATCCCTTTATTGTTTGCTGTATCTCTAGTATAAAAGGTTTCAGGCCGGATTGCAAGCCGCACAGGTAAAATCTGTCTCAACCAGCTTGGAACATTCCGGCGTGGAGTAGACCCACCGGTCCAGGTGCCCCTGGGTGATAAAGTAACGCAGCGGGAACCGATGCTCCTGCTCCAGGCTGTGGTTCACGATCACCAGCTTTACCTTCATTTTTTCGGGCAGGATGTTTTTGATGTAGACGCTTACCACCTGGCCCGGCCGCAGGGTGGGGCAGCTTTCGGCCAGACCTGCCAGGTTGGGGGCCAGCTCCACAAAGGTGCCGTATTCCTCTACGCTGCGCACGATGCCCACCACGGTCTCTCCTACATGGAACTGGGCTGCATTCTCCGCCCAGGTGCCCAGCAGCTCCCGGATGGACAGCACAAAGCGGCCCTGCGGGTCCCGGTTTTTAATGGCGCAGAGGATCTGCTGCCCCACCCGCACCCGATCGGCCGGAGAAGAGATGCGGCTCACCGACAGGCAGTCGATGGGCAGCAGAGCGCTGATGCCGCAGCCCACGTCGCAAAAAGCGCCAAAGGATTCAATATGGGTCACGGTGCAGGGCAGGATATCGCCGGGGGACAGCTGATCCAGATAATTTGCCTTGCACTGGCGCTGGGCTTCGGCCCGCGAGAGCAGGTAGCAGGGGTGTCCCTCTCCGTCCGTGGAAAGATCCTGGATCACAAAGCAGGTGGGCCGTCCCACACGGGTCACCACGGCGATCTCCCGCACAGCACCCCGTTCGGCGCCGTCAGCGCTCTCTGCAAAGGGTATCATGCCCCGCACACCCCCCAGCTCAAACCAAAGTTGGCGCTGGGTGTCAAAGGCCAGTGCGGTGCTTTGCAGGATCTCGCCCCGCTGCTGTGCAGCACGAAGCTCCGGTGCGGTCAGACGAGCGGCACTGCGATAGTTGGACTCGGTACGGAAAGTTTGCATCATCTTTCATTCCTCTTTCTGTTGGTTTTAGCCTGCCCGGGCAAGAGCTGTACTGCCGGGTCAGTACAAGCATATGCGGGGCGCAGCGGATATTTGCATTTTGAACGAGTTTGGTTTATACTATAATCATGTGCGCACCCCTTGTGCGCAGGGAGGGAAAGACTATGGATATCTCGGTAGGGGATACGATCTATACCCGGAAAAAGCACCCCTGCGGTGCGGCCAGTTTTGAGGTGCTGCGCGTGGGGATGGATTTCCGCATCCGCTGCACAGGCTGCGGGCGGGAAGTAATGCTGCCCCGTGCAAAGATCGAAAAAAACATCAAAAAGGTGGTAAAGCCGGGGCAGGTCTAGGGCGCTTGGCGTTTGCCCAAGACCCCGGGGCCGTTTGGGCTGTTTTTAAGCAGCGCCTTTCGTCCCCAGCAGAAAAAAGGAGTGCTTGCCCTATGATGCAGCAGCTGTACCCTCAGCTGGAGGCAGTCTGCCGCCGCTTTGAGGAATTGACCACCCGGCTCAACCAGCCTCAAACGGCTGCCGACCCGATGCTTTTTCGCCGATTGATGCAGGAATACCACGACGCAGAACCTGTCGTGCAGGCCTGCCGTGCCTGGCAGACAGCGCAGGACCATCTGGCACAGGCAAAAGCCCTGCTGGAAGGGGAGACCCTGGAGCCGGACTTCAAACAGATGGTACAACAAGAACTGAGCGAAAAAGCACGAGATGTGGAAGAACTGGAAAATAATCTCAAGTTATTGCTGCTGCCCAAGGATCAAAACGACGAAAAAAGCGTGATCCTGGAGGTGCGCAGCGGCGCAGGCGGAGAAGAAGCCGCCCTGTTTGCCCACAGCCTTGTGCGTATGTACACCATGTATGCGCAGGCGCGCGGCTGGCAGATGGAAACCTTGACCCTCAGCGAGACAGAGCTGGGCGGCGTGCGGGAAGCCGTTTTGGAGGTCAATGGCCGGGGCGTTTACCATCGGCTCAAGTTTGAAAGCGGGGTCCACCGGGTGCAGCGTGTGCCGGAGACCGAGACCCAGGGCCGCATCCATACATCCACCGCCACGGTGGCCGTGATGCCCCAGGCAGAGGACGTAGAGATCGAGATCCTGCCCAAGGACCTGCGCATCGACACCTTCCGGTCTTCCGGTGCCGGAGGACAGCATATCAATAAGACCTCCTCCGCCATTCGCATCACCCACCTGCCCACCGGCATGGTGGTGGAGTGCCAGAATGAGCGCAGTCAGTTCCAAAATAAAGATAAAGCCATGGAGATCCTGCGCAGCCGTTTGCTGGCACAAAAACAGCGTCAGCAGCAGCAGGAGCTGAACGCCAACCGTCAGGGGCAGGTGGGTACGGGGGACCGCAGCGAGAAGATCCGCACCTATAATTTCCCTCAGGACCGCTGCACAGACCACCGCATCGGCATGACCATCCACAACCTGGATAAGGTGATGGATGGCGCTCTGGACGATCTGATCGACCAGCTCTGCGCTATGGAGCAGGCAAAGCGGCTGGAACAAATGAACGCTTGAAACCGATGAAATAACACACGAAACGCTGTAAAGCAAAACAACTTTGCGCAAGAAAAGAGCGTGGAAACGTATGAATATAAAAACCGTCCTTCGCCCTGCCGATGAGGCAGGTATTGACCAGGCGGCGCAGCTTTTGCGCCGGGGCGAGATCTTTGCCCTGCCTACCGAGACTGTGTACGGCATTGCGGCCGATGCCCGTCAGGGGGCAGCTGTGCGCAAGATCTTTGAGGCCAAAGGCCGCCCGCAGGATAACCCCTTGATCGTCCATGTTGCCGGGCCGGAGATGCTGCCCGGTTTGGTGGCTGAGGTCCCGGAGCGGGCGCAGCTGCTGATCTCTGCGTTTTGCCCCGGGCCGCTGACCATTATCATGCCCCGGGGGCCGGAGGTGGCGGATGAGTGCTGCGCCGGGCTGGATACGGTGGGCATCCGGATGCCCAGCCATCCCGTTGCCCGGGAGGTGATCCGCCGCAGCGGCTGTGCCTTTGCCGCCCCCTCGGCTAACCTCTCCGGACGGCCCAGCCCCACCAATGCACAGGACGTGCTGGCGGATATGGATGGCCGCCTGCCCCTGATCCTGGATGGCGGCGAGTGCGCTGTGGGCGTGGAGTCCACAGTGGTTTCGGTGGTGGGTCCGAAGCCCACCTTGTTCCGCCCCGGCCATATCACGCTGGAAGATCTGGAGCGTGCCTTGGGAGAGGAAGTGGAGGTCTCCGCTGCGATCCTGGAAAAACTGCCGGAGGGCGCTGTGGTGCGCAGTCCGGGCATGAAGTATAAGCATTATGCCCCTAAAGCGGATATTACGATCCTGGACGGTAGCTTTGAACAGTTCCGGGCCTATGTCCAGGCCCATGCCGACCAGAACCCCAGCTGTCTGTGCTTTACCGGGGAAGCGTCGCAGCTGGGCGTTCCCTGTGTGGAATATGGCCGTGAAGGGGACGGAGCAGATCAGGCAAAACACCTGTTCCGCAGCCTCCGCGCTCTGGATGAGCAGGGCGACGGGGTGGTATATGCCCGCTGCCCCGGCCGGGACGGCCTGTCCATGGCAGTGTATAACCGGCTGGTACGGGCAGCCGCTTTCCGGGTGGTGCAGTTATGATCACCCTGGGCATTACGGGCCGCAGCGGCTGCGGCAAATCTACTGCCACGCAGGTTTTTGCCCAGCAGGGTGTCCCGCTGGCGGATGCGGATCAGATATCCCGGGAGATCCTGGCACCGGGTTCGCCGCTGCTGCCGCAGCTGGCACAGCGCTTTGGACAGGACCTGGTGGACGAGGCGGGACGGCTGGACCGCCGCACCCTGGCAGACCGGGCGTTTGCCACCCCGGAAGGCAAAGCGGATCTGGATGCACTGACCCATCCGGAGATCATCCGCCGCATCCGCCAGGCAAAACAAGAGGCACAGGCGGCGGGCTGTAAGCTGTTTGTGCTGGATGGTGCTGTGATCGTGGGCACTGCTGCCCAGGCCGAATGTGATCGACTGGCGGTGGTAACGGCCCCGTTTGAAACAAGCGTTGCCCGGATCGCTGCCCGGGACGGCATCTCGCCGGAAATGGCAGCCCGTCGCTTGAACGCCCAAACGCCGGAAGCAGAGCTTACGGCCCAGGCGGATTATATCCTGCGCAATGATGCGGACTGCGCAGCACTGATCGCGGCTGCCCGGCAGCTATGCAGTGCATTGCTGGCTGAAGCAGCGGAGGAAGGGGGCACCGGGAGCCTGCCTTGAAAAAAAGAAAGAAATTCACAGCCCTGGTGCTGACGTTATGCGTGCTGGCGTTTGCCGCACCGTTTTTGCTCCGCTGGGGGAAAAGCCTGCTTTATCCCCGCCGCTATCAGGCAGAGGTAGAGCATTGGGCCGATGTTTATGAGCTGGACCCGCTTTTGGTGTACAGTTTTATCCGTACAGAGAGCGGGTTTGATCCCAGTGCCCAGTCCAGTGTGGGGGCAAGGGGATTGATGCAGATGACCGAGGGGACCTTTGACTGGCTCCGGGGAAAGATCGCATCCGAGGAGCCTTTGACCTTTGACTCGTTGTACGAGCCGGAAGTCAGCATCCGCTTTGGCTGCTATTATCTGCACCTTTGCTTGGTTCGGTATGGAGGGGATGTTCCCACTGCCGCAGCTGCGTACCACAGCGGCTGGGGTACGGTGGATACACTGCTGGAAAAAGCAGAACATTCGGCGGACGGCGTTACGCTGCAGGGGTTTCCCTATAACCAGATGAACCACTATGTTTATAAGATCACTGCCTGCTACCAGGCATATACCCAGCTGTACGCAGGGTGAATCCTACTTGCCAAAACCGGGGCAGAGCCTCTTTTGGCCCCGCCCCGGTGATGATAAAATTATATGAAGAAAGGGAAATGTAACCATGAAGGAAAAGACCCAGGCCCAGCAGCTGGCAGAAAAGCTGTTCTACAAGCCCGCCTATGCCGCCGATAAGGACGTGGACGTGCGTGAGAAGGCATCTGCCTTTGCAGAGGGCTACAAGAAGTACCTGGACGCTGCTAAGACCGAGCGTGAGGCTGCCGCAGAGAGCGAGAAGCAGCTGCTGGCCGCTGGTTACCAGCTGTTCGACCCCAAAAAGACCTATGCCGCAGGCGACAAGATCTATTTTGTGCAGGACAACAAGGCAATCGTGGCTGCCACCATCGGCACCCGCTCTTTTGAGGAGGGTTTCCGCCTGCTGATCGCTCACACCGATTGCCCCCGGCTGGATCTGCGCCCCACTCCGCTGTATGAGTCTGACCACCTGAGCTACTTTAAGACCCACTACTATGGCGGCGTGCGCAAGTATCAGTGGGCTACCATCCCCCTGGCGATCCACGGTGTGTTCACCCGGGCAGACGGCACCACCGTCAACGTCTGCATCGGCGAGGAGGACAGCGATCCGGTGTTCTGCATCACCGACCTGCTGCCCCACCTGTCCGCAGAGCAGAACGACCGCAAGCTGCCGGACGGCATCCGTGCAGAGGAGCTGAACCTGCTCATCGGTTCTGAGGCTGTGCAGGATGAGGAAGTGAAGGACGCTGTCAAGCTGAACACCATGATCCTGCTGAACGAGAAGTACGGCATCACGGAAAAGGACTTTGTCCGTGCAGAGATCGAGATCGTGCCCGCATTCAAGGCACGGGATATCGGTTTTGACCGTTCCATGGTCGGCGGCTACGGCCACGATGACCGGGTGAATGCATACCCCGCTCTGCTGGCTGAGATCGAGACCAAGAACCCCGCTTACACCACCGTCTGCGTTCTGACGGATAAGGAGGAGATCGGCTCCGACGGCATCACCGGCATGAACAGCATGTATGTGTTCCACTTCATGCAGCAGCTCTGCCGTGCAGCTGGTCAGGACGACATCATTGCCTTCCACAACAGCGTCTGCCTGTCTGCGGACGTTACCGCAGCTTACGATCCCAGCTGGTCCAGCGCATTTGAGCCGATGAACGGCACCTATGCCGGCCGCGGCGTGGGCATCGTCAAGTACACCGGCAGCCGCGGCAAGGGCGCTGCCAGCGATGCATCCGCTGAGCTGGTGGGCAGCATCACCCGTCTGCTGGACGAGCACAATGTTGCTTGGCAGCTGGGCGAGATGGGCCGTCTGGATCTGGGCGGCGGCGGCACCATTGCAAAGTATGTGGCAAACCGCGGCATCCCCGTGCTGGATATTGGTGTGCCTGTGCTGTCCATGCACTCTCCCTTTGAGGTCATCCACAAGACGGACCTGTACATGGCATACCGCGCATTTGTCGTGTTCAACCAGGCTCAGTAAGCTGCATTAAGCACTGAAACTGCATAAAAACCCCGGCGGGACCTCTTTTTTTGAGGCTTCTGCCGGGGTTTTTTCAAAAAAAGCTTGACCTTCAAGTTACTTCATGGTGTATATAGGGTGTAGCAGGGGGGCAAAAACGCCCCTCCCTGATACATCCAACGGAGGTGACCTATATGAATATCAAGCAAGCAGCTGAACAAAGCGGCGTATCCAGTCAGAATATTCGGTTTTATGAAACAGAGGGTCTGGTGGTTCCGGCCCGGCGGGGCAATGGCTACCGAGATTACTCTGCCAAAGACGTACACGACCTGAAACTGATCCGTATGCTGCGTATGCTGGAAATGCCTCTGCCGCAGATCCGTCAGGTCTTGCAGGGGGAACTGGCTCTGCCCGATGCAGCCCAGACCCAGCGGATCCTGCTGGAGCAGCGGGCCCAGCAGCTGGCGGGGGCCATCCAGTTCTGCAGCCAGCTGCAAAAAAACAGCCAGAGCCTGGCGGCACTGGACGTGGATCAGTGCCTGGCCCGGATGCAGACTCCGGACCGGCAGGGCGGATTTTTTACCGGCTGGCTGGAAGATTGGCAGGCAGTGGCTCTGGCCGAACACGAAAAGACTTTTTCTTTTATTCCGGATACTTCTGTACAGAACCCGCAGGAGTTTACTACGGCGCTGGAAGCATATGCGGCGGAAAATGGCCTGACGCTGGAGATGCTGCAAGAGGGGATGACCCCTCGGTTTCTGCTGGATGGGCTGGAATACAAGGCAGCCTGCTATTATGGCGGATCATCCGCTGCACCGCAAACCAGCCACAGCTTCTGGACCCGCCGATCCCTACCCGCAGAGCCAGACTTTTGCAGGCAGCCCACCGGATGCTGCTGCCGGGTGCAGTGGCACTGGGCATTTTATTGCTGCTGTTCCTGGGGCGTCCGGAGCTGATGAAGACCCCGGATGGGTGGATCATGCTGGGCAGCCTGGCGGTGGTGCTGGTGGCGATGACCGTCCGGGACTATTTTCTCTATTATAACGAGAATGGCAAGCAGGGGAAAAACAAGTCTTAACCTTCTGGCAGAGGCAGTACCTGCTCTACGGTGCAGAAGGTGTATCCCTGGTCCTTGAACCACTGAATGATATCCGGCAGAGCCTCGGCTGTGGTGCGGGTGGTGGCAGAGTCGTGCATCAGTACGATGCACTGTTCCTGCCCCTGTGCTTCCCGGATCACATTCCGAAAGATCGTCTCTGCACTGGGTTTTCCGCCTACGGCGTCCTCAGCACAGACATTCCAGTCTACATACCGGTATCCTTTTTGTACCGCCTGCTGCTTGAGCTGCTGCATCACCCCTTTGCCGCCGTAGCGACGGCTGACGGTGTTGGTGCTTCCGCCGGGAAAACGCAGATACCGCAGGTCGGATGCATCCAGATAAGGGGACAGGCGCTGGCGCAGCAGCTCCAGGTCCTTCCAGTAGCTTTCCGGGCTGCGGTAGATCTGGTCGTATTCATGGCTGGCGGAGTGCAGTGCGATCTGGTGCCCGGCTGCCTGGGCCTGGCTTACAAGCGGGAGATATTTGTCGTTGTACCCGGTGGCTACCACAAAAAATGTGGCGGGCACACCAGCGTTTTTCAGCGCATCCAATACAGCAGGGGTGGTTTTGCTGGGCCCATCGTCAAAGGTCAGACAGACCCATTTTTCCGGCGGAGCGGAGAGCGCTGCCTCCTGCTGGGCAAACACCGTATCCGGAACAGGGGAGAGATCCTGCTGGTGGCAGGCTGCTGCCGGATGTGTTCCGGCCACCCCCGTCCATATACCTGCTGCAAAACCTGCCGCCGCCAGCAGGGCGACTAATATCCTCCGCCCAGCCCGGTTGTTCACTGTAAATGACATCCCATGCGCCTCCTTTTCTTTTACCAGCATATGCAGTGCCTGCTGTTCTATGAAAACGGGAACAGTCCCGGAATCTTTTCCTTGAAAAAAGAAGGGGGACGGTTTCCATAGAACTGCTTGACAATACCCCCAAAGTGTGGTATTATAATCAGGCAGTCCGCACGGCTAACATATGCGAGGGTGGCGGAACTGGCAGACGCGCACGTTTGAGGTGCGTGTGGGTAACCATGGGGGTTCAAATCCCCTCCCTCGCACCAGAAAAAGACCGCTTGTCTAAGGACAGGCGGTCTTTTTGCATTTGAGAGGAACAGCGTATGTGGCTTATCTATGCATTCGGTTCTGCTTTTTTTGCGGGCATTACGGCCATTCTGGCTAAGTGCGGGATACGGCGCACCGATTCTACAGTAGCAACAGCAGTGCGCACCTGTGTGGTGCTGGTGTTTTCCTGGGCAATGGTGCTGCTTACCGGAACAGGGGGGCAGCTGTTCCATTTGCAGGGCAGGACATTGCTATTCCTGCTCCTTTCCGGCCTTGCAACAGGTGCATCCTGGCTTTGCTATTTCAAGGCGCTGCAGCTGGGGGATATCAACAAGGTGGTTCCCATTGATAAATCCAGTACGGTACTTACCATTCTGATGGGGTGGCTTTTGCTGCGGGAGCCTGTCAGTCCGGCAAAAGCGCTGGGTGCGCTGCTGCTGGCAGTGGGCACACTGTGGATGATCGATAAGCGGGATCCTGCCCGCACAGAGCCAGAACATCGCCTTTGGCTGCCGTATGCGGTCGGTTCGGCGGTGTTTGCCAGCCTGACGGCCATTTTGGGCAAGGTGGGCATTGCAGGGGTGGACTCCAACCTTGGCACAGCAGTGCGGACTTGCGTGGTGCTGGTCATGGCCTGGGTCATGGTATTTGTAACGGGAAAAAGCAGCCAGGTGCGCCAGATCCCCCGGGGAGAATTGGGCGTGCTGTGTCTGTCGGGTTTAGCCACCGGCGGATCCTGGCTGTGCTATTACCGTGCCTTGCAGCAGGGGCCGGCCAGCGTGGTGGTCCCCATTGATAAGCTCAGCATCCTGGTCACAGTGGTATTTTCCCGCCTGGTATTTGGCGAAAAACTCTCGCCCCGGGCCGCAGTCGGGCTGACTTTGGTGGTGGCAGGCACCTTGGTGCTGCTGCTCTGAGCAGAAGAAAAAGAAAAGCCGTGGCTTCTTTAGAAGCACGGCTTTTTTGCTGCCCGGGGCAGGGGAGATCAGTTTTTCGCAGCGGGGATCTCAGCAGCAAAAACGCTCTTCAGTGCAGAGAACAGGAAGAACAGCGCCACTGCCATCAGGATGTGGGCCAGGCCCGCAATGCCGGAGATGGCGGCATCCATACCGCGGCTCAATACCAGAGACTGGGTCTGGGCCAGCACCTGGGTCACGCCGCGCACCAGCAGCATCACAGCGGTGCTGGGCAGGGCCAGGTTGTACAGCAGATAAAACCGCTTCCAGCTGCGGTTTTCCAGCAGAGCCGGGGCCTGACGAGCGGCCAAAGCCAAGACCAGGAACATCCCCATGCCCAGCATCAGCAGATGCGGATGCAGCACACCCAGGGTGGTCTTGCCCACAAAACCGGTAAATTTGGTGAACTCGCGGTAGAACACACCGGCAGCCAGCCCGGCGATCATGTAGCCGAAGGAAGTATTCAGCAGCTTTTTCATTATGCGTTCTCCTTCTTCATAGCAGAGTAGCCGATCAGCACAGTCCAGACGTAAGCGCAGGTCTTGGGGATCATCAGCATACCGATCATGGGGATGGTATCAGCCCACAGCACCACCGGGATGTAGAAGCCAAAGCTCAGCACGATGGTCAGCCACATCCAGCGGAAAGCCTTGTCCTCATGCTCCTTGGCGCTGCGGTAGAACAGCACGATGATCAGCAGGCCCAGCAGAGCAAAGGGGATGTTGCGGTAGATGCCCCAGCTCAGAGGAGCCTCGGCGCTGAGCCATGCGTTCTGGGGGAACAGGCACAGAGCGATGCGTGCAGCCGACAGCAGGTAAACGGCAATGGTCAGGTTCTTCTGACCCTGCACCTGGTAGCGCACCCGCCAGACGTAGTACAGCAGGATATAGAAGATGGTCATGGTGATGGAGGTGATGAACTTGCCGGTGCCCAGCGCAACGGTAAAGTTCTCCAGGCCGGTGGTGCACAGTGCCAGCGCACGGGGAACCAGGTGGAAGGAGTCGCCTGCGCCCAGCACGACAGCCATAATGCCGAACAGTTTATACTGCTTCTGGCCATGGCTCTTTGCGATCATGGTGATGCCGATAGCGATCACAGAGATCAGATATACGGCGTCAAATACGGTTTCTACCAACGCTTGCATGTCAGAGGTTCCTTTCTTTGATTCAATTATTTTTTGGAGGATGCACCGCCTGTTTGGCGGCTTCGGTGAACAATGTTCATTTTGCGCTCGGAAAAACCCCGGCGTACCGGGGTCAATACAGCACCCTTCGGATCATGCCCAAAATACCAGAGCAGTCGTAGTTGTGCTGTAACAGAGCGGATAGGATCAGGGAAAAGATGATCTCCACAAACTTTTCCGGGGTGAAATCCGAATCAAAGACATCCGGTCTCACCTGGGGGTCACTGCGCAGTACATATTCCAGTCCCTGCCGGATGTGCCGCCAGGACTGCGCCATGCGCTGCTGTCCGTCGGAGCGGTCTGCACCCACAAAACTCATGGAATGTAGCGTGAAAAAGCCGGGGTATTTTTCCTCTCCCTCCCGCATCCGGGCAAAGGCCCATTCTACACAGCTGGGAAAGCTGCCGAAGGCACCGCCGTTTTCCGGGAAATGAAAGATATCACACCAAACGCTCTCCACCGTAGCGGCCACCAGCTCCGATTTGGAGCCAAAGTAGTTGTAGATGGAGCCCACCGAGATGTCACAGGCTTTTGCCACGGCGCGGATATTCACTGCATTCCAGCCCTGCTGTTGGATCAGCTGACGGCTGGTGCGCAGGATCGCTTCTTTGGACGTCACGATGGTATTCACGCTTACTGCCTCCCTCAAAATGAACTGCGTTCAGTATACTGGCTCCAAAGGACTTTGTCAAGAGGATTTCCGAAAAAAATTTGACCACATTTCACAGCAAAGCAGAGCCATGCGCCCGGCAGGGTATTTTATAAAGAGGAAAAAGGAGAGTACGCAGGCGGGGACCGCCGCAAAGAATAAAAAAGCCTTCCAAACCGGGTGGGGGAGTTCCGCCCATTGGTTCAGAAGGCTTTAAGGTTTGCTCTGGAGAGGGGAGAGGTTAGTCTTTCCCTTCGTAAATACAGTGTACGCCTTTGTGCTCCATCATCCCGCCCAGGCAGCGCTTATTGCAGCGGACGCAGATATGGATCTTTTCGGCGTTGCCGGCGGCGATCTTGTTGACCCATTGCGGATCAGCCACCAGCTGACGGCTCATGGCTGCACACTGGATGCGGCCATCCTTCAGCTGCTGTTCCACAAACTCCGGATGCGCAAGGCCGCCTACGCCGCAGACCGGCAGCGATGTATATTGACGCACCAGGTCGCAGAATTTCAAAAAGCAGCCTTCCTCCGCAAAATAGGGGTGCTTTGCACTGGGGATCGTATCCTGCAGGTCTGAGTGGTTTGCCAATGCCACATGGAAGCTGGTCACACCGGCTTTTTCTAAAAGCGGAACACATACCGCCAGTTCATCCGTCAGCACGCCAGCATTGCCATAGTGGGGGTCTTCCTGGCGGACCGCCAATTTGTAGTCGATGGGGTAGTCCGGCAGCTTGCTGCGGATCGCAGAAACGGCTTCTGTTGCAAAGCGCAGTCGATTTTCAATGCTTCCGCCATATTCATCTGTGCGGTGGTTGAAGACCGTAGAACTGAAACTTCCGCACATCCGGTCACCATGTACTTGTACCATGTCAAACCCGGCCTTTTGAGCCAGCACAGCAGCCTCGCCAAAGGCGTTGGTGATCTTTTTGATCTTTTTAACGGGCATGTTGGTGATGTAAGGGGACACCTGCTCGTTGAGCAGCGGACGCAGCTGCTGCGGTGTGATCTTTTTGCTGAGAACACCGGGGATGTATTTGATCATGCCCTTTATGTTGGTGTCGGTCTGGTGGAGCTGTGCACAGATCCGGCAATCGTGCTTGTGTGCGATCTCTGTCAGCTTCTGATAGTGGGCAAATCCCTTTTTGCTGTAAAGGCTCTGTCCAAACCGGGTGGGCAGTACCGGAACGTCGCCAATGATGATCATGGCACATCCGCCGGATGCGATCTGCTCGATCTTTTGATAGTATTCCTCGCCCTGCAGTCCCATAGAAGTCGGTGCAAAGATAATGCGGTTTTTCAGTTTCAAGGTCCCCAGTTCAACCGGGCTTAAGATCGTTTCAAACATGACTGGTTTCTCCTTCTGCTTGTACTATTTTTTCCAGAAGTGTTGTCAGCTGCGCTTGTTCGTCGGGGGTCAGAACAGAGAGCTTCTGTTCGTTCCATGCGCGGATCAGATCGTAGCTTTTATGATACAGACGACCTCCCTCATCGGTCAGCTCCAGATGATAACAGCGGCGGTTTTTCTCGTCCCGTTGCCGGCTGATCAGATGTTCGGAGGCCAGTTTGTCCAGGGAACGCTGCGTGAAACCCCAGTCCATATTCAGTGCCTGGGTCAGCTCTTTGGGAGAACACGAGGGGTGTTTCCCTATATATAAGATCGGATATAAAAGGCTAAGTGTTATGTGGTCTTGCGCCAATTTACGGCTGCACTCCGTGACAAAATCTTTTCGCAGAACAGAAACAAAATATGCAAAGCCTGGTACCATGATCTTCTCCTATAACCAATATCGCTTGAAAGGGGCATATACTTGACAAAGTCAAGTATATGCCGACAACTTGACTTTGTCAAGTGTTTGAGCCGCAAGATATTTGGTCGGCAACGAAAAATTTTCTGCGTAGGGCGGTGCGATCCTGCCAGGGTGTCCGCTTGACTTTACCGGTCTAAGCTGGCAAAATCACAGGTGGAAAAGTGTTTTGAAATCTTTTTCACCTGTAGGCTGTTAACCGTTGGAGCGGTTGGCGGCCTTTTTGTTTTTGGGTCTGCTCCCTTGCACTGGGTGATCTTCTCGCTAGGATGAGAACATACAACGCAATTTGTTGTATGTTCTCAACGGGTGTGATATAGTAAAGAAACGGAGGATGTTTACATGATTCACATTAAGTTGAAGGCCGTACTTGCGGAAAAAGGCATCAAGCAAAAGGATTTGGTTGCAATGACCGGGATACGCCAGCCCACTCTATCAGCCATGAACAACAATTCTGTTAAGCATATTCCTCTGGATGTGTTGAATAAGCTTTGTTCTGTCCTGGATTGTCAGCCTGCCGATTTATTGGAATTCGTGCCGGGCGATAACGAAAAAAGTCCGGATGCTTGACGCATCCGGACAGAAGAAGTGTTATCTCTAGCAATACCTGCTTATAGTCTGGGAAAAAGTTGGGATGCAAATATCCCCGAAAGATATATGACTTTCAGGGGTGTTTGCATTTGCAAGGCGAGTGGGTTATAAGAATAAAAGCGGCACTGATTTTCAACGAATCAGCGCCGCTTTTTGTGGTGCGGGAGAAGGGGGTCGAACCCTCACTCTTTCGGAACTGGTGCCTAAAACCAGCGCGTCTGCCATTCCGCCACTCCCGCATGAACTGTCCTTTAGTTTATCAATTTTCCTTGGGATTGTCAAGGCTGCGGAGATGCCGCTATTCAAAAGAAACCCCGCCGGGCAGAGTGCGGCACGCCCCCTCTTTCAAATAAGGCCCGCCCATCTCAAAGACGGTCGACTTTGCGTCCAGACAAAACATATTCCTCCTCTTTATGGTGCATACTATGCAGGACAATGTAGAGATAAAGGATGGCGTGATCATGGAGAAAAGCAAGGTCGGGACCAGCAGGCACAGATGGCGGCGCTGGGGACAGATGGCGATGGCGTATCTGGCAGTAGCAGCGCTTTTGACTCTGGGGGCACTGTACGCTGTTTTGCCGGACCAACTATATTTGGAGCCAGGGCAGGAGCTGGAGCTGCCCCGGCACAGTTGGGCGTCTCCGTTGGGCAGCCGAGGTGGACAAGCTGTGGCCAGCACCCGGGCGGTGGGCAGCTATCAGACTACGCTGGCTTTGGGCGGATGGCTGCCGATCAAAACCGTGCGCACAGTGGTAGCACAGCGCAGCCGGGTTACGGTCTGTGGGACGCCCTTCGGGGTAAAAATGTTCTCAGAAGGGGCGTTGGTGGTAGGCTTTACGGATATCCATACCAACAGCGGTGCAGCGAACCCAGCAAAAACAGCGGGCCTGCGCTTGGGGGATCGAGTCATCCGGATGGATGCGGTTGCTACTGAAAACAACGATGCCGTAAAAGCTGCGTTGGAACATTCGCAGGGGCAGCCGGTGGAGGTAGTGTATGTAAGGGGAGATCAGCAGCGTAAGACACAGCTGATCCCAGCATGGGACCCTTCTGCCCAGCAATGGCGGGCGGGGATGTGGGTGCGGGATTCCTCCGCTGGAGTGGGCACGCTGACCTTTGCCGACCGGGAAGCTGGCGTGTTTGCGGGCTTGGGACACCCGATCAGTGACAGCGATACAGGGGAAAGCATCGCCCTGCGCAGCGGTGAGATCGTGCCCTGTCAGATCGTGGGCTGTACAGCGGGCACAGCAGGCAGCCCCGGGGAACTGAAAGGCCGCTTTCTGAGCGCCCATGCGATTGGTACGATCCGCATCAATGGCTCCAATGGGATCTACGGGATCACGCGTACAGCTTTTTCCGGAACGGAAATGGAGGTGGCTTTTGCACAGGAAGTCCTGCCCGGAGAAGCGGAATTGTGGGCCACGATCTCAGGGGAGACGGCTCGGCCCTACCGGGTCGTGATCGAAAAGGTCAGTGATGCGGATTCCTGCCGGAATATGGTGGTGCGGGTAGTGGACCCAGAACTGCTCTCCGCCACCGGCGGGATCGTGCAGGGAATGAGCGGCAGTCCCCTGGTGCAAAATGGACGCTTGGTGGGGGCTGTGACCCATGTTCTGGTCAATGACCCCACGCGCGGCTATGGGATCTTTGCGCAAACAATGCTGGAACAAGCCCAGAAGGTAAGGTAAATGTGCTTCTGGTGAGAATGTACTGCGTTTTTTGTTAAAATTCGGTAAAAATCCCCATTGAATATGGTGGTAAAATATGGTAAAATCCAATGTGTTACAGGAACTGCACAGATTGGAGGATACTTCGATGGACAAAGTAAGATTTTTGATGTCGGATACAGGGGCACAGGTCACAGCAGCCTGCCGGGAGGCGCTGGAGCAAAAAGGGGTCGAGGTGACGGTCGTGGAAAAAGACGGCACCAAGGTGCTGCAAAAAATGCTGTCGCTTCGGCCGCAGGTGGCGCTGCTGGATGCTTTCATGCCGGGTTTGGATGCGTTGGCGGTAAAGCAGCGGTATAATGCGGCAGGGGAGCGTCATACCGCATTTTTTGTCACCGGTGCTTTCCAAAGCGAGGAGATGGTGCAGGAGCTGCTGGATGAAGGGTTTGCCTACTATTTTGTCAAACCATTTGATGAAACTGTGCTTGCCAGCCGGGTGCTGAAAGCTGCTCTGGGGCAGGATAAACGGATGCTGCATACCAGTGTGGACAGCGACGAGCTGACCGTGACCGAGATCTTGCATCAGATCGGGGTGCCCGCTCACATCAAAGGCTACCAGTTCCTGCGGGACGCGATCCTGCTTACGATGAACGAGCCGGATTATATCAATGCGGTGACCAAACGCCTCTACCCGGAAATCGCCAAGCGCAATGCCACCACCGCAAGCCGGGTGGAGCGGGCGATCCGCCACGCCATAGAGGTGGCCTGGGATAGGGGAGATGTGGACACCCTGAACAGCTATTTTGGTTACACCATCCATAACCTGCGGGGAAAACCCACGAATTCGGAGTTTATAGCGATGATCGCTGACAAGATGCGCCTGGATAAGCGCCAGCGTATTGGATGAAAAAAGTTTGCTGGAAAAGTAAAAACAGCCCTTGCAATTTCTCAAATCTGTGCTATAATATTAAGGCAATCGTTTCCAAGGCCGCTCGACGGGGTAGCCGATATTGAAGGTTGTGATGGGCACATACATGAGAATATGGCCCCAAGAAGTCAGAACCAGAATTGAGGTGAAAAGAAATGAAACAGGGCATCCACCCGAACTACGTTGACTGCACCATCACCTGTGCGTGCGGCAATGTGATCCAGACCCGCTCGACCAAGCCTGAGATCCACATCGAAGTTTGCTCCAAGTGCCACCCGTTCTACACGGGCAAGCAGAAGCTGGTTGACACCGGCGGACGCGTTGAGCGCTTCAACAAGCGCTTTGGCCGCAAGTAATCTGTGGCTTAGCTGTACAAGCGCCGTTTCCTTCGGGAAGCGGCGCTTTTTGTATGAAGAAAACCACTCGCTAGGCGAGTGGTTCAAAAGAAGGCTTCTGC
>OHKA01000426.1_pt1 | contig 17378 bp, 17 predicted proteins | sample 1568751 | NCBI WGS metagenome assembly OHKA01 (sample SAMEA3879525, study PRJEB24766) | human gut metagenome | biome: human-associated habitat; feature: feces | place: USA | collected 1985/1987 | reverse complement strand
GAGCCGGGATCTGATCCATGTAGAATTGGCCGGCAGTTCCACTGCTCCCGCCGTAGTGATCACCCAATCCGGACAGGCTGTCGTACTGTTCCGGGGCGGGGATGCTGCACAAAGCGCTGTGGAGACTTTGCTGCAGCGCCGCAGTGCCGACCTGCAGCTGCTCATTGACCTGCGTTTGTCCCCCAAAACGCCTTGCACGCTGCCCGCCCACCGACGGTTCCAGCCAGCGCAATGGCCTGCGCTGCACAGCCGCACCGCCCAATGCGGCGGGGTCGGAGCAGAGGTACTGCGTACCAGGGACGGGTGTATCGTGCGCATCACCGCAGGCGGGCACACGCTGGCAGCTGTATCCGGCGATGCCTCTCTTGCAAGGCCCATACAGGCAGACTGGCTGCTGGCCAGCCCTGCGGCCCCTGTCTCCCTCCGTTTTCATGGCGTGGTATCTCTCTCCGAGGACTATCCTTGGCAGCAGGGGCGTACGCTTTGCTCTGTCCGCCGCCTGACACTGCGTCCCAAAGCGTCCTTACTTGACAGCCTACCGCATTTTCGGCTAAAATAAGAAGAACACACCGTATCAATGTGAAAGAAAGGGAACCTTCCGTGAAGATATTGAAAGTGAAATGCCTGGCCCCTACCCGGCTGGACAATTACCTGATGCAGCAGTATCCCGCCCTGAATCCGGGCCGTCTGAACAAGGCTCTGCGGGAAAATAAGATCAAGCTGAACGGCAAAAAGCAGCCCCTGTCCACCCGTGTGATGGCCGGGGATGAGATCAAGCTGTTTATCCTGGACGACGTGCTGGACGAAGGCATCCGGGTGGATGGCCCTGCCTGGAAAAACGCCCGCTGCCCTGCGCAGATCGTATACGACTGCCCCCAGATCCTGGTAGCCAACAAACCCGCCGGGCTGGCAGTAGACGGCCCGGAGGATGACACCCTGCTGAACCGTGCGCTGCTGTACCTGAACCAGCAGGGCGAATACAGCGAGAACAGCCTGTATCAGCCAGCCCTGTGCCACCGGCTGGATACCGGCACCAGCGGTCTGGTGATCATCGCCAAGACTCCGGAGGCAGAGCAGATCTTCCTGGAAGCCATCAAAAGCCGGGAGGTGCAAAAGAACTATCTTTGTGTCACCTTTGGCCGTCCCACCCCGCCGGAAGGCGTGTTGGGGGGCTACCTGCTCAAGGACGCAGACCGCGGCATCGTCAAGATCGTAGGCGAAAAGCTGCCCGGCGCCAAACAGGTGGAGACCCAGTACGAGACCCTGGCTGTCTCCGGCCGCCTGGCTCTGCTCAAGGTCCGCCTGATCACCGGGCGCACCCATCAGATCCGCGCCCACATGGCCAGCATCGGCTGCCCTATCCTGGGCGACAGCAAGTATGGCAACAACGCCGCCAATCGAGAGCTGAAGCTGAAATACCAGGCTCTGTGCGCCTGGGAGCTGGTCCTGCCGCACTTCTCGCAGCCGGATTTCGCCTTCCTCAGCGGCAAGACCTTCCGTGCACCAAAGCCCTGGTACTACAACCAGGTCCTGGACGGCACCCTGAAATGATCCTTCGACCCGCTCCGGCGGGTCTTTTTTTGTCTCTTTTTTGGCCTGAGGGCTTGCAAAATCCCCTCTCCCGTGCTATATCTAGGTTAGATGTATCCAACAGACAAGGAGGACTTTGCCCATGCAGCTGGCAATGATCACCGCCCAACAGGTCGCGGTGCTGTTTTTACTGATCTTTACCGGTGTAGCGGCCACCAAAGCCGGCATCCTGCGCAGTGAGGGCAAACAGACCCTCAGCGGGCTGCTGGTCAATGTAGTGGTGCCTGCCATGATCCTGAACTCCTACCAGATGGAGTTCAGCATGGAGATCTTGCGCAACCTGCTGGCTGCTTTTGGCCTCAGTGTGCTGGCCATTCTGCTGGGCACCGGCGTGACCGTTCTGCTCACCGCCCGCCGCAAAGACAGCCGGGCTTCGATCTTCCGCTTTGCCTGCATTTTTTCCAATGCGGCGTACATGGGCTTCCCGCTGATCTCTGCTCTGTTTGGCGCCGAGGGTCTGCTGTATGCCAGCGCCTACGTTACCGTATTCAACCTGCTGCTGTGGACCTTGGGCTATGGACTGGTCAGCGGCAAGGCCAGCGCCCGGGAGCTGGGCCGCAGTCTGCTGCACACTCCGGTGCTGTACGCCATGGTCATCGGCCTGACCATCTATCTGCTGCAGCTGCCTTTGCCCTCGCTGATCGTCCAGCCCCTGCAGCTGCTGGGCGGCATGAACACCCCGCTCTCTATGCTGATCACCGGCATGCTGATCGGCTCCGGCAACCTGCGCACCATCCTGGCCGACCGGCAGATCTGGCAACTGGCCGGTGTGCGTATGCTGCTGATCCCTGCCGTATGCATGGCCCTGTTTGCCCTGCTGGGTCTGCTGCATTTTGGCACCGTCTCCCAGGTGGTCGTCCTGTTGGAATGTTGCCCTGCGGCGGCCATCACCTCTGTATTTGCAGTGCAGTTCGGCCACGACGAGGGCTTTGCCGCGGGCAGCGTGGTGCTGACAACCCTGCTCAGCATCCTGACTTTGCCCTTATGCGCCCTGGTGCTCACCAGCCTGTAAACAAAAACTGCCCCTGCGCACGGACTTGTGCGCAGGGGCAGTTTTGTATCCTCTTAAAAATCCAGCAGGTTCAGCCCGATCTCTGGGTCATACACCCGCTCTACCCGCCCCGGCAGGGTGCGGATCACCAGCTCGGCAGTGGCGCTGATCCGTGCATTGCTCAGGTGGCCGCCCACCACCGCACCGGTGCCGTCTGCTGCGCTCATGTGCAGGTGACAGTAGAACTCTCCGTTCATCGTGTTGATGGACCCCGTCAGCGATACGATCTCATAGCAGCCAGTGTACTCCCGCGGACAGAACTGCTTTGCCTGGGTGTCAAACACGCCGATGGTAAACTTGTCCACCGCGCCGATGCCCTGGACGCTGGCCAGGTGGATCTTTTCCATCATAGCCAGCTCTCGCATCTGTTCCAGGATCTCCTCCCCTTTATCCAACCGGACAACGATCGCATCATAAAAGCGTTTGTACTCCATACTGCCATCTCCTTTGTTATTATTGCAGCACAGGGCGCTCTTGTTCTGGGCAGCGCTCTGCGCTATAATCAAACTAAAAATACCCACAGCCTGTACAGGAGGTCTTGCAGCGATGCTTTATCTGGACGAGTTCCGTCTGCCGGATGCAGACGACGAATGGCGCTATTTCCGGCATAAAAATGCCGAGTATGCATACGACAGTGTCTATCCTTTCCAGCACTTCCCCAAAAAGCAGTGGGAGCGGATCGTATTTGATGCAGTGACGATCTTTTACGGCGGCAATGGCTCCGGCAAAAGCACGATGCTGAACATCATCGCACAAAAACTGGCCCTGCCCCGGAAGAGCAGCTTCAACCACAGCGCACTGTTTGATGACTATGTACAGCTGTGCAAAGCCTCCACTCTGCGGCATCTGCCGGACAACAGCCGCATCATCACCAGCGACGATGTTTTTGACTATATGTTCGGCGTGCGGGACTTCAACGACGGACCGCCGCCGGGAGGATCTGTTTGCGGAGTACCAGCACTACAAAAACACCCCGCTCCGGCTCCACTCCATGGAGGATTATGAAGAGTTTAAACAGGGGCTGGCTGCCCGGCGCAGCTCCACCACCCAATATGTGCGCCAGCGGGTCACCAACAATATCCGCACCCAGTCCAACGGGGAGAGCGCCCTGCATTACTTTCAGATACAGCTGAAACCCCGGGCACTCTATCTGCTGGATGAGCCGGAAAACAGCCTCAGTGCCGAGCGTCAGATCCAGCTGGCAGAGCTCTTATATGGCTGCGCCCGGTTCGAGGGCTGTCAGCTGGTATTGGCTACCCACTCGCCTTTTTTGCTGGCCATCCCTGGGGCACGCATCTACGACCTGGATACGGTCCCCGTGGAAACTGCGCCCTGGACTCAACTGCCGAATGTGCGCATCTACTACGACTTTTTCCGGCAGCATCAGTCGGAATTTGAGGCGGACTGAGCAGCCTGCGCCACATGCAGCGCCAGGATCGCGGTGGTCACAGCCCCTACGCCGCCCGGCACCGGGGTAAATGCAAGGTCTGCTTGCAAAGCATCTTCCTGGCAGATATCCCCGCAGAGTTTTCCGTCTGCGCCCACATGGATGCCCACATCCACCACGACCTGTCCCGCCCGGAAGCACTCCGACCGCAGCGCCTGGGCACGCCCCAGCGCCGCCACCAGTATATCTCCCTGGCGGCAAACAGCGGCCAGATCCTGGGTGCGGGAGTGGCAGACCGTCACCGTGGCATTGGCGCGGTCCAGCAGCAAAGCCGCAGGCCGCCCCACCACCAGGCTGCGCCCCACCACTACAGCCCGCTTGCCTTCCAGCGGAATGGCATAGTGCTGCAGGATCTCCAGGCAGGCCTGCGCAGTGCAGGGGGCAAAGCCCCGGCCGCTTCCGCTGACCAGCCCTGCCAGAGAAGCATCGGTGATCCCGTCCACATCCTTGGCCGGGTCCAGCATATTCCGCACCGTTTCCTCATCCAGTCCAGCGGGCAGCGGGCGCAGCAAAAGGCAGCCGTGGATGCTGCTGTCCTGGTTGATCTGCTGGATCTGTTCCATCAACCGGGCCTGGGACACCTGTTCCGGCAGAGGAAAGCAGCGCACCGCCACCCCCACCTTTGCGCAGCGGGCCAGCAGCCCCCGCTCATACGCCAGGTCATCCTCCTTTTCGCCCACACGCACCACTGCCAGCGTGGGGGTCACGCCCCGCTGGGTCAATGCAGCGCAAAGTGCTGCGGTCTTTTCGTTCAATGCGGCGGCCACCGGCCCGCCTTTCAGCAGCTGAGACATTCTCCCTCTCCTCCCAGGTCCTTTGCGGTCTGCCGCCAGAGCCGATCTGCCCGTCCCGTCCAGGCTGTCAGCAGCGTTTCTGCCTGCGCGTTCAGCTCTTTGGCACGGCTGCGATCCGCCATCAATTTTGTATTTGCGTAAAGATTCAGCAGGCCGCAGCGCAGCGCGGTCTGGCACAAAACGGCTGCACACCCTGCATCCGATACCGCCAGCACACTGCCTTTGGCGGCGTATTGCTCTGCCAGGGCAATGCCCTTGGCAGACAGCTCCATGACCTGCATCGGCACTGCACACGCTCCCGCCAAGGCAGCTTCCAAGGCCGCCGCCTTTTCCGCCGCCTGCTCCGGGGTAGCCCGGGGCATCCGGTACGCAGCAGCCACCGGCGCAAACGCCTCTGCATCTGCCTGGATCAACACTTCCAGCTGGCAGCGCAGGGATTCCGCCTGCGAATTCAATGCCCGGATCTCCGGTTCCACAGCTGCATACTTGGGCTTACCCACCGTCAGGCTGCCCACCATATTGCCCAAAGCAACGCCCAGCGCACCGGCCAAAGCCGACACACCGCCGCCCCCCGGCGCCGCAGCAGGCCCTGCCAAGGCCGACAAAAAATCGCTGCAGGCCAGTGCAGTCAGATCTTGCATCGATATACTCTCCCTTCCGTAATAACAGCATCCAGCCGCTGATCGTTTAGGTCCGCAGCAGCCTGCTCCACCTTTTGCACCTCATAGGCTGCCCCCAGCCGGAACGCATGGGTGCACAGCGGCAGAAATCGGTCGTAATATCCTTTGCCCATGCCCACCCGGCCGCAATCCGGGTCAAACGCTGTGCAGGGCGCCACCACCAGATCCAACTGGTCCGGGCGCAGGATCTGTGCGCCGTCCAGCACCGGTGCCGGGATGCCGTAACGTCCGGCCTGCCAGCCCGCCGGGCCGGGCACCACCGCTGTAAGACGATATCCTTCGCCGCAGACCGGCCAGGCCACGGTCTTGCCGTCCTGTTGGGCGGTTTGGATCAAAGCCGACAGATCCACCTCCCCGCCCCAGGCTGCATACACCAGCAGTGTCCCTGCGCAGCGGTACGCTTCCGTCTGACAGATCCCCGCACAGATGGCTGCATCCGCTGCACTGCGCACCTGCGCAGACAGTGCCTTCCGTGCCGCAACGCCCGCCTGACGCTGCGCTTGCTTTTGTTCGGTCAGGGTCATGGCCGATCTCCTTTTTTGCTGTCTTTTATCTTTTTATAATAATCGCTGCCCCCAAAAATTGCAAGGTTTTTTTCTGGATCGGATGGTTACGCTTATGGGGGGCTGCGGCAAAAAATATGGCCTGCGCAGACGCGCAGGCCATATACACGCTTATGTTTTTGCCTTTTGATCAGTGCTTGCTGATCTGCTCCTTGCTGTATTGCAGGGTGTAAAGCTGATAGTACCGTCCATGCTGCGCCAGCAGCTGCTGGTGGTTGCCCTGCTCCAGGATCTTACCATGGGACAGCACGATGATATTGTCCGCGTGCTGGATCGTGGACAGCCGGTGCGCCACGATCAGCATAGTGCCCACCGTGCGCATCTTTTCCAGCGAGTCCTGGATCAGGATCTCGGTCTCGGTATCAATGTTGGCCGTTGCTTCGTCCAGGATCATGACGCTAGGCTTATGCAGCAAGGTGCGGGCAAAGCTGAGCAGCTGCCGCTGCCCGGCAGAGAAGTTGTTGCCCCGCTCCCGTACTTCCTCATCCAGGCCATGATCCAGCTTGGCGATGAACTGATCTGCGTTGACATAATGGCATACCCGCAGGATCTCCTCATCCGGCACCCCATCCATCCGCAGCAGCAGGTTGGAACGAATGGTGCCGGAGAACAGGAACACATCCTGCAGCATCTGGCCAAAATGCCGCCGCAGGGAGGAGATCTTGATCTTGCGGATGTCCACTCCGTCGATCAGGATCTGGCCTTTCTGGAACTCATAATTACGGCAGATCAAAGAGAGGATGGTGCTCTTGCCGGAGCCGGTCGAGCCAACAAAGGCCACCGTCTCCCGGGGATGGATGTGGAAGGACACTCCCTGCAGCACCCACTCCCCCGGTACATAGCTGAACCACACATCCCGGAACTCGATCTCGCCCTTGACCTCCTCCAGCTCGATGGCATCCGGTGCATCCACCAGCTTAGGCTGGATATCCATGATGGAAAAGACCTTTTCACCGGAAGCCAGCGCAGATTGCAGCCAGTTGAACTGTTCCGCCAGGTTCTGGATGGGGGTAAAGAACTTGGCAATGTACATATAAAAGGTAACGATGGTGCCGCTGGTCAGGGTCTGTCCCAAAAAGCTGGTCCCCTCCAGATAGCCCATACCGCCCAGGTAGAACAGGCACAGGATCGAGCTGATGTACAGCATATACACCAGCGGACGGAACACACCAAACACGAAGATCTGCTCCTGTTTTGCCTTTGCCAGTGCCTGGCTGCGGCGGCAGAAATCCGCCTGCTTCTCATCCTCCCGGCCAAAGATCTGGGTGACCTTGATGCCGGAGAGGTTCTCGGACAGGTAGGTGTTGATATCGGTGGTGGCATCCTTTACCTTGCGGTACGCCCGGCGGGAAAACTTGCGGAAGATCACCGTAAACAGCACGATAAAGGGCACAAAGCACAGCACCATCAGGGTCAGCTCATAATTCAGGCAGACCATCGCCACCAGGATGCCCAAGATCACAAACGCATTTTTGGTCAGGTTGACCAGCAGATTGGTGAACATCATGGAGATAGCGTTGGTGTCGTTGGTCACACGGGTGACCAGCTTGCCCACCGGGATCTCGTTGAGCTGCTCATGGGACAGCGACTCGATATGGACAAACAGATCCTCACGCAGGTCAGAAACGATGCGCTGTCCCACTTTTTGCAGGATCACCGCTTGGAAATAGGTGCTGCCCATCGAGAACAGCAGCACTCCGGCATATACAGCCACTGCCGCAAACAGGTGCTTCAGCGCAAAGGTGCCCACCACCAGTTCCTCGATATAACCGATCAGGAGCGGCGAAATGATATCGTAGGAGATAGAGAACAGCATCAAAAAGCCTACAACCACAAACTGCGGCAGATAGGGCCGTGCATACGCCGCCAGGCGGCGGACGATCTCTCCATCCGGCATATTGCGCTCAAAACCCATGGCAGCTTTTTTATCCTTGACCGCCGCATAAGCGCCGATCAGCAGTGCCGACACAGCACCGATGATGCCGCCCACCAGCAAAAGCGGGTTAAAATCAGCCATTGTTCTCCCCCCCTGTCTCATCCTCCAGCTGCTGCAGATCTACCATGCGCCGGTACTCGGCACAGCGGGCATACAGCTGCGCATGGGTGCCCACATCTTCAATGCGGCCAGCCTCCAAAAATACGATCTTGTCCAGATCTTTCACAGTAGAGATGCGGTGAGCGATCAGCAAGGTGGTCTGACCCGCCCGGCTGGTGCGCAGGTTTTCCAAGATCACCTTCTCGGTGCGGGTATCCACCGCCGACACCGAATCATCCAGGATCAGGATGGGCGCATCCTTCAGCAAAGCGCGGGCAATGGAGATGCGCTGCTTCTGTCCGCCGGAAACGGTAACGCCGCGCTCACCCAGCATGGTCTCAAAGCCATCCTTGAAATCCACGATATTATCCCGCACATCTGCCAGAGCTGCGGCACGGTCGATCTGTTCCGCAGTGGCATCGTCCACACCAAAGCCGATGTTGTGGGCAATGGTATCCGAGAACAGGAAGTTATCCTGTGGCACATAGGCGCAGGCAGAGCGTACCGACCGGATGGTAACACTGTTTACATCCTGCCCATCCACAAACAAGGTGCCGTCCGGCACATTGTAGGTGCGCAGCAGAAGATCCACCAGGGCTGTCTTGCCAGCACCGGTCTTGCCCACGATGCCCACGCTCTCCCCCGGTTCGATCTTGAAGGAGACATTCTGCAGCACATCGAACTCGCCATCCGGATAACGGAAGGTCAGATTCCGGAACTCGATGCCGCCCTTGACATTTTCCAGCGCAGGCACACCGGGACGGTCTGCCACATCGATGGGGGCGTCCAGCAGCTCGCTGATGCGGTTGAGCGAAGCCTTGCCGCGGGATGTTTTTTCGATCAGCATGGACACAGCCATAATGGGCCAGACGATGGCCTCAAAATAACCAATATACTCCACCAGCTGTCCGGCGTTGAATTTGCCCATATACACCAGATAGCCGCCGTACCCCAGGATCACGCAGACCACTGCCTCCACAAACAGGGTGACCAGGATCTGCAAAAGGGTGGAGAGCTTGGTATACAGCACATTGATCTCTTCGTTTTCCTTGTTCAGTTTACGGAATGCAAGCAGCTCTTTCAGCTCCTTGACAAAGGCTTTGATCACCGCAATGCCGGAGAAGTTCTCCTGCGCAAAGTCCGACAGGTCCGAAAAAGCCTGCTGCCGCAGCTCCCACTTTTGGGTCAGCATCTGCCCCATGATGGTGCCGATGGCAAACATGATCAAAGCCGGGATCAGCGCCAGCAGGGTCAGAGTGCTGCTCATCTGCCACATCTTGAACAGCGCCATCAGTCCCAGCACCAGCGCATCACAGAACATCAGCACACCGTCGCCAAAGCACTCCTGGATGGTATCCAGGTCGTTGGTGTACAGGCTCATCAGGTTGCCCACCTTGTTCACCTGATAATACTGCTGCGACAGCCGGCGGCTGTGGTCAAACATCCGCTCCCGCAGCTCCGCCTCTACCTTGACCGCAGAGCCGTAAAAGCAGACCCGCCACAAAAAGCGGCCGATCACCATGGTGATCACGATAAAGATCATGGGCAGGCAGATCTGCTGCAGCAGCACCATCTTATCAAACGGCACCAGCTGCCCATTCACCGTCACCTGTCCCAGGTTGATGCCGTTGATCACCAGACGATACAGTTCCGGTACTTTGAGCTGGATGATGTCCACCACTATCAATGCCAGCATACCCAGCAGCAAAGCCGGTGCATTTTTAAGGTAATAGCGGTTGATGTACTTGCCAAAGATCAAGCGTTCTCCCTCCTTTATTTGTTTCCGTTCCGATCCGCTTGTCCGCCCGGGACGGTCACTCAGACCCCTGCAAGCCCCCTGCGCCCGTGAAAAAGCGCCCTCTGCACCACACGGCAGAGGGCGTGGACCGGCCCAGGGACAGCCCTGCTTCCGGGATCTTGTCAATACAATTCCAGTATAAAATCAAGAGCAGGTTCTGTCAACTCCCGGCGCAAAGAATCGGGATTGAATGCACATTTTCCATAAAAAAACGAATAAGCCGCGCCCCGTATACAAAAAAAGAAGCCGTTGCATCTGCATCTCTGCATTTGCAACGGCTTCGTACTGGAGCGGCCGACGAGGCTCGAACTCGCTACCTCCACCTTGGCAAGGTGGCGCTCTACCAGATGAGCTACGGCCGCATATCCATTGTGGCGTGCCGGGCATCACCCGGCGACGTCGATTATTATACCGCAAGCTTTGCCTGTTGTCAACTACAAATTTAAAATTTTTGTCGGGTTGTCTGCAATGTCGGTTTTTTTCCACACCACAGGTTTGAAAATATTGCAATCCAACTGGAAAGCCGATATAATAATAGGTGATAAACTGTCGCGCACCCGCAAGCGGCGTGTGTCTGCACACTGTGTTTTGTGCAGGGAGAGTTTGGGAATACACAAGTAAAAGGAGCAACCGCAATGTATCAAATCATCGAAAAGGTCGCGCTGAACCCCACCGTGGTCAAGATGTCGATCCAGGCGCCGTTGATTGCCAAAAAGGCACTGCCGGGCCAGTTCATCATCGTGCGCCCGTTTGAAGACAGCGAGCGCATCCCCCTGACTGTGGCCGGTTACGACCGGGAAAAGGGCACTGTGGATATCATTTTCCAGATCGTGGGCGGCACCACCATGGAGCTGAACCGGCTGAATGTCGGCGACTGCGTCCATGACTTTGTTGGTCCCCTGGGCCGCGCCACCGAGACCGAGGGCCTGAAAAAGGTCTGCGTAGTAGGCGGCGGCGTAGGCTGCGCCATTGCGCTGCCGGTGGCCCGTGCTCTGCATGAACAGGGCTGTGTAGTCCACAGCGTGATCGGCTTCCGCAACAAGGATCTTCTGATTCTGGAGGACGAGTTCCGTGCCTGCAGCGAGGAACTGCGGGTGATGACCGACGATGGCAGCTACGGCACCAAGGGTGTTGTGACCGCCGCCCTGGAGGATCTGGTGGCCGCCGGCAACCAGTACGATGAAGTGATCACCATCGGACCGCTGATCATGATGAAATTTGTGGTAAAGACCTGCCAGAAGCACGGTCTGAAGAGCGTCGTCTCCATGAACCCCATCATGATCGATGGCACCGGCATGTGCGGCGGCTGCCGCCTGACCGTGGGCGGACAGACCAAGTTTGCCTGTGTGGACGGCCCCGACTTTGACGGCGACCTGGTGGATTTTGACGAGGCAATGGCCCGCAGCGGTATGTACCGCCCCTTTGAGGCCCACGCCCGGGAGGAATCCTGCAATCTGTTCAACCAGGAGGTAAAGTAAGATGGCTTTCAATATGGACCCCAAAAAGTGCCCGATGCCCACCCAGGACCCCAATGTCCGTAACAAAAACTTTGACGAGGTGGCTCTGGGCTACACCGCAGAGATGGCCATCAACGAGGCTAAGCGCTGCATCCACTGCAAAAACAAGCCCTGCCAGGACGGCTGCCCGGTAGGCATCAATATCCCTGATTTTATTGCGCAGGTGGCTGAGGGCGACTTTGAAGCCGCTTACCAGGTCATCGCACGGGACTCCGCACTGCCCGCCGTCTGCGGCCGTGTTTGCCCCCAGGAGACCCAGTGTGAGGGCAAGTGTACCCGCGGCATCAAGAACGAGCCGGTGGCCATTGGCCGTCTGGAGCGTTTTGTGGCAGACTGGCACCGGGAGAATGTCCACACTGCCCCCATCGTCCCCGCCCCCAATGGTCATAAAGTGGCCATCATCGGCGCTGGCCCTGCCGGCCTGACCGCCGCCGGCGACCTGGCCAAGCTGGGCTACAAGGTCACCGTGTACGAGGCACTGCATGTGGCTGGCGGCGTGCTGATGTACGGCATCCCGGAGTTCCGTCTGCCCAAGGCCATCGTCCAGCAGGAGATCGACGGCCTGAAGAAGATGGGCGTGGACTTTGAGTGCAATATGGTCATTGGCAAGGTGCTGACCATTGACGAGCTGATGGGCGAGTACGGCTACGAGGCCGTGTTCGTAGGCTCCGGCGCTGGCCTGCCCCGCTTTATGGGCATCCCCGGCGAGAGCCTGAACGGTGTGTACTCTGCCAACGAGTTCCTGACCCGTTCCAACCTGATGAAGGCTTATCTGCCCACCAGCCACACCCCCATCCGCACCGGCAGCAAGGTCGCTGTTGTGGGCGGCGGCAACGTGGCTATGGACGCTGCCCGCAGCGCCCTGCGTCTGGGTGCAGAGACCGTTTACATCGTTTACCGCCGTGGCATGGCCGAGCTGCCTGCCCGTCTGGAAGAAGTTGAGCACGCCGAGGAAGAGGGCATCGTCTTTAAGACCCTGTGCAACCCGGTCTCCATCCAGGGCGGCGATGACGGGTTTGTAAAGTCCATCACCTGCATCGAGATGGAGCTGGGCGAGCCGGATGAGTCTGGCCGCCGCCGTCCCATCGAGAAGAAGGGCAGCGAGTTCACGCTGGATGTGGACACCGTGATCATGAGCCTGGGCACCAGCCCCAACCCGCTGATCCGCTCCACCACCCCGGGTCTGGAGACCAACCGCCACGGCTGCATCGTCACCGCTGGCGACGACGGCAAGACCAGCCGCGAGGGTGTGTATGCCGGCGGCGACGCTGTGACCGGCGCCGCTACCGTCATCAAGGCCATGGGCGCAGGCAAGGCTGCTGCCAAGGCCATTGACGAGTACATCCGCAGCAAATAAGATTTCAATGGGCGCTGCCGCAGGGCAGCGCCCATTTCTTGTTTCCCGGTCAGGGTTGTGTTACAATGGTGTTATCTCGATACAGAGGAGGAGTTCCCACCTTATGCCCAACATTATCCAGATCACCGACCTGGCCGCGCCAGAGCTGGACATCTACGCCCGCCTGACCCAGGCGCAGCTGCGCAACCGGCTGGAGCCGGAAAAGGGGGTCTTTATTGCGGAAAGCCCCAAGGTCATCTCCCGTGCGCTGGACGCCGGACTGCGTCCCCTGTCTCTTTTGATGGAGGAGCGGCAGATCACCGGTCCGGCCCGGCAGATCCTGGAACGGTGTGGTCAGGCCCCGGTATACACTGCCCCTCGGGAGGTCCTGGAATCTTTGACCGGCTACACCCTGACCCGTGGTGTGCTGTGCGCTTTCCCCCGCCCGGTGCTGCCGGACCCCGCCCAGCTGTGCAAAAACGCCACACGCATCGCTGTATTGGAGGGCGTGGTGGACTCCACCAACATTGGAGCCATCTTCCGCAGTGCTGCAGCATTGGGCATAGACGCCGTGCTGACCACCCCCACTTGCTGCGACCCCTTGTGCCGCCGGGCGGTGCGGGTCAGCATGGGGACTGTGTTCCAAGTACCGTGGACGCAGATCGGCCACACCGCCGCTGACTGGCCCGGCCCGGGCATGGAACAGCTGCGGGAGCTGGGTTTCCGTACAGCTGCTCTGGCGCTGAGCGACCGCTCGGTATCCATTGACGACCCTGCCTTGACCGCAGAGCCCAAACTTGCTATCCTGCTGGGAACGGAGGGCGACGGCCTTGCAGCAGACACCATTGCCAGCTGCGACTATACCGTAAAGATCCCCATGTCCCATGGAGTGGATTCACTGAATGTAGCCGCCGCCAGTGCTGTCGCCTTCTGGCAGCTGGGCCGGCACTGAGCTTTCCCTTTATTGCACAAAAACAGCCCCTTCCGTTGTACGGGAGGGGCTGTTCCTCTATTCTTTTTCTGCAGTCCCAATGCAGCAGCGTCCTTTATGCACGCTGCGCTTTATGCCGGCCTCTCGCTGGTCGTGAAACGTGTACCGGGCACATCGGTTTTTATAAAACTGTTCCCAGCAAAAAGCCGGACCACTCTGCTGCAAAATGCAGTCCGAGTCCGTCCGGCCCAAAAGCATAAAAGAACAAGAGTCGGATGAAGCCTACCCTTCATCCGACTCTTGTTTTGGTGGAGAATACCGGGATCGAACCGGTGACCTCTTGCATGCCATGCAAGCGCTCTCCCAGCTGAGCTAATCCCCCATAAGCTGGTGTTTTGTGTGCCGCTCCCTGGCGACGTTGATTATTATACCAGCCTGCAGCAGGATTGTCAACACTTTTTGCAAACTTTTTTGCAAAAAAACCGCCGGGCGGCTCAAAAAGCAGCGCCCGGCAGCAAGGAGAAAGAAAAACAGCGTTGTTATATCAGACCTTTTTGTCTGCATGGAACAGCTGCGGCGCGGTCTTGGCCAGCAGGACCACCACGACCGTCGTCAGGATCGCTTCCGGGATCATGTAGGTGGCATTGTACACCGCACTGTACAGCCAGCACAGACCGTTCACGCTCATGTCCGCAATGCCGGGGAAGTTGATCTCGCTCATCCAGCTGAAGGCATAGTCATAGTCTTTCCAGACGATGTAGCCGGACAGGAAGCTGCACAGATACCGCAGCAGGCAGACCACGAATGCGCTGACGCCCACACCCATCTGGTAGCCAGAAAAACGCTGACGGATCCCCTCCGCCAGGCCCAGCACGGTAAAGGCCAGCAGGTAGTCCAGCAGCACACAGCCGATCTGTGCGGTCAGGGTCTGGCAGTAGGCCAGGTTGTTGAGGCCCTGCACAAACTGCACCAGGCTATTGACAAAGGCCGTCATCAGGCCCCACTTGACCCCGTTGCGGTAGCTCATCAGCAGGATGGGCACCATGCTGAACAGGGTGATGGAGCCGCCATGGGGCATCAGCGGGATCTCGATCTTGCTGAGCACAGCGGACAGAGCCACCATCAATGCGCCTTCTACCAGCACACGGGTCTTGGAATTGGATTTGGTCATGTTGGGATTCTCTCCTCATTTCTTGTAGTACACAAAAACAAAAATGCGCCAGCAAAACTGCAGGCGCACGGGGTGTTTGTTGATAAAGAAGGACCTTACCGCAAACTACCTACGCCGGCATTACCCGGATCAGGTTCGAGGGTACTCCGCAAATGCGGATCTCAGCCTTTCGGCGCCCCTGTTTTTATGTCCGGGCTTAGTATACCCCGGCACTACCCCAAAAGTCAAGGCATAAGCCCCCTCTCCAGCACATATTTTTTAATGGTATCTGATTTTTGTGTGTTCAGGAGGGAACCGCATGAAAGGTGATCCGGAACGGCGGGCTGTCCTGCTGGGGGAATACATCGTACAGCACAGCGCTACCGTGCGCAGCACCGCCGCCGTCTTTGGGCTGAGCAAATCCACTGTGCATAAAGATGTTTCCACCCGGCTGCGCACGGTCAGCCCTGGACTGTTCATCCAGGTACGAGCTGTGCTTGCCCGCAACAAGGCCGAGCGGCATCTGCGGGGCGGCGCAGCCACCCGGCGCAAATACCACCCATAAAAACGCCGCCCTTTCCTCGATCATAGGCAGGGCGGCATTTTTATGGGGTCTTACTGCTCCGCATCCGGGCGGAACTGGCGCAGGGCGCCTTTTTCCAGGCGGCTGACCTGTGCCTGGCTGATGCCGATCTCACGGGCCACCTCCATTTGGGTCTTGCCGCGGAGATAGCGCAGCTCCATGATCTTTTTTTCCCGCGGAGACAAGGCTTCCACCGTCTGCCGAAAGGACAGGGCGCTGATCCAGCTTTCCTCTCCATCGGTATCCTTCACCTGGTCGATCACATACATAGCGTCGCCGCCATCGGTATACAGCGGCTCCTCCAGGCTCACCGGCTCTGCCACCGACTCCATAGCGGCGGCCACTTCACGCCGTTCCAGACCCGCTTCGGCAGCGATCTCGTCCATAGTCGGCTCTCGTCCCAGCTGTTTTTCCAGCCGTTCTCTGGCCTGCATGGCGCGGTACGCCGCATCCCGCAGCGAGCGGCTGACCCGCAGCGCATTGTTGTCCCGCAGAAATCGCCGGATCTCTCCAATGATCATCGGCACCCCATAGGTGGAGAACCGCACCGGCTGAGCGGGGTCGAAGTTGTCAATGGCTTTGATCAGCCCAATGCACCCCACCTGAAACAGATCGTCCAGGTTCTCCCCTCGCTGTGCAAACCTCTGCACCACGCTCAGCACCAGCCGCAGATTGCCTTCGATCATCCGGCGGCGGGCATCCCCGTCCCCGTCATGCGCACGGGTGAGCAGAACACGTTTTTCCTCCTCGGTCAGCACGGGCAGCTGAGAGGTGTTCACCCCGCAGAGTTCTACCTTATTATACATCCACACCCTCCGGTTTCCGTTTTGGATTCACCGGAAGTATGGGCCTTGCCCGCAGATATCATTCATGGCAAAAGGTGGACGTTCACCCCTGTGCCTTTTACCCGCTCTATATACAGGCGCAAGCAGCCTTTCACATCTTTAATGCGCACAGACGGTTTCCATGCGCACACGCAGTCGCCCCCCTCCCTTACATTATATATAGGGCGTCAAAGATAGTACGACTTTAGCTATACATACTGTTCCAGCTCCTGACGAAGCTGGCGGATGATGCGTTTTTCCAGCCGGGAGATATAGCTCTGGCTGATGCCGATCGCATCGGCGGCTTCTTTCTGGGTGCGCTCCACCCCGTCCAGCAGTCCAAAACGCATCTCCATGATCTGCCGCTCCCGTGGGGAGAGCTTTGCCACCGAGCGGCGCAGCACAGTGCGTTCGGCATCCTGTTCCAGGCGCTGCCCCACTTGATTCTCGTCGGTGCCCAGTACATCCGAGAGCAGCAGCTCGTTGCCGTCGCCGTCCACGTTCAAAGGCTCGTCGATGCTGGCTTCCTGGCGGCGGTTGGAGCTTTTGCGCAGATACATCAGGATCTCGTTGCCGATGCAGCGGCTGGCGTAGGTAGCCAGCTTGATGTTTCGCTCCGGCGTAAAGGTATTGACCGCCTTGATCAGTCCAATGGAGCCAATGGACACAATATCCTCCGAGGGCAGACCGCTGCTCTCGTATTTTTTGGCTAAGTACACCACCAGACGCAGATTATGGGTGATCAGTTCATCCCGTGCGGCGGGATCTCCCTGCGCCATGCGTGCCAGCAGGTCTTTTTCCTGTTCCGGGGTCAGGGGCGGCGGCAGGCTCGGCCCGCCGCTGATGGCGTGTGCCCCGCCCGTGTAGCTCAGTCGGCAGAGGGCTGCCCATAGCCGGGCAGCCAGGCGTTTCAGTTTGTTCATGGGTTTTCTCCTTTGCTTTTCTTGCCATAGCTTATCTTGTTTTTGAAAGTGGAGAGGGGAGCTTAGGGGATGAACCCCTTCCGTCATTTCGCTTTGCGAAATGCCAGTTCCCCTTTTTGTCGCCTGTCGGCGACATCTTCCCCCGGCCGGGGGAAG
>OHKA01000412.1_pt1 | contig 17833 bp, 10 predicted proteins | sample 1568751 | NCBI WGS metagenome assembly OHKA01 (sample SAMEA3879525, study PRJEB24766) | human gut metagenome | biome: human-associated habitat; feature: feces | place: USA | collected 1985/1987 | reverse complement strand
CAGTAATAATAAGAGATTAGAATATGAAAGCGATCAATATATGGATGTTGAGCACGGTTTTGTTTTCCGGCTTGATGTCGTGTGAGATGAAAGAGGAGATTTTCGGGAAAGAGATCCCAAAGGAAACTGGCTATTTGACACTTGACGTGAGCGCAGGTTCCTCTGCTTCTTTAGCAACGAAAGGAGCAACTGATCAGAAAGAAGATTTTCCGCTCGTGATCAAGGCGATGGATTTTGATCTTACTAAAAACTATGAGTCGTTTGCTAAGTTTAAAGAAGAAAATGCGAATGGTGTGATTGAGTTGCCGAAAGGAAATTATGAGATAGAGGCGCATTCGCCGGGAGAGTTTGCCGAAAAGATGTACGATCCTTATTATGGAGGTGTAGAAAAAGCAGAGATAATGCCTAGTGTGGAAAAAACCGCTACGGTGAAATGTAAGATCCAGAATGTCAAAATTGCGATGGATTTTACCTCCGAGTTTATAAACTATTATAGCAAATGGTCTATTACGGTGGATGACAAGTGCGGTCATTCAGATATTTATACGCAAGAAAATCCAAACCCAACTCCGATTTATTGGAAAATGGCTGCTGAGACAGATAAGATTTATGTGTCGGGAACAGCTATAGTGAAGGAAACGAGTGAAGAAGTTATTATAAATCAGACATTAACGAAGAAGGAAAGTGCTGATTTTGTAGAAAGCGACAGCCCCTATTTTGTAGGAGGAGATGGTTTGGCGATCTCGTTGGCTCCCGGAAAAGAAGTGGATCTCAATAAAACCGGTATCACCATCACGGTTAACGGTTTTAACCAAGAGACAAATGAGAATATTGATATAGAAGTGGAAGGTGATAGTGGCGAAGAGAATCCTGAACCTCCGACACCACCGGTGACGGGTGATGATCCGACAATCACGATACCGCAAGCTCTTTATACGTTGCCCGCTGATGAACAAAAAAATGCAAATGTTATTATATCAACTCCTGCCGGCTTGAAAAATATCACTGTCGCGATAAAGGGAGGAAATGAGCTTTTTGCGTCAATAGTTAAAGATCTATTTGGTGAAGAGTTTAAATTGATAGGAAATGAAGCTTTAGGAGAGACGTTGACGTCAATGGGTGTAACTTTACCTGTTGGTGGAGAAAAGAGCTATGAATTTCCGGTACATGCCTTTTTTAGTTTGTTGCTAGATCCAAGTACTGGTGGAGGTGTTACAACAGATCCAGAAGGACACGTATTTAATATTACGGTGGAAGATAATGATGGTAAAGTCGTAAAAGATAAATTAAGTGTAAAAGTGGCTGAATAATATGAAGACAATATATACACTTTTATTTTTTGTGTTGGTATTAGGTTTGGTCGCTTGCCAGGCCGAGGATGATACATCCATGAAAAATACCGGTTATTTAAGTATGGATATAACGACCAATAATTCCACAGCCACCAAAGCGGGAAGTGAGGAGGTTGTTTATAATCCCAAACAGTTGGCGGTACAAATCTTGAATGATCAAGGAGGTGTTGTTAAGGAAACGGATGACTATACGGCGTGGGATGGAGAGCGATTTTCCTTGCCTACGGGTAAATACGTGGTGAAAGCCTCTTCAAATGGCTTCGATGGTAAAGCTGCCGAGTTTGATAAGCCCTATTATGTGGGATCAGCTGAGGTAGAGGTTATGGCAGGAAAGGATGTGACGGCCGAAGTTATCTGTACATTGGCGAATGTCTTGGTGACTGTTGAATTTGACGAGCTGTTCAAGAAAAGCTTTAAGTCTGCGACCATTGTTGTGGCTGATTCGGCAGACCAAACTGGAACCCGCCTTACCTTTGAGTTAGGTAAGAACGAGACAGCAAAGGCCTATTTCCCAGTTCCCGAGAAGTCGTTGATTATCTCAACGAGCGTAACGAATCAAAAGGGTACACTACATTCTAAGAAAGATACCGTTCGTGCGGTAAAAGCTCGAGATAATGTTCGCTTGATGTATAAAGTGGCTGACTCGCCAAATGGTTCTACCAGTATTGATATTACTTTGGACGGAACAATCAAGACCTATAATTTCACCATAGGTGTGCCTCTGACCGCTAAGACAACTCTATCGGCAAGTGCGGCGAACGCTTGGAGTTCATTTGCTTACTTGGAGGGGAAGGTGCTTTCAAAGGCAGGTGTCTTGGATCAAAGCAAGTTGGCGATGGAATATAAACTGGCAACAGACGAGGCTTGGACTCCGGTTGCGTATCTGACCGTAGGTGAAAACGATACCTATTCGGTAAGGATTACGGGCTTGACTCCTGCAACAAAATATCAATACCGTTTTATCTATAAGGATACGGAAGAGGTGGCAAGCGAAATCGTAGAGTTTACTACGGAGGCGGCTATCGCATTATATAATGCTAATTTTGATTTATGGTATCAGAATGGAAAGACATGGTATGCTGGGGAATCCGGTAAATCATTCTGGGATACGAGTAACCCGGGTACGACAACGGGGTTGGGAGCCATAGTGAATATCAATCCTACCCAAGGTAGTTCAGCGGTTGTGCATACATCGGGCGGAAAATCTGCGGAGTTGAAATCCCAGTTTAAGGTGAAATTCGCAGCGGCGAGCCTGTATACCGGATCTTTTGGTGGGCTGGTTGGTATGAATGGTGCTAAGATCAATTTTGGTCAGCCGTTCGCTTCTCGTCCAACAGCATTAAAGGGCTGGTTCCAATACGCTCCGGTAAATGTAACTCATGTAGGGGATAATCTTCCGGCTGACGCAGTTGTTGAAAAAGGAGATCCTGATGTTTGTTCTATTTATATAGCGATGTCTAAAAAGCAATATACTATAGATAATACCAAAATGGCAGAAACTGCGATCGATTTTGAGAATGATGCGAACATTATCGCCTATGGTGAGGTGCCTGTGTCGGAATGCGTAAGTACCAACGGACAATGGAAGGAGTTCAATATCCTCTTGAAATATAAGAATCTGACGGAGAAACCGACCCATATCATTGTGGTCTGCTCGTCCAGCAAGTATGGCGACTATTTCACCGGAGGCGATGGCAGCATAATGTATCTCGATGATTTTTCACTCATTTACGATGACGAGCCTACAATGTGGAAATAAACCATAGGCTGAAAGTCTATGTAGGGAACAATAAGTTTTTACTATAAATCTATTTGGCAAGTAAGGATATCTTCCTTGCTAAGTAGATTTTAAATATCTTTGTGGCAATATAAAGGATAGAACTAGAAAATGGCAATAACAATAGAGCGAATTATTTGAATGAGTAGAAAACTATTTACCTTATTGCTGTTATTAGCAATAGTGACCGGTACCGTAAATGCACAACGCGGTAAACGCACCATCAAGCGCATCGACCGAGAGGTACAGGAGGCTGTGTTCATCCCGAAAGGAACATGGATGGCCGGAGGTGCCGTATCGTATTCCGAGCATGACGAGAGTAACTTGAACTTTCTTGTTATAAAGGATTTGGAAGGGAATGGCTATAATTTTGCGATAAGTCCGTACGTGGGCTATTTCTTCCGGGATAATATCTCGGCCGGTGTTCGCTTCGCTTACCGTAGGAACTATTTGGATCTAGGGAATGTGGATGCCAATTTGGGCGACATTACCATCTCGTTCAAGGACCTCTATTATCTGGAGCATAAATATGAGACATCCGGTTTCCTGCGCACCTATATCCCGATAGGGAAGAGCAAGATATTCGGTCTCTTCAACGAGGCTCGTGTGACCTATGGCTACGGTACGGGCAAGAATTCCACAGGCTCGGGGGTTAATTATGATGGTACTTACCAGAAGGTACAGAACCTACAGATTGGTTTCGCCCCCGGACTGGCTGCCTTTATCACCGATTGGAGCGCCGTGGAGGTGTCGGTCGGTGATGGGTTTCGATTTCAAGTGGATCGATCAGACAACCAACCAAGTGGAGCAGGGTTCGAGCCGTACATCGTCCGGTAATTTCAAGATCAATCTTTTTTCCATTAACATAGGTATGACTTTCTATTTGTAATTGGATATGCGAATAATCAATGATATATATAAAGTGACCTGTCGCTTTTGCCTTTTTGTTTTCTTCGTGCTGGTTTCCTGTGCGATAGAGAATGATATACCCTATCCGATCGTCAATGCGGGTATCACGGACATTCGTGTGGAGGGACAGCGTCCGGCTGAAGGCTCTTCGGATGATGCGGCATTAATTGATGCTTCGGCAAAGACCATATTACTGTATGTAAACGATTCTGCTGATATTTCTAGATTGAAACTTACTCGTTTGGTGGTGAATCCAAGGAATGCGCAGGTTTTGGTTGATTCGACTCTCTGTGCTAATCCTAATAAATTCCCGTTTGCCGGATTCGCCTCATTGGATAGTATTCCTATGTCATCCAATACGAGGGTCGATTTTACCAAACCGGTCAATTTTACTATAAAAACCTATCAAGATTATGTATGGCAAGTAAAGGTGAAGCAAATCATAGACCGGAAGGTCGAGGCCAAGGGTATGATAGACTATTCTATTGACGAACTGGATAATCGAGTGATTATTTATGTAGGGAAAGGAGAGAATCTGAAGAATATCTCTATAACCTCTTTGGCTTTGGGTGGAGCCTATGGCGAGGTGACGCCAAATCCTACTACCGTGAAAGATTTCACCTCTCCACAGAAGTTTTTGGTTCAGTATCCCTGGAGCGAGCCCAATAAGGGGACAATATGGACGGTATATGTCCGCCTGACCGATGAGGAGGGAGGCTCGCAGCCTTCAGCCGGAGATCTTTCCGTGAATACATGGAGCAAGTATGCGTTTGTGGAGGGGAAAGCAACGGAGGCTAATTGTTCGTTTGAGTATGTGAAACAGGGAGAGACTTCTTGGAACATGGTTTCCGCGAAGGCAAACGGTTCGAAGGTTTCTGCGAAGATCGAGGGATTGCAGCCCGCCACGGCTTATCAATGCCGACTGGTGGATGCCTCGGGAAGCGTGTTGGGCGAGTCTACCTTCACGACAGAGACTGCCACACCATTATATAATGGTAATTTCGATCTGTGGCATCAAGATGGGAAAACATGGTATGCCGGTGAGGCGGGTCATTCATTTTGGGATACGAGCAATCCGGGTACGACAACTGGATTGGGGGCTGTGGTCAATATCAACCCGACTCAAGGAAATTCAACGGTTGTGCATACGCCGGGTGGAAAATCTGCCGAGTTGAAATCGCAGTTTAAGGTGAAATTTGCCGCTGCGAGCCTGTATACCGGATCTTTTGGCAGTTTGGTTGGAATGAATGGTGCGAAGATCAAATTCGGAAGGTCGTTCGCTTCGCGCCCGTTCGCATTGCATGGCTTTTTCCAATACGCTCCGGTTGCGGTAACTCATATAGGAGATAATCAGCCTGCGGGGACGCTTTCAAAAGGAGATATGGATGTTTGCTCTATCTATATCGCCTTGGCTAAAAAGCAATATACGGTAGATAATACCGATACTGATACCTTTATTGATTTCAAGGGGGATAATAATATCATTGCTTATGGAGAGGTTCCTGTAAAGGAATGTGTATCTACGAATGGGGCATGGAAGGAGTTTACCATTAATCTAGAGTATAAGACGCAGGAAAAGCCCGGCGATATGCACCTTATCATCGTGGCAAGTGCCAGCAAGTATGGCGATTATTTTACCGGGGGAGACGGTAGTGTGTTATATGTAGATGATTTCGAACTTATATACGACTAAATAATATGATGAAGCAGATTGATAAATTTTGTTGTTGTATATTCTCATTATTTCTCATGATGGCCTGTCAGGAGGAAGAAATAATGGATAAAACCGCCGGCTTTCAGGTATCCTTGCAGGATATGGGTGTTGCCATTGAGACGAAAAGTACGCCAGCGGAATTGGGAAAGCCACTAGCGGATCAGTTTAAGCTTAAGGTCGTGAAGAACGGGGATTCCTCTCCGTTGTTTGATGGTAATTATACCAGCCAGACGATACCTGCTTCGGCCGGTACTTATACGATATCTGCTTCCTATGGAGATAATCCGGTTTTAGCGTTGGATGTGCCCTATTATTTAGGCGACACTACTAATGTGGTGATTAAGGAGGGCGAGCAGAAGAAAATTACCTTGAGTTGCAAGGTGGCCAATGCGTTGGCTTCTGCCTCTTTCCCCACTGATACGGAGTTGAAGAAAATCTTCTCTTCTTATTGGGTGAAAGTAGTTGTTGGGAAGTCCTCTTGTAAATTGACTTCTGATAGTAAGAAAAGTGCCTATTTTCAAGCAGAGAAACAGGTTGCCTTTTATTTTGAGGGAACAAAGGTGAGCGGTAAGGATTTTTCCGAGGAGTTAAAACATAAGGATTTGCCTTCGGTATTGAAAGCCGGACATCATGTTAAACTGACATTGAAGTTATCGGATGATTTATTGTTGGATGTCGCTAAAGTTGAAATTAAAAAGGAGACAATAACGAGCGATATCCCGATGGATTGGTTGCCTAAGCCGAAAGTTGAGGCGGAAGGATTTGAGAATAATATACTTTCCTTTGCTGAGACAGAGACTAAAACGGCAATATTGAATTTAAATACGGCTTCAGCACTGCAAGACTTGAAGCTGAAATTTACTTTTGGTGATCCGCAATTTTCAAGCTTGAATGATAAGGACTATCTTTTATCTGTTCCGGCAGATAAAGCGGAAATGGAAAATGTGTTAGGCATTGTATTGCCTGAGATTGGTGTAGATAAAGCCTCTTTAGATTTGACTTCCATTGTCGCTAAGTTGCGAACAGATGCGGGTACGACAGTAGAAAATAAGATTGAAGTAGATGTGAGAGCGAATAATCGCTGGAGTAGTGAGGAGATTAAAGGGCAAGAAAACCCAAGCCGGGTTTATACGTTGAGGTGTAATAAGCCGGAAATGGCAGTATCTGTTCAACCCGGAAATATCTGGACGAAAGAGTTTACGATTGATGAACTGACCGTTACTACAGGAGATCCGGAGGTTATCAAGTCTAAGTTGAAATATCAGTATAAAGAAAAGTCCGGAGGTGATGATACTTGGAAAGACATTCAAGATATGAAAGTGTTATTCAATGAACATCCCCAAAATAGATCATATCAAGTGAGAGCGGTTTATCGTGATGTGGTTATGACGGATGCTATTGATGTGGAGCTAGAGAATCCGGTGCAGTTGCCGAATTCTGGGATGGAGGAGTGGCAAGTAAAGCTGCTTGGTTCATTTGTTGGTATTCCTGACTTCTGGAATAAATATTATTATTACGATTATTTGCCTTATAAGGAAGGAGAAACTGATATTTTTTGGACTACGAATAATGAGCGTTCTAGAGCCTATTCAGTATCTCGTGTTCATGTAACATCTAGCCCTTGTGTTAGTTCTTCGGAAAATATTAGGCATACAGGTTCTTATTCCGCATTAATCTATACATCGGGTCATGGAGGAGAGTATGCTTCCACAAATGGTACAATTTATCCAGCAGGGGCTTTCGCAGGTAGTCTATTTATTGGAAAATATAGTTGGAATGATAAGACAGAATCTATTACTCCAGGACATGCTTTTTCCTCACGTCCATCAGCGTTAAAATTTTATTATAACTATGTGCCAAAGAATACCGACACATTCAAGGCTTATGTGGAGTTGAAAAATGGAGAAGAATTTGTCGGTTCCGGAACATTTATTTCTTCTACTTCGAATGAAGGCTGGGCAGAAGCAACTGTTACTATAGAGTACGTTGATCAGCCGAAGGAGGCAACTTCAATTTATGTACAATTTTTATCAACGACAAAGACCTCTTTTTCAGAAGGTGATTTTGATAAAAATAAGGGAATAACATTTCCTGTAATGGGTAGTTGGAATGCCCATATTGGTAGTATGCTTTATATTGATGATCTCTCTTTAATCTATGATAAATAATGAGGAGGGTTGTGTTTATTTACTGTATAGAATAAATGGAAAAATGAGACACTTTGTTTATATCTTATCGATTCTCTTCTTTTTGCCAAGTTGCCAGAAAGAAGACTTTGTCAGTTCTTCTCAAGGAAAGGGAACTTTGATATTGGAAGATCTTTCTGTTCAAGTAGGAAATATCAATACGGTTTTTACCCGGGCCGTGGAGAATGATCTATATGTGGAGATTTGGCAAAACGGTCAATTAATGAGCGGGCAACAATATGAACCGGGAAAAGTGCCTGCTAAGCTGGATTTGCCTGCCGGAAGCTATCTGCTGAAAACCTATAACCTAGCGTATAAAGACATGCCCAATTGGGTAGATACAGAAACTGGTGGAGCAGCCTTTTATGCTGAAAAGAATTTTAAGATAGACGCTGGTAAAATAAACTATCTGAATGTAGAAGTCCCGATGGTGAATATCGGTGTTTCCTTAAAACTCCCGGAAGGTTTTAGTGATCGCTTTAAGGATTATCATTTTACCGTACAATTCGGAAACCGATCCGTAGAAATATCCAATGGAGAAACCGCTTATTTCCCCTCGAGTGAAGTAACTTACATTTTAAGTGTCACAAATAACGATGGTGAAAATAAAACGAATTCAAAGACGATCAAATCACCAGTGGCAGGAACTATATATGAAATCTCTTATGGCTATGCGACTAAAGGGTTGATTGTTAATGCTAAATATGGCTTATGAAATGAATAACTAACGGCTTCCCAAGCCGTTAGCTTACCACTGGGGGTAGCCGCTAGTTATTCACTTCACAAGCTATAAACAAGGGGGGTGTCGTTCTTTACATATAATATAAAACGTACGTGCGTACATTAAAATATACAGTCTCTCTCTTTAAAGGCAAATCCAAAAACATATCCAGTTACTTTTCTCCCCTTTTGGATTAAAAAGTATCTTAACTGTATCGTTCAACGAAACTAAGTGTGTTGGCCAAGTATCTTAGTTTCGTTGGCCAATGCACCTAGGTGCAAATATGTATTAAAGCATATGGACAATTTCCATCCCTCGTGTCCCAACCGTTATTCGCAAATTATTCCTTACCTTTTCTTGATAAAAGAAGATTTCTTAGCGAACAGGTATAAGAATTGGAGATTTTTATCTAAGTTTGTCAGTATACATCAAAAAGAAAGGAAGATCTTATGATACCTCTGATAACCATTCCCTATGCCGTGGCTGATTTCGCTGAAATACGCGAACGTGGCTTTTATTATGTGGATAAAACTCGGTTTATCCCTTATTTGGAGCGGTATAAGGCTCCGGTGTTTCTGCGTCCGCGGCGTTTTGGTAAGAGCTTGTTGGTCTCTATGCTCGCCCATTACTACGATCGCAGTAAGTCTCATCGCTTTGAGGAACTTTTTGGGGGGACTTGGATCGGGACCAATCCTACGCCGGAGCATAACCAATACATGATTATCCGCTACGACTTCTCGAAGATGGACGGGTTAGAGCAGAATTTTAATGATCTGAATTGTTCCCCCGTGGAGATCATGGTAGAGCATAACCGTGATCTTTTCGGTGATTTTAAGTTCTCAGTGAGAGGTAATGCCACCAAGATGCTGGAGGAGGCGTTGGCTTATGTCCGTATGCGCGGCTTGCCCAAGGTTTATATCCTTATTGATGAGTACGATAATTTCACCAACCAATTGCTCACGGCCTATAAGGACCCGCTTTACGAGTCTGTCACCACTGGCGAGAGCTTCTTGCGTACCTTCTTCAAGGCTATCAAGGCGGGTATCGGCGAGGGAAGTATCCGTACTTGCTTTTGTACGGGTGTGCTGCCTGTTACGATGGATGACTTGACGAGCGGCTATAATATCGCCGAAATTCTTACCTTGAAGCCTGACTTCACGGAGATGTTGGGTTTCAATCATGAGGAGGCTGCCGAATACCTGCGCTATGTTATTCGTAAATATGGCAATAATGAGGATCGTTTCGACGAGCTGTGGACGCTTATCGTAAACAACTATGATGGCTATCGCTTTCTGCCCAACGCGCATCCGTTATTTAATTCCACTATATTGACTTATTTTTTCAAGAACTTCGCCGAGCTGTCCGGTGGTGTCCCCGATGAGATGGTGGACGAGAACCTTCGAACGGACGTGAATTGGATCCGCCGCCTTACCATCACCTTGGAGAATGCGAAAGAGATGCTGGATGCCTTGGTGATCGATGGCGAGTTGATCTACTCTCAACCGGATCTTAGGAGTAAGTTCAATAAGCAGAAGTTCTTCGATCCGGATTTTTACCCCGTCAGTCTATATTACTTGGGCATGACAACGTTGAAAGATAATTATGTGATGGTGCTTCCCAACTTGACCGCTCAGAGCATCTACATGAATTATTACAACGAGTTGAATCAGATTAGCGATGACGCTCGCTGTTTTGTTCCCGCTTATCGCCTGTTTATGGATCATCGGAAGCTGGAGCCGCTTGTGGAAAATTATTTCAAGGAATATCTCGGCCAGTTCCCGGCGCAAGTATTCGACAAGATCAACGAGAACTTTATTCGTTGCTCTTTCTACGAGGTACTGAGTCGTTACTTGAGCAACTGCTATACCTTCGCCGTGGAGCAGAACTTGCCAAGCGGCCGTGCGGATCTGGTATTGACGGGCATATCGGGCACCGCCTTCCACAACGATTGCCGGGTGGTGGAGTTCAAGTATTTCAAGGCGAAAGACGCTACCATGGTAGAGGCCTTGAAGGTCGTTCGTCCCGAAGATGCCGATCAGGTGAGAAGATATGCCGCTGATATCAATCGGCAATTCCCCGCTTACCGCATGCGAGCGTATGTGGTGTATATAGCGGCAGGAAAAGTTTGTAAGACATGGGAAGTTATTAATCTCTAATGTAAAGGACAAGACATGAGACATTTGTTGATTATTCTATTATGTCTTGATCGGCAATATATACTATGCGATCGAAAGAGGAATATATCCATCCTTGAATGATATTCCAATCTTTTTTATCTAACCAAATTATTCCGTACCTTTGCCCCTCAAAAAGAGAACACAAGGTATGGAAAAACATTTTAAGAGAACGCTGATTACTACGGCGTTGCCGTATGCGAACGGACCGGTGCATATCGGCCATTTGGCCGGGGTATATGTGCCTGCTGATATTTATGCCCGTTACCTTCGTTTGAAGGGAGAGGAAGTGTTGATGATTGGAGGTTCGGACGAGCATGGGGTACCCATCACATTGAGAGCGAAGAAAGAGGGGATTACACCGCAGGATGTGGTGGATCGTTACCACGGTATTATCAAGAAATCGTTCGAGGAGTTCGGTATCACGTTTGATATCTATTCTCGTACTACTTCCGCTATGCATCATCAGATGGCCTCGGATTTTTTCCGTACATTGTATGATAAAGGTGAATTCATCGAGAAAACAAGCGAGCAATACTACGATGAGGAGGCGAAGCAATTCTTGGCCGACCGTTATATCACGGGTACTTGTCCGCATTGTGGAAACGAGAAGGCGTATGGTGACCAGTGCGAGGCTTGCGGTACGTCTCTTAGCCCGACGGATTTGATCGATCCGAAATCCGCTATCAGTGGCAGCAAGCCGGTGATGCGTGAGACGAAGCATTGGTATCTGCCTTTAGACAAGTGGGAGCCGTTCTTGCGTGAATGGATATTAGAGGGACATAAGGAATGGAAGCCGAACGTATACGGACAGTGTAAGAGCTGGCTGGATATGGGACTGCAACCCCGTGCGGTGAGTCGTGATTTGGATTGGGGTATCCCTGTTCCCGTGGAAGGGGCGGAAGGAAAGGTGCTGTATGTCTGGTTCGACGCTCCGATTGGTTATATCTCTAATACGAAGGAGTTGTTGCCGGATAGCTGGGAGACTTGGTGGAAGGATCCGGAGACTAAAATGGTCCATTTCATCGGTAAAGATAATATCGTGTTCCATTGTATCGTGTTCCCTTCCATGCTGAAAGCGGAAGGTTCTTATAACTTGCCGGAGAATGTCCCCGCTAATGAGTTCTTGAACTTGGAGGGGGACAAGATCTCTACTTCCCGCAACTGGGCGGTTTGGTTGAACGAGTATCTGGTGGATATGCCGGGCAAGCAAGACGTGTTGCGCTATGTCTTGACGGCCAATGCGCCGGAGACAAAGGATAATGATTTCACATGGAAAGATTTTCAGGCTCGTAATAATAATGAGTTGGTCGCTATCTTAGGGAACTTCGTGAACCGTGCGTTAGTCCTTACGGATAAGTATTTCGAGGGTAAGGTGCCGGCGGCTGGCGAGTTGACAGATTATGATCGCCAGACCTTGAAGGATTTCGCGGATGTGAAAGAGAACGTGGAACGCCTGTTGGATACCTACCACTTCCGTGACGCTCAGAAAGAGGCGATGAACCTGGCCCGTATCGGAAATAAGTATCTCGCTGATATGGAGCCTTGGAAGTTGGCGAAGACGGATATGCCTCGTGTCGCTACGATCATGAACATCGCTTTGCAGATTACGGCTAATCTGGCGATCGCTTTTGAGCCGTTCTTGCCGTTTAGCATGGAGAAACTGAACAAGATGCTGAATGTAGAGCCGTTGGGATGGAATCGCCTAGGTGCTACGGATCTATTGGAGGCCGGTCATCAATTGGGCAAGGCCGAGTTGTTGTTCGAGAAGATAGAGGATAGCGTGATCGAGGCCCAAGTGCAGAAATTATTGGATACGAAGAAAGCGAATGAGGAAGCGAATTATAAGGCGAAACCGATCCGTGAGAATATTGAGTTCGATGATTTTATGAAACTGGATATCCGTGTGGGTACGGTTCTAGAATGCACGAAGGTTCCGAAAGCGGATAAGCTGCTTCAGTTCCGTATCGACGATGGCCTGGAGAAACGCACGATCGTATCGGGCATCGCTCAGCATTATAAACCCGAGGAATTGGTAGGCAAGCAAGTTTGCTTCATCGCTAACTTAGCTCCTCGTAAGCTGAAAGGTATTGTTTCCGAGGGTATGATTCTCTCCGCCGAGAATTTCGATGGAAAGCTGGCCGTTATCACTCCGGAGAAAGAGGTGAAACCGGGTAGCGAGGTGAAATAATAAGGTAGACGCAATAATGAGGGGGCTATTCCGTTTTAACGATGGGATAGCCCTATTTTTGAGTGGATAAGATGCTTGAGAAACAGATACAGATGGTAGATCTGCGGAAGCAGTATGAACGTTTGCGTAGTGAGATCGATCCCGCCATGCAAACGGTGATAAATGCTTGCGCCTTTATCAATGGCCCTCAGGTGAAGGGATTTTGTAACCATTTATCAGATTATTTAGGTATTCCTTATGCGATCCCGTGCGGCAACGGTACGGATGCCTTGCAAATCTCCTTGATGGCATTAGACTTACATCCGGGCGATGAGGTGATCGTTCCTGCTTTTACGTATATCGCCGCGGCTGAGGTCGCTTTGGCTCTTGGCCTAGTGCCGGTATTAGTGGATGTAGATCCCGGTACATTCAATATAGACCCGGAAAAGATAGAAGATGCCTTGTCTGAAAAGACGAGAGCTATTATCGCAGTTCATCTTTTTGGCCAGTGTTGTGATATGGAACCGATCTTGCGTATTGCCAGCCGTCATAATCTATATGTGATCGAGGATAATGCCCAGTCCATCGGTGCTAATTATACTTTCTCGGATGGAACGGTGAAGAAAGCCTGTACGATCGCCTCTATAGGAACGACCTCCTTCTTCCCTTCGAAACCGTTGGCTTGTTATGGTGATGGTGGGGCGATGTTTACTTCCGACGCACGATTGGCCGAACGACTGCGAATGATCGCCAATCATGGGCAAAAGGTAAAATATCATCATGCTTTGGTGGGCTGCAACTCCCGTTTGGATACCTTGCAGGCCGCTGTCTTAGATGTTAAGCTTCGGTATTTGGATGAATTTGCCGCCGCTCGTTGTAAAGTGGCTGCTAGATACGATGCTGCCTTTTCCGGATTGGATGCTGTACGCAAACCACTAAAATCAGCCTTTTCATCGCATGTTTATCATCAATATACGGTACAGCTAGCTGTAGAAAAGAGGGATCAAGTACAAGCTGCGTTAAAAGAACGAGGCATTCCTTCTATGATTTATTATCCATTGCCTTTGCAGGAGCAAGAGGTGATGAGGGGGCGATGCCGGATTTCCGGGGATTTGAATGTCGCTTCTCGCTTGAGCCGATCCGTATTATCCTTGCCGATTCATACGGAGATGACAGAAGAGGAGCAGGCTTATATTATAGAATCTATAAAGAGTGTTTTATGAATAAGAAGATACGTTTCGCCGTGATCGGCTGTGGTCATATAGGTAAGCGTCATGCCGAGATGATTACCCGGGATGAAGGAGCGGAGTTGGTCGCTTTATGTGATATCCGTCCGAAAGAGGAGCTGGGGATCGAGGCTTATGCGGTCCCTTTCGCCCGGGATATAGATGAACTATTCCGTTTGGGATTGGATATAGATGTGGTGAATATTTGTACACCTAACGGCTTACATGCCGAGATGGCGATCCAAGCGATAGAGAGTGGACATCATGTGGTCATAGAAAAGCCTATGGCCTTGACCTTGGCGGATGCCGAGAAAGTGGTTTATACCTCGTTGAGATTCCGTAAGCAGGTATTTTGCGTAATGCAAAACCGATATTCCCCGCCTTCGGTCTGGATCAAGGAGATGGTTGAGTCCGGAAAATTAGGCCAGATTTATATGGTGCAGCTGAATTGCTACTGGAACCGTGACGAACGCTACTATAAACCCGGAGGATGGCATGGCGACGCTGCCTTGGATGGAGGTACCTTATTCACTCAATTCTCCCATTTCATCGATATTATGTATTGGTTATTCGGGGATATTTGCAATATCCAGTCCCGTTTCGCTGATTTCAACCATGAGAAGCTAACGGCGTTCGAGGATTCCGGTTTCGTCAATTTCAATTTCGTGAACGGAGGAATGGGAAGCTTGAGTTATTCAACGGCGGTGTGGAATAAGAATATGGAGAGCAGTATGTTGATCGTGGCGGAAAATGGAAGCGTGAAGATCGGTGGACAATACATGAATGAGGTGGAATATTGCCATATCAAGGATTATGAGATGCCGGAATTGGCTCCTACCAACCCCGGCAATGATTATGGCCCTTACAAAGGCTCCGCCCAGAACCACAACTTCGTGATCCGTAACGTAGTCAACGTCCTTTCCGGCGCTCCGGGCGAGATCATAACGACCAACGTGTTGGAAGGCATGAAGGTGGTGGATATCATTCAGAGGATTTATGCTTCTTCTTGAAAGGATATGCAAGCCCCGTAATATCCGACATTCTGCAAGACTTCGTGAAAACTTTTTAATACAGAGCTGCTTATTAAATTGGACTCTTGATCAAGCAATGTTTGTGGTGCTTTCATCGTGAGAACGATGATCTCTGCATTTTTTAACTCCTCTTTTAGCTGTTGTGTACTTGGATCAATGATATCGCTATTAGAGTATACTAATTGCCGTTTATGAGTCGCCTCTGGTATAATCAGATAACTGATCAGGTCTGGGGCTGTGACTAAAGGACTTCCTTGCCCGGAATCCCAAACGATCAAGCTTTCGTTTTGAAAAATAATCTTGATAAGATTTTCTGGGGTTTGATCTTGTTGGATGGTCATCAACCCGCTATCAAAACCTCCGATAGCGGTGTTTTTTGCGTCTAGGATTTTTCCCTGACATACGATTTGAGAGTGGTAATTAATAGTGTTAAGTACATTTTGGATAGAGGAGATATTCGGCTTTATTAAATATTGTTCGTTTCCTATGATTTTTCCCAATTGTATACATTTTGTTATTGTCCCTTTGATCAGAATGGCTTTGCTCATTAAGGCCCGGTCCATCGTCCACATCGTTATGCCACCAACTTGGTCGAATTCACGCATGCTTAGGGCTGATCGTGCCAGAGCCTCGATCGTGGTAGAGGCAGAAGCTTCACGACTATCGCTTACTTCATATACGATTTTATAGTCAGAGCTGTTGGTAAGTACGCAAGGATTTACATCGGCTCCATGCGTCGCGGAAGTTGTCATCTGCAATAAGGGAACGGCTCTGCCTGCGCCATCAGCGTTAATGACGGTAAGATTCAATTTAGCCCCGACAAGGCAAGAAACAAGAGTCGAGATTCCTCCTACCTCAATTGGCACGATATAACCGAGTTCTTTCCCTCTTTTCTTGAGTTCTTCTTGGATTGTATTGACCGACTGGATAGCCGCATCTGGTGTAACGGCATCTTTTAGTTTCGTAGGGGTACCTAAATAAGCTAAAACAATAGCGCATTTAGAGTCGTTTTCCGGAATATCATCTACATCGATGATGGAAACCTCAGTACGTTCGTAATGCTTCTTTGTGAAATTTTGGACAAATAGCATCGCGCTATCATACGTTCCACCACCGCCACTAGCTAGGAATGTAGCTCCCTTGACTAGATTCTCGAGGTCGATTTGCTTAAGAGGTTCATTTTTCTTTTTCATGGTTTGTCGTATTATATTGATTTCAATAAGTGCTTAACATGCTCGGCTCCTGTTTCATCCGCTATATCCAATGCTTTTTTTATAGCGACTTCCATATTTTCCGTATCGCCAAGAGCTTTATGGCACTTTGCCTTTAGGAAGTAAAGCTCCCCGAGGTAACATTTTTCCTTATTAGCTTCTATGATAGGAAATGACATGTTTATTATATCTAAACAAGATCTATAATCATTATAATTCAAGTGGACCATTCCTAATAAATAAGTATAGAAAGGATGAGTGATATCAGTTGTCGAGGTCTTATCAGGTATGAGGCTTTTATATCCTTCTTCGAGAATACTTAACCCGGTTTCTTTCTCTTTTAAGGCATAAGTGAACCCGTAAAACAATTTGCTGACCGCAGTGTAGTAAGAAAAAGAATGATCTTCAGAGGTTTTGTGGACTTTGAGGGCAAATTCCTCACAGCGTTCGTAATTCCCTTGCAAAAGCTCGTTCCATGCCACGACATGATAAAAGATAGCTAGGACAAAATAATCCTTTACCGAGGTGTACCGATCTTCCATATCCTGGCTTAATTTCTTGAACACCTCATATTCTCCCGCTTCAAAAGCCGTAATAGAGGCGAACATAAAGTAGAATAGATTATTGATAGAAGTAGCTTGCCTCACGTTTTCTCCCATTTGGTCAATCAACACCTCATACTCATGAAGAAATAATTTTAGCCTCTTGAAATCTCCGATCCAGAAGAGGGTATTGATAAGCATAATATAACCGGTCTGCAGACCGATCAAATTCTCGGATTCCTTTGTCTGGGCGATATTTTTCTCACATAGATCTACGCACTTGTCCAGATCTATTTGCATGAAGTAGTAAATCCAAATGCAATACGTGATGGTATCCATGTAATCGAAACACTGGATTTTCTTACTTAGCTGGTTTGCTTCCGTGAATAGATCCATCGGGATCTTACTCCCCCAGCCAATCGTATTGCGATAGCATAATCCCAGTTTTACGGTGGCTTCCAGACGGATCCGGTCGTGCTCCATATCATCGGCAAGATCATCCAGATACTTCAACATATTCTTCAACAGAGGAATAGCGTTCTCAAACGCCGATATTTTCATCATGGCGTTCACGGAGATCATGATAAACCTCAATGCGCTGTCGTATTCACCGGACATCTCATAGTGATACGCTATATCTCCAGCCATTTCTTCTATCTTGTCTTTGAAGAGTTCTTGTAATATAGTTGCTATATCCGAATGCAAGACCATGCGTTGGGTTAAGCTAAGTTCTTGATAAATGTATTGTTGGAATATATAATTAGAGAAATAGAATTTAGATACAAACTGTTTTCCGGACCGTACGCAATCTCCTTCCATA
>OHKA01000400.1_pt1 | contig 18031 bp, 10 predicted proteins | sample 1568751 | NCBI WGS metagenome assembly OHKA01 (sample SAMEA3879525, study PRJEB24766) | human gut metagenome | biome: human-associated habitat; feature: feces | place: USA | collected 1985/1987 | reverse complement strand
CCCACGGCGAGTTCGCCGCCGACAAGGCCACGCGTGCGGAGCGCACCGTAACGCTGCGCCACGGCGAGAAGATGCTGTTCGGAGCCGACAAGCAGAAGGGCATCGTCTTCGAGAACATGAAGCTGAAGGTCGTAACCGTCGGTGAGGACGGCTACACGCTGGACGACGTGCTGACGCACGACGCACACCAGCGCGACACGACGCTCCACTCGATGCTGGCGGCGATGAAGTACCCCGACTACCCCGTCGCCTTGGGTGTAATCCGGGCCGTCGAGGACGCCACGGTCTACGACCGCGAGGTCGCCCGGCAGGTCGAGGAGGTCAAAGCCCAGAGCAAAATCCACTCGGTGGACGAGTTGCTGCATTCGGGCGCGACTTGGGAGATCGAGTAACGGAAGACAGCGAGGACGGAAGACCGGACCACTAAAATCGCGGGACGGCAGGCCGCAAGGGCGGAAGACCGAGCCACGGAAAATAGCGAGACGGCAAACTGCGCAGACGGAAGACCGAGCCACGGAAAATCGCGGGACAACAGACCGCAAGGGTGGAAGGCCGGACCACGGAAAATCGCGGGATGCAGCAGGTACGTCCGCAGGAAGATCTCGTAAGGATGCTGTCCCTGAAAATTCGTTACAGTTCAACAAGAAACAGCCGGAAATTCCGGCTGTTTCTTATTTCAGAGCATATCTCCCGTTTCCGGCAATCAAAGCGCCGCATACGCTGGTTCCGACAGCAGGCATATGGGTGAAAGGGCTTCGAGAAGCGTTCGCAAGAACAGGTCCCGCGTCCGAACGGCATCCATCGCAACAAGGCGGAGGTTTTATGCAGAGCGGGCGCAGCCTGCTGCAGCCCCCTGCCCCTCTCCGCAAAGTCATAAGGGGCAAGACGCATGTCTTCATGCCGTTTGTCCGTGCAGCCGCGGGCCGATTCAGTGTTCGAGAAGCGTGGTGTCGATGATCCGGCGCATTTGGGCGATCTCCATGGCTCCGTTGGCGTGCTTCGGTTCACCGGACACGGGAATAAACAGGAACGTCGGAATGCTCCGCACGCGGAATATCGCCGCAAGCCGTTTTTCCTTGTCCACATTCACCTTATACATGCGGACCTTCCCGGCATATTCTTCGGCCAGCGACTCCATAACCGCCCCCATCATCCTGCAGGGACCGCACCACGGGGCGTAAAAATCGATTACGGCGGGCAGGTCGCCCTCGTATTTCCAATCCGGATTGGCCCGGAAGTCATAAATCCGCTTCTGGAATTCCGTTGTCGTCAGTTCGATTGCTTTCATAGTATGCTGTTTTTCAGTCGCCGCAGGCTGCCGGCCGAAGCTGCGATGCCGAGCATCAGTGCAACAGCCGTTCCGATCCTTGCTTTCCGAATCGTCTTCAGGCCCCGGCTCTATTCAATAACGCAAAAATCGGAGATTTCATATGCCCCGGCGACAGCCGGGGACCGTCAACGATGAGCCGGCGACATATTCGGCGACATATCCGGCGAGAGCCGTCAAGGCACTCCCTATGCGGCTTTGCATGCAGTCCGACTACAGATCGGATGCAATTTGGATGCGGTTCGGATGCGGTTCGGATACAGTTCGGATGCAGTCTCGCTACGGTTAATGCAGCTCTGTATACAGGCCGGCTACAGCTCGGATGCTGTTCAGAAGCTGTCCCGCCACAGTCGATGCGGCTCGGTATGCGGTCCGAATACCGTCATGAACGCATCTGAATGCGCTCCTGATGCAGCCCAGAGCGGCTCTGCCCGCAGTCCAGATACGATCCGGATGCGGATCTGCGGCGGATTTTGCGGTAAAAATTCATTTTCGGCGATTTTTTCCGAGCGTAAATTGCAGAAATAAAAAAATCCGATTATCTTTGCACCTGCATTGGGGGATTAGCTCAGTTGGCTAGAGCGCTTGCATGGCATGCAAGAGGTCACGAGTTCGACTCTCGTATTCTCCACTATTGTGAACAAGGGGTTGCAAAATATTGCGACCCCTTGTTTTTTAGCTTCCTGCAAACAATTCGCACACGCATTGACAATCACACGACTTTAAACCGAAAATACAATCCTCACGGATCGTGGCGGAGCAGGTCGGTATCGAGCGGGTGGCGGGCACCGTCGTCGCCGAGCAGGACAAGACGAATCTCGCCGCCGTTGTAATCGAAATAGCGCAGTTCGAGCGGATGCAGGCCCGCAGACAACGCAACCTGTCCGCTCTTTTCGAGCAGAGGATGTTCTCCGTCGTTATCAACCACCACCCTGCCGCCGATACGCAGGATGGCGCCGTCGTCGGAAGCGAGCGCAAAGGTATAGATCCCGGTTGCCGGAATGTCGATATACCCCCGGAAAATCATCCCGACGGCCCGGCGGCCGGCAGCCGCACGAGGGAAACAGACCGAATCGACGACACAACGGCCGCCGGCAGCGTAAAGAGTCTCCGGAATGCCGATCGCGTCGCAACCGGGAAAACGGCGGAAGTACCAATCGACGCACAAACCGGGTTCAGTGTCCCGCGGCTCCAAAGGCCGCGCATAATCCTGCTTCTCATAGCGGACGGTTATCCAGTCGCCCGTACGGCCGTCGGCATGGTAGGGCCGGATGTGCAGCATACAATCGTCGCGGATAACCAGCGGGGCGTCGTAACGCGGCGAGTTTACGGTCGGCACCGAGCCGTCGAGTGTATAGCGCAAAACGGCACCGGGCAGCGGACAGACGACGGCAGTCCGGACCGAATCGGTGAAGACGCTGACAGCATGATAATTCGTCAGCGACGGAATCCGATAGTTGACACCCTCATCATCCAGCCGTCGGCAATAGTCCAGCAGCCGCGACATGAAAGCGTCCTCGTCGAACTTGCCCGGCTCGGTCCACCCTTTCTCGGCCAAAACGAGCAGGCGCGGGTAAAACATATATTCCGCACGGGACCACGTGGGGATTTTTTCGGTCCAGAGGTTGCCCTGCACACCTTTGATCTGTCTTTTCTGCGCATCGGACAGCGAGTCCGGCAGCATATCGAAGCGACAGATGCGCGCGAGCGAGTTTGCGTCCTCTTCCAGCGAGAAATAGAACCACGACTGCGGACAGAGGACGACCTCACAGCCCTGCCGGGTGGCCGCACTCACGGACTGCGGTTCCCACGGCCGCCACCACATGACCGTAGCACCGGGAACGGCTCCGCCTTCCAGTATCTCGTCCCAGCCGATCATGCGGCGTCCGCGGGCTTCGCAAAAGCGCTGCATACGGTGCATGAACCACGCCTGAAGAGCCGCTTCGTCAGGCAGCCCTTCGGCACGCATACGGGTCTGACAGTCGGGACAACGTTTCCAGTTGCTCTTATCGACCTCGTCGCCACCCATGTGAACATATTCATAGGGGAAAAGTTCGAAAAGCTCTTCCCAGACACTTTCGCAGAACGCCAGTGTCCGGTCCTTGCCCACGCACAGCGGCGAAGAGAAGGATTGCCCCCACGAACCGCGTCCGAAACAGGCCAGCCACGGATAGCTGTCGATGGCCTGCAAGCAATGGCCGGGCATGTCGATTTCGGGAATCACGTCGATACCCCGAACCGCGGCATAGGCCACCACCTCGCGGATATCCTTCCGTGTATAATATCCCCCGTAAAGCGTGTCGGCGCCATCGGTCCGCAGCCGCCGGACGGGAAGCAGGAAATCGTCGTTTTGTTCCCGCGCCGCGCGGCCCATGCACAACGTGTCCTGCCGATTGAAAAGCCGCCATGCCCCCTCTTGCGTGAGTTCGGGATAACACGGAATCTCAATCCGCCAGCCCTGATCGTCGGTCAGATGCCAATGAAATTTGTTGAGCTTGAGCCGGGCCATCTGGTCCAGCAGCGTAAAAATCTCCTCTTTGTCGAAAAAGTGCCGGCTCACGTCGAGCATCACGCCGCGCCATCCGAACGCCGGCCGATCGGCGATCTCCGCATAAGGAATCTTCGCTCCGCTTCCGGCTTTCGCTGGCAACAGCTGCCGCAGCGTGGCGATGCCATTGACGACGCCCCGGTAGGAACCGCCCCCGATCCGTACGCCGGCGTGCGTCACCGACAGGCGGTACCCTTCAGGCGGCAAGGCGGCCGAATCGAGTTCCAACACGATATCTCCCCGGTCGCACCGATCTACGGCGACAGTGCCATAAGGCGCCAGCACCTCGTTCACGTAGCCGGCCGCGGCGATGAGAACCGTATCGGCGATGCCCAACTGCAACCGTTCAGGGAGCCGGTAGGTCCCGTCGCCCCATATCGTTTTCTGCGGAGCGGGAATCAGCACGGGCCGTTCATCCGGCGCAGGCCCGGTGCAGGCCATGAGCCACATTCCCACAGCCAACGCAGCATAAATGCGAACAAGTGTCATGCGCCCGGTCACGATCAATTGCCGTTTGCGGCCGTTACACGTCCGTTCCTGCGCAGAGCCAGCGTATCGCCGTACTGAGTCTGCAGGCGCACCAGCTCATCCGTCATTTCCCGCCGGGGCGCAGCATATTCCGGCAGGCCGTAAAGGTTCCGCAGTTCGTGCGGATCTTCCTGCAGGTCGTAAAGCTCCCATTGGTCGATGTCATTGTAGAAATGGATCAGCTTCCAGCGGTCGTTACGCGCGCCGTAATGGCGCCTGACCATATGTTCGGCCGGATATTCGTAAAAATGGTAATAGAGCGACCTGCGCCAGTCGGCGGGATGCCCGCCCTTCAGCAACGGCAGCAGCGAGAGGCCCTGCATATCGTCGGGCACGGCGACTCCGGCCAGTTCGAGGAATGTCGGCGCATAGTCGATATTCTGCACCATTTCGACGATGTCGCCGCGGGCACCGCCCGGCAGACGCATCACCAACGGCGTGCGGAACGACTCCTCGTACATGAAACGCTTGTCAAACCAGCCGTGCTCACCCATGTAGAAGCCTTGATCGGAAGTGTAGACCACCAGCGTGTTTTCGGCCAGCCCCGACTCGTCGAGATAATCCAGCAGGCGGCCGACATTGTCATCGAGCGATTTCAGTACTTTCATATAGTCACGCATATAACGCGTGAATTTCCATTGAGCCAGTTCACGGCCCTGCGGATTGCGGCGGTAGAAATCCTCGATCAGCGGCGTATAGAATCGGTCCCACGCCGCCCGCTGTTCGGGATTCATCCGCCCGACAAACGCTTCGTAGGTGCCTTTCAGGCGACTCCGCTTATCGGGCCGCCACATTTTGAGGTCATAGATCAGGTCCATGTCCTTCATAATGCTCATCTCCTGCGCTGCGGCGGCCGGACGCCCCTCGTAATCATCGAAAAAAGTATCGGGAAGCGGAAAGTCCAGCTCTTCGTAAAGCGCCAGATTGCAGGTGTCGGCCATCCAATTGCGGTGCTGGGCCTTATGATGCACCAGCAGGCAGAAAGGTTTCTCCGGATCACGCCCCGAACGCAGCCAATCGAGACTCTTGTCGGTAATAAGGTTGGTTATGTACCCTTCGGAACGCACCGTATCGCCCGTCTGGCGGATAAAATCGGGATTGTAGTAATCGCCCTGTCCGGGAACGATCTCCCAATGGTTGAACCCGGTGGGCAGACTTTCGAGATGCCATTTGCCGACGACAGCCGTTTCGTATCCGGCCTGTTGCAACAGCTTGGGGAAAGTCTGCTGCGTATTGTCAAAGACGCAGGTCGTGTTGTCGTAAAAACCGTTTTTGTGGGAATGCTTGCCCGTAAGCATACAGGCGCGGCTGGGACCGCTCAAGGAATTGGCGACGAAACTGTTGGTGAAACGCACGCCCTCGACGGCGATGCGGTCGAGATTGGGCGTCGAAGCGTAACGCGTATCGTAACAGCTCATCATTTGCGCCGTATGGTCGTCGGTCATGATATAGAGGATGTTCATCGGACGGGCCGGCGCTTCGGACTGCCGGGCGCATCCCGTCGCAGCGACGGCGGCCAAACCGCCGAACAGAAAGAGTCTTTTTTCCATATTCCAGTAGTTTTTATCGCTGAAAAAGCGCAGGGGCGTATTGCAGGGCCCCTGCGCTCCATTAACTCGGTTCTAAATTAGCAAAAAAGAGCGAACGGAACAAGAGTTACATATTGTCCATATCGGGCGCCCATTCCAATCCGGTCGCAGGGCCGTAAGACTGCGGGTCCCACAAGTCGCCGGCACGCGAATATTCGCATTCGGCGGTATTGCCGTTGCCAGTGGCGTCCTCAAACGTGTACCCATGGCCTTCGTTCATCTTCCAGTAGCCCAGCAGGCCTTCGCTCTTGGGATCGACGTTATTCACGTTGTTCTTGAGCTGAGTGGAGGTGCGGGCCACGTTCCACAGGCGCACTTCGCTGAACGAGATGGTCGTATTGCAGTAGCTGGGCTGCGGCAGCAGGGCAAAATACTTGAACGTAACGGTATTGCGCGGAGCCGATTTCTGTACGACCTGCTCGCCATCGAGGTAAAGGCTCGTCGCGGAGCCGTCGAAGACGATGGCCACATGCTGCCACTTCTTCGCCTCGCAGGGCGTCACGGCAGTTTGGCCGGGCTGGGCCATGGTGTTCATCTGCATCCAACGGTTCACCACATCCGAAGTGGTGGACGAAGCCTCGAAGCGGACCCACATACGGTTGTTGATATTTCCCTCGCCGTTGTCGAAACCGACGATCATGTAGTTACGGGCCGTGAACTCCTCTTTGTACATCTTGAACTCGATGGTATAGGCATTGAAGGTGATGGGCGCATCCTTCATGTTCAGCATCACACGGTTCAGTTTGCTGGAGCCTCCGGTCCGGTATTCGCTATTGAAGATCGGAACGGGAATGATCTTCTTTCGCTCGCAGACGATCAGGAAATCGGATGCATCGCCCAACATCTTCATACCGCCGCTTACACAGCGCAGCGTCACGGGCAGAGCGTAGACAGAACCCGAATCATCCATCTCTTCGGAGAAGGGCAGGATGTCGATTTGCGCAGGTGCGGCAGTCACTTCGCCGGCCGGAACTATGACAGGATCGGCAGGCAGTTCAAAACAGGTTTCCGGCAACTGTACGTATGAAGTTCCGTTAAGTGCATTATAACGCTCCAGCACGTCGGGATTCATCTCGAAGCGGAAAGCGGTCTCTGTATCGCCCTTGCCGCCCAGACGAACGGTAAGCGAAGTCTTACCGCCGTCATCCTCGACCTTGACGGTCGTACTCGACGCTTTCTGAGCCTCCTTGATATAGGTGGCATTGTCGAGCGCACCGAGATCGGCATTGTCGCAGCCGGTAACGAGCCCGGTCAGCAGCGCACCTGCGAATAAGGCCCGGCAGGTGCGGATATTCAGCATATTTTTCATAATCTCATTCGGTTTTATTATTGCTGGACGTCAGCTTCCGCCCCGCCCTTTTCCAACTTGTCCATGGCGTTGATGGCGGCACGGAAATATTTGTAACAGTCATTCTTGAAGTCGTTCTGCATCTGGTAAGCGCCGATGCCGCCCTTGCGAAATCCGTTGGCCGGCTGCCAGAGCGCCATGGCCTGCAGCGAATTGGTGTAGGTCCCGTCCGGAAGGCGACAACTCGTTCCGCCGTATTTCCACATCGCTTCGGGTTCGAGATTCTCGGTAACAAGAGTGCGGTTGGTGATGGTCTCCTCGTCGATTATGTCACCGAAGGCGTTGACCAGCCCGGCCAAACGGTAGGAATCCAGCGAAGACTGGGCTGTCAAAGCGTATGTCTGCAGAATATAGTAATCAAAGCATTCGATTGTCTCCTTAGGCATCGACGACACCAGTCCGTCAACGATCAGCAGTTTGCCGCTTCCCGATTTCGGACCGAGACGTTTGGAGCATTCATCGACGAACCACGTCGTACGCTGCGAGGGGGAGGTGCCGGCATAGATATCGCCCTGCTGGGACTGATTCATCACGATATTGCCGTTGTGGTAAGACCCCAAACCGGGTTCATAGTCGAGGTCGAGACCCGTATAACCGTATTTGAGCACCTCGTCGACCAACCCGTTGGCGTATTTGCGGATGGCCGCCTCGATCTGGGCGGCATCTGCATCGTCCGTCCAGCCCCAATACTCGCGCATCAGGCGCACCTGCTCCCATGTATCCTCGACACCGGCGGTCACCTCTTCGGGCGTCGCCTTGGCGCCGACGTTGGTCAGCAGGATGGTCACGACCACGTCGGTACCTTTCAGCTTCTTGACCTGAACAACCTCTTCCATCTGTTCGGGCGTAAGGGAAAAAGTCGCCCAGTTGGCCACCAGCGAAACGCTGTCGGGAATCCCCATCAGGCTGGTCGCCGTCGTGGCCCCCGTGGGGTCCCAGCCGCCGAACCAACCGAAGGCGATGGGATGGCTCTTGTCGGCTTTCCATGCACGCAGGTTCTCGTAATAGGATGCGGGCTTGTGCTGCGTGAAGTCCCGCGCTTCGGGTTCGGTCCAGTCGCTGCACGAGACAAAGGCCCCGGCCGCGAGGACCGCTATCATCAGGGAAATTATCTTCTTTTTCATATCACACTTGGTATTATCATTTTAAGGTCTTATTTCTTCGCCCACCACACATCGGTGCCGTGCAGGTCACTGCCGCCGAGCAATTCGACGCCCCTGAGTACGTTCTCGCGGTTGTTGTCGTACTCCGACTGGGGATAGTGCAGGCGGCGCATTCCCTTGCTGCTGTCTACATTGCCCCACATGCCGCCGCTCAGGTTGTTGACCACCTGCAACAGGCGGGGATAGCCCGTCCGGCGCACGTCAGCCCATGCTTCGTGGCCGATCATATGGTTGGCGATCCATTTCTGGGTGATGATGCGCTCCAGTTCGTTGCCGTCGTCAGCCCATTTGACCGATACGGCCGTACCGAAATCCGAAACGTTATGCTTGTTGCGCGGATCCGCATAGGAGAGCGCGGGAGCCGTTTCGGAAGCGATATAAGTCTCGTACGAAGAGCCGTTTCCCCAAAGTTCGAGCGAGGTTTTGACACCCGTGTTATAGAGGTTTTCGGCCGTGTCGCCCATCGTCCAGCCCAGCAGAGCGCCCTCGGCACGCAGGAACCAGCTTTCCGAAGCGTACATCACCGGCACGGGGTCCTTTTCGGCGAAGAGCGGATAAGAGTAGGTCGCATAGTCGGTCGGCGTCACATTCTGAATGCCCGCACGCACACCGACGTAGATCCCGTCGTAGCCCGACTTCGAAAAATAGGAAGCCCGGCGCGGATCCTCGTAGGCGTTCATGTACATCACGATGCTGGCGTTCGACCGCAGGTCCTGCCAAGAGGTGCTCGTCGCTTGCGTGTAGAACGGATTCTGACGGGAATCGGACGAGAAGCTCAGGTTCTCGGCATTGGCGTCTATCAGACCGTATGTCGCCATATCGCGCACAGCCTCTTCGGCGATGCGGCGCGCTTCCGGCTCCACACCGCTCATGCGAATGGCCATCCGCAGTTTGAGTGTATTGGCGAAGCTCACCCACAGCCGCGAATCGCCCTTGAAAGAGCTGATATCGAAATCGCGCATCAGAATGCCGTCACCGGCCGACGCGAACGTGTAGAGCGTCTCCATCGCCGCATCCAAATCGTCGATCATCGCCATGTAGACATCGCGCTGGCTGTCGTAAGGCACCGAGAAGGTGCCGTTCTGCATCTTCGAATAGGGAATCGGACCGTAGGCGTCGGTCACGCGCAGCATGGCCGCCACGCGCAGGATACGGGCCAGCTGGTAAACGGGCCCCTCGCCGCCAGTCTGGGTCTCGACCTTGAAGTAGTTGCCGTAGAAATTGGCGAATGTCTGCTCGAAAATATAGTCGTTGAATTTGTCCGACGGATTGTAGGTAGCGATGTTCTGTCCTTGGTAGGACTTCACGGCAGAGGTGTAACCGCCCAGTTCGTCGGCCACAAGCACGTCGTGCATCTGCGAAGCATTGACCTGAAAATGGGTGACGAACTCCATCATCGCGGGAAAAAGAATGCCCACGCCGACGTTGTCGCCATTCAGGTCGTCGTCCGACGGGCGGAAAGGTTTGGTATTGTAATCTTCGAAATTACCGGTGCAGGCCGCGGCGGCGAGCATGGCCACACAAGCCGCAAAACGGCCGAATCGACGAATTATAGTGTTTGCTTTCATCTTGGTCAGGATTTTAGAATTGTAACTTCACGGTAAATCCGATGTTCCGTAAGCTGGGCAGCATGAAGTAGTCCACGCCCTGCAAGAAGTTGTCGGCCGTCGAGGGCGTCAGTTCGGGGTCGAACGGAGCCTTGTTGTAAATCATCCACAGATTGCGGCCCACAAGAGAAACGGTCATTGCCATCTTCTGACGGAACCAGCGCTTGGGCAGCGTATAGGCCAGCGACAGCTCCTGCATACGTACGTTGGTCGCATCGTAAATGTAGTATGCGCCGGCACCCGTGCCGGCACCGATGGTCTGATAGTAATTCTGGGCATCGACCATGCCGTTGTTTATCCGCACGCCGCCGGCCTCACGGGCTGCCGCCGAACGTTCCGAAACGCCGTAGTAATCGAGGAACGCCTCGGTATTCGAAACGACAGAACCGCCCAGACGGGCCGCGAACATCACATTCAGGTTCAGTCCCTTCCATGCAAAACTGTTGCTCCAGCCGATATTGCCCTTGGGCAGCAGGCTGGCGACCTTGCGGCGCTCGGTGGTGGTCAGTTCTACCTTGTTGGTCTGCGGATCGACATAAATGTTTCCGTTGAGGTCGGTGCGCAGTTCGCGGTTGATGTAAAGGTCGCCCATCGTGCCGCCTTCGTAGAGGATGACCTGCGGCGAACCGGCATCGCCGAGGGTCGCCTTCTCTAGATAGGGCATATCGATAGGCTGTCCGTCGACGGGGCTGATGACGCCGTTGGCGAGCCTGATGATCTTGTTGCGGTTCATCGTGTAGGTCACGCTCGTGTTCCATGTGAAGTCACGCCACGTATTATGGTAGTTCAGCAGCATTTCGAGACCCGAATTACGGACCTGACCGGCCTGCACGAGTACCGACGAATAACCCGACGTGGACGAAGGGGTCGATTCGAAGGTCTGGTTGAAGGTATCCGAGCGGTACCATGTAGCGTCGAAGTTGAGCTTGCCGCCGAAGAAACGGGCATTGAGACCTACTTCCCACGATTTGGTCTTCTCCGGCTTGAGGTTCTCGTTGGGGAAGCGGTGAAGCGAGTCCCATTCGTGCGTCTGTCCCTTGTAATCATAGTAGGGTTTGGTCAAGTAGGCCGCATAGGAAGAGCCTACGGCCGAATAGGAACCGCGCACCTTGAGGAAGGAGAACCATTCCGGCATATCGACCATCTCGGAAACGACGGCCGAAAGTCCGACCGAAGGATAGAAGAACGACTTGTATTTCGAGAAGGCGAGAGCCGATTCCCAGTCGTTGCGACCGGTGACGGTCAGGTAAAGCATACTCTTCCACGCCAGCTCGACGTTGGCGAAGATGCTCTGCGACTGAATGTGCGAACCGTCCTCACGCTCCTTGTAGTTGGTGGTCGATATATTGGTAATCGAGAAGAAGTTGGGAATCTTGCGCAGGTCGCCACCCCAGCCCATGAAATCCATGCGGACGTCCTTGAGCGACGTACCGACATTGGCGCTCAGGTGGTAGTCCCCGGCGAAGGTAAGATCGATGTTGGCGATGGCATCGGCATAGATCTGACGGTCGTTACGCTTGATGATTGAATACATACCCTTCTCGCCCGCGAAGTTGGTGTCGGTGCCGGCATAGCGCTTCTCGGTAATGTCCATATCGGCGTTATCGACCTTGACGCGGCCCGTCACGTCGAGCCAATCGGTTACGTCGTACTTGAGGTTGGCACTGAGCATATAACGACGCTTTTTAGTCTGGTTGATCATCTTATTCATGATCCAGTAGGGGTTCTGGAACGACATGTCGCCCGAACCGTAATCCCATGCCTGCGTATAGAGGTTGCGCGATTCGTCCCAACGCTGGTAGAGACGCACGTTGTCAAAGTCGTCGCCGCGCGGAAAGAGATAGAGCGCCGGCAGCGGGTTGAAGTATTTGCCCGCTGCGATCATGTTCTTGTTGTCCTGCAGGATGTAGCTCGCACTCAGATCGACGGTCAGCTTGTCTTTGAGGAACTTGGTGACGTCGCGGAACGTGAAGTTGTAACGGTTGTAGCCGCTGTTGGGCAGGATGTTGCGGGCATTGGTCGTCGCGGCCGAAAAATAGGTCTGGTGCTTCTGCGTACCCGTCGAGAAGGTCAGGGAGTTGTTGACGTTCGACCCCGTGTTGAAGAATCCTTCGGGATCGAAGCGGCGCAAGGTTTTGTCGCCCCAGCTCTGGTAGGACCCGGAAACATTGCCGTAGGTATTCTGGAAGCGGGGCATCACGAAAGGCGACGAGAAGGTAGTGCTGTTGGAGAAGGTCACCGACGTTTTGTCGGCCTGTCCCTTCTTGGTGTTGATGAGCACCACGCCGTTGGCAGCGTCCGAGCCGTAGAGAGCCGCGGCTGAAGGGCCGGTCAGTACCGAAATCGACTCGATGTCGTCGGGGTTGATGTCCGCCACGCCGTCCGACCCCATGTAATTGCCCTGCAGGCCGTCGTCATTCGAGCCGAAGCTGACGTTCGACATCGGAATACCGTCGATCACATAGAGGGCGTTGTTGTCCTTGTAGAGCGATTTGGCACCGCGCATTACCACGCGGGCCGCGCCGCCGACGCCCGCCGCCGAGGAGTTGATCTGCACACCGGCGACCTTGCCGTTGAGGGCATTCATGAAGTTGGCGTCCTTAACCGTAACGATGTCCTCGGATTTCACCTGCTGGACGTTGTACGAGAGCGCCTTTTCCTGACGTTTGATACCGAGGGCCGTCACCACCACGTTATCCAGCGCGACGGCCGATTCGACCATCGTGATACGGAAATCGGCGCGGCTTCCCACAGCGATCTCCTGCGGTTCGCAGCCCAAATAATTGACCACGAGCACCGGGTCCTTCACCGAAGCGGGAATCTGCAGTCCGAAACTGCCGTCGACATTGGTGCTGATACCGATCGTCGTACCTTTGATAACGACCGACGCGCCGATAATGGGTTGTCCGTGTGCATCGAGCACCACACCCGCGACATTGCGCAGGGATGAGGATGCCGCCGCATCCGCCGAACGCTTCGAAAGAATGATGTTCGAACTGTTGATCTCATACGTCAGATCGGTGCCTGCGAGCATTTGCGCGAGAGCCTCGGCAACCGGCTGTTCGCGCACCTGCACGCTGGCCGTGCGGTCAACGCTGATATTCTTGTCGTAAATAAACAGAAATTTGGTTTGTTTTTCGATCTCATCCATTATCTGCGTCATTTTCACCTGTTGCATATCAATAGTCACACGGCCTGCCTGCGCCCGGACGGTCCCGGCGGCAAGGCACAAAAACGCAGCAAAAAGGGAGATTATCAGGTTCTTTGATTGCCTGATACTTTTTTTCTTCATATCTTTGTAGATTAAAGGATAATAGTTTTGGTTAGTCGCAAATCATGCGAGAGACCGTTGTCCTTTCCGCCCGGAACTGCTCCAACAGTTTCGGGCTTCCTTTTCCGGGATAACGGCAAAAGATAGAATGCGGGATTATCTCATAGGCAGGCAAAGTTTTAAAGTTATACGTTCGGTCAGTATATGGTTATCGTGCTAGTTTCTTGTTCGTATGCGTAGTGGAAAGAACAACTGCGCTGCAGGATGCACAGGGCGTGTTCGATGCCGTCCGAAATGCGGATCTTACCCATCGCTTCAATATCAGGCATACGGTCGAGCTTCACATCGAAACGCACGCCGTAACAGTGTTCGAACCGGTGGAGTATATCTGCAAAACTGCGGCCGCTCACCGAAATAAGGCCCTCGGCCCAGAGATATTCGTTGGGATCGTCCGACGTACGGAGCGACAGTTGTCCGCCGCTCAACTGCACTTTTTCGTGGGGTTTGAGCACGACCTGCTGCTGCGGGTCGGCAAGGGAACTCACCCGGACGCTGCCGCGCATGAGCGCCGTAGAGAATACATCGTGCCGCTCGTCAGCATTGACGTTGAAGCGCGTGCCGAGCACCTCAACCTTACAGGCGAACGTCTCAACCACGAACGGCCGGCGGGTGTCACGGCTGACATCGAACAGCGCCTCGCCCGAAAGCCGTACCTGCCGGGAATTTCCTGCGAAAAGCGACGGATATTCGATCTCGGCCCCCGAATTGAGCCACACATTGGTACCGTCCTGCAGCGTGAGATTGATGCGCTGTCCTTCGGGCGCAGCCACGCGGGTCATAAGATTCGCCCAGCTCCGCTCCTTATAGGAAACATATCCCCAACCGATGCCGACGGCCAATATAACGACGGCCGCCGCCTGTACGGCATACCTCGTTACACGGCGCCAATTCAGCAGACGGCCGCGCGCGGCCTTTTCCTCCGGAGCGAACAGCAGCAATGCATTGTACATTCCGCGTTCGCGGTCGAAGATACGCCGGTTTTCCTGATCGGCATCGAGCCACTCCATCAGACGCCGCTGTTCGTCGGAGGTGGCTTCGCCTTTATAAAAACGATATAAGGTTTCTTTTTCCATATTACGACACGCCCGTTCCGGGGCTTTACATTAATAAAGCACCCCGGCGGCCCGGTTTCCCGGAAAAAAGAACATTTTTTTTGATTTTATCGCAGAATGCGCTCCAGAACGCCTGCGGCAAGCACCAGTGGCAGGTAATCACGCAGGACTTCGCGCAGTTTTCCGAGCGCTTTCTCAAGCTCGGTCTCCACACGGCGCTCGGTGATCCCGCACTCGGCCGCGATTTCGCGGTAGGACTTGCCGTGGATGCGCCGGGCCGTAAAAACCTGCCGCGTCAGTTCCGGCATTTCAGCCATGCAATCACGCACCAGTTTCTCGATCTCGCCGGCAAAAAGGTGTTGAGGATCACAAAGCTCCAGCGAGCGGATATTCTCGCTCACCACGCGACGCTGAAGGTCCCCCACTTCGTTGTGGACCCGCATCCGCACCTGCAGGGCCCGCAGGTAATTCAGGCATTTGTGGCGTATGGTCGTGAGGATATAGGCCGCGGCATTGCAGTCCGCATCGAGCCGGGAGCGGTTTTCCCAATAGTAGATGAAAGCATCCGTGACGACATCCTCGGCGATGAGCCGGTCCTGCACATATCCGACGGCAAAACTTTCGAAACGGGCTTTGTAGCGTTTATAAAGCTCGCCGAACTCGGCCTCCTTATGCAGGGGGGGGGTAATGACGTTGCGGTCTTTCATCGTGGGATTGCAAAATTCAATGGAGTAAAAATAGCTTATTATTTTCAGACTAGAAAACCCGGTTCCGAAAAAGTTGCCCCCTCCCCGACTGGATAAAGCGGCACGGAAGGTTCCTGATTTCCGCCTGAAATCGCTGAATGGCATGCGTCCGTCCCCTTCCCCGTCCCATTCTTATATATATGATAACCGCTTCCGGTTCGTCCGGCGAAAAAAAGCTGCGGCAATCCGCAGTCAACTGCAAAATACCGGCTATAGGCCCGGATTCTGCCGATGAAAAAACGCTGCGGCCGGAATACCGGAGAAAACGATATGCGGCTGCAGACGGAAGCCTACATCTGTAAAAAATTTGCGAACCGGAATAAAATAATTAAATTTGTAATTACCCTTATGCGATCTAAGGGCCGATCCATGACAAAAAAAAGAGCACAAATAGCGTTCGACGACGTTCTCCGGCAAGTCACCGAAGGGAACGAAGAGGCATTCCAGCAACTCTACCTGCACTATCACGACCGGCTTTTCCAATTCGCACGCATGTATCTGCACCAGCAGCAGGCGGCCGAAGACGTCGTTGCCGATCTCTTTTTTCAACTGTGGAAAAGCCGCGGAATGCTCGGCGGCATCGAAAACTTCAATGCCTATATCTACCGCGCCGTGCGCAACAGTTGTACCAACTACCTGCTGAGCGGCTACCGGAACCGTATGTCCGGCTTTACACAGGTACAACTGCAGGTCTGCATCGATCCTGCGGTCCCGGCGGACGAGGCGGTTGACTTCCAACTGCTGAACAGCGCGCTGACCGACGCTGTGGAACAGCTCCCCGAACGCTGCCGCATCATCTTCAAGCTGGCCAAGGAGGACGGCATGAGCCACCGAGAGATCGCCGCGGCACTCGACATCTCCCCAAGCACCGTCGAAGGACAGCTAGCCATCGCCATGCGCCGTCTGAAGGCCGCCGCAGCCCCTTTCCTGAAAAAAATCTGAAAAAATCGCAAATCGGCTTAGTGGTTTCTCAGGTCCGTCTTGTCTTATTTGTAAACGGACAATAGACGGAACCCAATGACTGATTCGAAACATACGAACGACAACAATTCATTATTCACCCGTATTCAGGTAAAAAGTCCTTGTGCAGACGAGCGTTACAGCGCAGGGAATTCCTTCGTGCGCCTGATGACGCGCATCCACGCCGACGCAGTCAATAAGGCTCGGCCGGAGCGCAACTACACCAAAGCCTACCGCATCTGGCTGGCCGCGGCATCGCTCATGATCGTTTTCCTCACTTCCGGCTGGCTGGCGACCGCCCTGCGTCCCGCACCCGAAATGCTCATCCGCAACAACGCATGGGAAAAGGTGGAGAACCTGACGCTTGCCGACGGCACGCAGCTTACGCTCAACCGCGGCGCACAACTGATCTATCCCGAAAAATTCGCCGGCCGGACCCGCGAGATATTCCTGTCGGGAGAAGCCTATTTCGACGTGGCACACGACAAAAAACATCCTTTTATCGTTCGGGCCGGGGATCTGAAGATCAAGGTGCTGGGCACGAAATTCAATGTCGTGGCCGAGGAGGAGAACGGGCTCTTCTCGACGGCTCTGTTCGAAGGCCGCGTCGCCGTTTCCAGCCGGCTCGTTCCCGGCGAACGACTGGTGCTGGAACCCGACGAGATGGTGACGCTCGAAGGGAAGCATCTCTGTCTCGCGCAGATCGACAACGATGAGGAATATTTGTGGACGAACGGAATCATCAGCCTGACCGATCAGTCGTTCTCCGAGCTGATGCACCGCTTCGAAAAGACCTTCGGCGTCACAATCCGTATCGAGCGCGAACCGTCGATCCGTATCGGACAGGGTAAGATACGGCAGTCGGTAGGTATCGACAATGCGCTTCAGGTGCTGCAGCGGTTTGCCGATTTCGAGTACGAGAAGGACGAACAGAACAACACGATAACCATCCGATAAACTCAGTCTAACCTTAAAAACGACCGGCCTATGAAGTAATCCAAGTTTGTGAGAAACTGTATACTATGATTGTCGGAACCTCAGAAAATGGCCTGTGCGGATGGTAGCACATCGCACAGGCCGGGGTTCAAGCAAACCTCCTACTCAAACCTAAAGTACAAATTTATGAATAAAACATTTATCAGACAAGCGAAAAGGTCATTTACTTTTTTATTCATGCTTGGTCTTTGCGCTATCTGGTCTCCGCGGGCGGCGGCCCAGAACCGCAGCCTGCCCCAAGTTACGATCCGGATGGACCGTGTCCCGATGTCACAGATCATGTCCGAGATCGAACGGCAGACCAAATATCTGTTCGTTACGGGTTCGGATGTCAAGACCGACCGTATCACAAGCCTCGATGTTACGGCGGTGCCGCTTACGGAAGCCCTGAACCGGATGGTGGCGGGTGCGGACCTGACCTACGACATCCGTTCGCTGAGCATCATCCTCTCCGTAAAGAAAGCCGAGCAGCCTGCGGCCGTCGCAGGTTATGTCCGCGACGGGAGCGGCCAGCCGGTCATCGGCGCCACGATCATCGTCCGCGACACCTCGACCGGTACGACGACCGACGCCGACGGCCGTTTCACCCTTTCGGTGCCCGCACCTTCGACGGCATGGCTCGAAGTGAGCTATCTGGGCTATGAGCCGCAGGCGGTTGCCGTCGGCAACCGCACTTCGTTCGACATTACGCTGCGCGAGGCCGCATCGGAGATCGAATCGGTCGTCGTGACGGCCCTCGGCATCAAGCGCTCGGAGAAGGCGCTCTCGTATAATGCCCAGCAGATCAACGCCGAGGACATCGTGGCCGTGAAAGACGTCAATTTCGTCAATTCGCT